>Ga0308158_10000931_pt1 | contig 36457 bp, 28 predicted proteins | sample PhyBR2_FD_201038 | JGI IMG/M metagenome (GOLD analysis project Ga0308158, IMG submission 201038) | Phyllosphere microbial communities from UC Gill Tract Community Farm, Albany, California, United States - DLSLB.R2 | ecosystem: Host-associated > Plants > Phyllosphere > Unclassified | place: USA... | reverse complement strand
CTGAACTGACCAGCCCAAGAATGGCCAACCCCGCCGATCCAGTCAGTGGGCAGATCTGTTGGCCATCACCGGGCAGTTCTACTGGCCACCAGCGGGCATATCAACCGGCCGCCGATGGGCAGAACCTGGCCATTGACACAGGGCGTCAAAATCCAGAGGGTGCTCACGGACAACGGCGCTTGCTACCGCTCCCGCGCCTTCGCAGCAGTCCTGGGCGAAGCCGGGATCAGGCACAAACGCACCCGGCCGTACCGGCCCCAAACCAACGGCAAGGTCGAACGCTTCAACCGCATCCTGCAAGAGGAATGGGCCTACGCCAAGGCCTACAGCTCAGAAGCCGAACGGCAATCCTGCTACCCCGACTTCATCGAGTACTACAATCAGCGCAGGCCACACACTGCACTCAAAGGCGCCTCACCCGCCAGCCGTGTCACCAACCAACCGGGTTAGTACAACTAGACGTCCACCGTGAACCTCTTTCCGGCCGGCTTGTTCCGGACTTTCAGCTTTGCCCTATCAATCGCGCAGGCTACGCCGGCGGCAAGTGTAGAGGCCAGGACAGTGAGAGCAACCATGGCGGCGGGGTTGTTTGTACCGTGATAGCTGATGGTCGGAACGGAAGGGGAAAGTTCCGTGGAAATCCGGGCTGTAGGAATCACACCCAGTGCCTTCTGCTCCTGGCCTGCGGACAAGGTGATGCTGTCCGCCAGTTGCATGGCTCTCTGCGCCGCAGTTGCTTCATCCTCCGAAACAACTTCGATGGACACCACAGCCCGGTTGAATGACTGCTGCCATTGGCTTCCCGCGTTGGGCTGATACACGCGGTACCCCTCCCGGATTCCGGTCGCGAAAAGGCTGGCCCCGTTCAAGTCAACGTTTGGCTCAGCGCCCTTAGCTATGGCACGTCGTTGGATTACAGCGGCGAACTGCACAACATCCTGGGAGTCCGATCGAAGAGGATTGCCGGCAGCGGCCCCCGGAGGCGGCAGGAAGACCACGTCCACGCGAGTCCAATAGACGCCCTTGCCATGGCCCGCCGCAATGATGAGCGGCAGCATCAGTGCGAGGACGGCCAGGGCGGCGGGCCACCGGCGCAGCACAGCCCAATCGGGTGCAACCATCCGGGGCCGGCTAGCCATGTCCGGCTCCCGGAATTGCATCCTTGAGCCGCCAGAAGGCTCCGCAAAGTCCGAGGATCAGGAAGAGTGTACCCGCGGCCTGGGGAAATGACAGTGCATCGAAGAATCCCGTCAGCACTGCTCCGGCCACTACGCTGGCGGCCAGTCCGGGACCAAGGTTCCTGAAGAGTGGGTGCGAATAGCTTGTTCTTGCCTTGATTGCCACGAACGACGCAGTAACCGCAATGCCGACGAGGGCCGCCAGCCCCAAGGCTCCCGTTTCGACCAACGTGAGCAAATACTGGTTGTCGAGAATCCGGTACCCCGGCAGGAAAGTTCCAAAACCACGCCCAAATACCGGATTGAGTTGCCAAAATGACCAGACAACCGCGTAGCTGTCCGTCCTCGAATCCACGCCGGGGTCGTCCTCGCCGAACAGGTTGAACAGCGTGCTCATCATGCCTGGCACCAGGATCCACACCACTCCGAGCAGCCCCAACGCGGCGACCGCAGCCTTTCGACGGACACCAGGCGTCCAAAAGGGAGCAAGCACCAGCGTCGCAACGGCCACTCCAACAATTGCTGATCTGGAAACGGAAAGTGCGGCTGCGGTGGCAATCGCGGCGACCGGGAACCATCGCATGAGTACGTTCTGTTTCTTGTCGTTCAAGGCCAGTGTTACTGCGATGGGAAAGAACATCGCGAGTACGTAGGCGTACTCCAGGGGATTCCGCGCCGTCGAGGAGGGCCGGTTGAAGCCTCCCCGCTCCTGAAGAGCCCCGAAATCGCTGACTGTGAGCCCGGGAATGGAGATGCTCTCCACAAAAGATTGGCCTGTGACGAACTGAACAACCCCGAGGGCCGCGTACATGCCGCACAGGAGACAGCACCAGCGGAGGAAATGGATCAACCGTTCCTTGCTCGGTATGCCGTCATTGGCAACCGCCAGAATGCTCAGGAATGAAAGGGCCTTCAGCAGCCCAAGGTTGAGTGCATTGCTTTCGGGTTCTGAAAGGGGACGCTGTGAACCTGCGGCATAGCTCGCGACGATGCAAACCAGAAGAATCATCATGGCAACCCGCACCGGCTGGACCGGGGCGGGGAGCAGTCCGACCTCCCGTTGAGCCGTGTACCAGCCCCACCAGGGAAGGAGGACCAGCGCGAGAAGCACTGCCGGAACGCCGGCCCCGCCCAGAGGCTCGATGGCCCGGTTCGACGGGATGGCAAGCAGAACCAAAAGATAAAGCGCCAGGGTATCGACAGCGTCCCACCCCGCTCCGGCCCTTTTGCGCAAAGGGCCCGGGCGTGACCGTGCCCGTGCGGCGGCGTTGCCGGGTGCGGTGCGTTCAGGACTTTGCGGCATTCACGTGTTCCCGCCCGTGTACAGAGCCTTCATCCACCGGCCGGGAACTGCCTTGGGCTCCGGGGTCAGATCCCGTCCGGACTGGTACGGATGCCCGGTTTCGCCTGCCCGTTGCACCCACACCAACATGTCGTCGGCCTTCCACCACAACATCATGGTTCCGTGAAGAGGGAACCGTGTTCCCGGAAGGCCCACCCGGGTTGCGGGGAACCATGTCACGGCGCCGGCGTAGAAGAACCTTGTCCAGTTGACCGGTCAGGATCACCGTTCCAGCGATCCCGGCGGCCACTAGGGCTAAGAGGATCCGACTCCTGCCGCTGTTGTTGGCCACTGCCTCGTCGTCCTGGGAAAGCGGCAGGGAGGTCATTCGTGAAGCAGCGTTGAGATTAAGTGCGTCCTGCAGCGACTTCAGGTTCTCCGGTACCGCGGCGAGCACCTGGCGGAGTACGCCGAGGGTCTCATCGGAATTGCCGCCGGTAACGGAGATGCGGACGATTGGACCATTTGTGGAGGGCTCACGTGCGGCTGTGTACTCGGTGTTGGGGAAACTGTCCGAAACCTCGCGCTGGACTTCTGGCGAATTCAGTTTCACTATCAGAACTCCAAGTGCCTGCTCCAAACCGCCCATGTAGAGAAATGGGTTGTCTCCCGAAACAACCGCGGTTGCCGGCGGTACCAGGGCGACACTTCCCGAGGCCTCGTATTTGACCGGGGCCTGTCCGTAGGCCAGTCCCGCCATGGCAGCTGTTATCAAGATTCCTGCCGCTACGATGTACCACCGACGCCTAAGGCTGTCGTACAGGTCACGTAAGAACATGGTTTGCTCCTTTCCTATTTACGACTAACCAGGGAACTGGCCTGTGCACGAACCAGGGTTTTCAACCGGTCCAGGCCCTCTTTGCCGGCCAGGAGAAGGACGGTGTCCCGTGCCAGCGACCGCACATGATCACGCGCCCAGCGGCAGGTGCCCACGGAAGCCTCCCGCAGCAGGACTGGTTTTGTTGGGTTGTCCACACCAACCAATAGATCCCCAAAAGCCGACGTGTGTTCAGGCCCCGGACTTATGCGCCGTCCGCGGATGCGGTTGCTTACGTTTGTTCCATGGATGACCTGAAGCCACGCAGCCGGCCCGCCGATTTCAACAACGGGCATGGAGAGGCCCAGCCGATTATGCCAGTCTGCCCAGCACGTCCGGGGATCATCCCAGTCCTCCCGTACGGAACAGAAAGCGTTGGCCCTGTCCTTGTGTGCATAGATCCTTCCACCTTGGCGGATGAGACCGTTGGTGAAGTAGACAGCTGCCCTTGAATGGTTGACTGGGAGCTTTTGCAGGCGCTCGACAAAGTCAGCCGCAAGTCCGTCATCGTTATCCAGATTTGACGTGATAAGGGTCTGGGCAGCGGCTCCGGTGACGGCTGCCAGATCCTGTACCCGGTCATCCTCTGAAACTTCGGTCCGGAATACGGGGGTAAAGACCGGCGGAACGTTGAGTTCACAAAGCCGTTCAAGGAGCCAGGAGGGACTTTCGGGGTCAAGGTAAATGATCCAATGAAAATTCTGGCTGGTTTGGGCCCGTACGGAAGGGAGGCAAAAGGTCTCGAACAGTTCCAGTCTCTGGCGGAGCCACCCGTCTTTAGCGCGAACATAACTTTCGGTACCTGCAGACGGAAGATTGAAGCGGGTCAGAAACACGTGATCGATTGCCCGGGTCATAGTTTCACCTTGTAAATGTGATAGGTCGACTCCCTTGGGAAAGAATCAGCGAGTTTCCCTTGACTGTCGATGCTTATGGACCGGTTTTCGAACAGCACTTCTGCAGAGGAAGCCTTGATCGCTCCAGGCAGCGCAAGTGTTCGATCGCCGGGGCGGGAGTCTGCTCCAATCATCGAGAACACGTAGGCGTAGCCATCGTGTATCTTGAGCATCGTGTCCAGGCCGGCCCCAAAGTCGTATTCAAAGGATTGGGTATTGATGACCGGAGCGAGCTCGCGGATTTGCGAATTAACTGTCCGCATGGCTTCCATCTGGGCTGCACCGCAGAAGCCCGGAGAAACCTGGGCTGCACGAAGCGCACTCCCTGCTTGGCAGGGCCCGTTGAGGCTCTGATTGAAATAGATGATTCCCCTTGCCTCATTAATGATGGAGTTCATTACGGCACCCTGGAGTTGGTCGGGGGCTATGTCTGCAACGTGGCTGCCGCCACCCGGGCCGCCGTTCAGGTTCTCAATGAATTGCCATAAAGGCTGGAGCTTTCCGTCTGCTGCGTCCTGGAGTCGCAGGGCGTCCAAGGTCTTCCCGTAACTGGAGGCGGTTCGGCAGCCTTCGCGGCTTACGGGAACAAGGTTCGTGTTCTTGTACGTTGCAGGATCACAGGTAGGAACGGTGTACCAATACATGTCTACGGAAACCGCATCGGTGAACTCATTGACGAATGCCTGCGCGTCAGCGGCCTTCATGTTGTTGCCGACCACCATGTTGGTGAAATTGGCGTAGCTGAACAGCCCTGCAGGTACGGCCGACCGCAATTGTCCAAGGTGCTTCCGGCCCTCTTCGGGTGTGAACCTTCCGTCGACCTCATCATCCAGTAATGCGCCCACCCAATTCCTGCTGGAAGGTGTGAAAGTTTCGTTGAGCTTTCCGCCAATCCAAAAAACACCATTACGCTCGAATATGGAGTACGGTGTGCTGCTGTCCATCCCCATGTACGTGTTAATTCCATGCTCTTTGTCGAAGCGGACTTCATCATCGGTGCTGATGCCGTTGTACCAAATTGCTATGGGGAAAAAGGCGGGATCGTCCCAGCCGGCCGCATCAGCCTTGGCGAATGCTTTCCAGTAGTCGGGTCCGCCTTCCCACGGGATGCGCTTCAGGTCGAGTGTCTGTTCGGCGGAGGGTAGCGCGCCTGCGCTGGGAGTGCAGGCGGAGCAGCACAGGCTGATGAGCACGAGGATGGCTGCCGCAGTCTTAATCGGTGTGATTCGCATGCTCACTGATCCCTTCAATATTCCGTATCAGTTGCGCGGCGCGTTCGTCCCATGTGTGGCGTTTGGCGAAGTCCCGGTATCTGGCGGGGGGGTACGCATGGGGATCCGCTTGAAGAATCTGTCTTACCTGGTCAACGAACTGCGACGGTCCACTGGAGATGGATACGAGGTCGGTATCCAGCCAGCGCACTGAGGGAAGGTCTGTGGCCACAACGGGGAGTCCCGACGCCAAGTAGTCGAGGGTCTTGAGCGGAAACGCTGCCCGGTTGAAAGGAGTATCACGGTAGGGCGTGAGCCCCACCCGCGCGGATCCCAGATGCGCCTGCATATCGGCGTACGGAAGTTTTCCCAACCAGGAAACGTTATTGGCCGCCAGGAATGCATCCAATCGCTTTCCGGTTTCCAGGTCCCGTTCAGTACGGGGGCCGATAACCAGCAGCTGCGTACCTGACGCCTGCAGTGCCTCCAAAAGCGAGAGGTCCAGCCGTTCGTTCAACTGACCTGCCAGGACCGCTGTCGGTGTCCTGTTCCCGGCTTCTCCTCCCGGGACCGGTATATGACAGCCATTGGGGAGGACCGTCGTTTTCTTCACCCTTGCCGGCCGAAGCTGATCGAGATTTTCAGCCAGGCCGGGCGAGACTGCCACCGTCGAATGGGCCGCCCGGAGATTGCACCCAAGTGTCCGTCGTACCAGGCCTCGGTCCAACCCCATCAGGGGCGCCCCCGCTACCCAGTCATCGGTTACATACAAAATCCTTGCCCCTGGCAGGCCGGCAGGGAAAAGCGCCAAGGGTGACAGCACCAAGGTCGCTAAGGGGGTGATGTGGAGCTTCTGGAGGGTGCGCCGAATCGCCGTCTTCATAAGGAACCGGGCCGTTGGCGCTATCGGCCGTCTTGTGAACCCCGGCATTGACATGACGCGCAGGCGGGTGATTCCGGGAGCCACCGACGAACACCCGGTGGGGCGTTTCAGCGTATCCGGGCCACGCACGGCAAGGTGGAGTGGCAGGGGCGGGTCGACCCAGAGAATCGGGATGGATTTGGACAGGGAACGGGCCAGCTGATGGTCGGTTCCCTGGACATCCTCCCAGCGGCTGCCGGCCAGGAAAACTATGGCTTTAGTGGGTGCCATCAGGACCGTCCCCTTATGGTGGGGCCATGACCGGAAGGCGTTGCCAACACCTTCTCCATCGCATTGAAGTCGTCCCGGGCAACGGGTCCGAACAGTCGCCTTGCGTGCTGTGAGAACTGATGCGCAATGAAGCGGCGGGCGGCATCTGCGTCGTTCCGCAACACGGCATTCTGCTGTTGTCCCTCCAAGGCTCTGCGGTAGAAGTCCTCCTGCAATTCAGCAGCCCTGCACAGGGAAAAACGGTCGGAGACTGTCTTGAGGCAAAAGGCACCGAGGGCTGTGCGTCTTTTCGGGTCTGCATGCAGGGCGTTCAAGAGTCCAGCCAGGCTTGAGGACGCAGAAAGCGGTTCGTCGCCGACTCCGTACCAGCCCTGCCGCAGGAACAAGGGAAGGGTCTGGGGGGTGACCAACTCCCAGAAACCGCGTTCACCCTGGACGATGGTTGGTTTTCCGAACGCCATGGCCCGAAGCGCCGAGCTTCCCATGCCGATCACCACATCAGCGGAGGCATATGCCGGACGCGGGTCCGTCAGCTGGCCGGTCAGTTTGACAGCATCCCTGCCCAGAGCGGCGTTGACAACGGATGCGGCTGACTCGACTTCACGGCGGGCGGGGCCGTCGCCGGCGATGACCAGTTGGATCCGCAGTGCGGGCTCTACCCGCCGCACTGCTTCGATTGCAGAAAGGATGCCTTCAAGCTTGAGTTCGGCTGCCAATCGCGTGACGGTGGCCACCACGAACGAGCCACGTTCGAGGCCCCACCGGCGTCTGAAGTCGTCCGCCCCTACATCAACCATCGGGTTGTTTTCTCCCAGGTCGACGGGCGGTTCCATCAGTTCCACCCGGGTGCGTCCAAAGTTCCGTTCCCGATTGAGGATGTCCTCCGTGCCGACCATCAAGGGCATTTGTTTGGGAATGAACGGGGCAACGGCCATCGACATCACTGTCGACACTGCAACAGCGCGGGAACCCCGCGCGGCGAGCAGACATTCCAGCGCCGGCGGCCATTCATATCCGTGCAGGATGTCAATGCCGCGCTCTTTCACCAACCGGATCAGAGCGCCGACAATCCATGGCGTGGGCCGGTGGGAAGGACGGGGAGCCTCCACGAACTCAAGCCCGAGACCGGCAATCCTTTTGTTCAATGCGCCTGGTTGCCCGAAAAGGACCACATCATGTCCCCGGCGTTGAATGCCGGCAGCGATTTCAATGGCATTCGTCTGGCTGCCGCCGACACCAAGGTCATGGGGGAAAACGAGAATTTTCATGACAGCGCTGCTGTTCTTAGCGGGGCAGAGCCGACATTGCGGAGGTCCCTGACGAGGTCCCGGCGGAGGTAGAGAAGCCAGAGCGTGCCGCTGCCCGCTGCCGCGCCGCCGGCAATGAGGGCGAGAACCGCATTTGGCTGCAGAGTCGCTGCCAGCCAGGCCAGCCCGCCAACGGCCAACCCCACCGCGGCCGGCAGAAACATGCCCTTGAACATTCCGCCGATGTCCAGGCCGGTTTTGTGCAATCTGCGCAGGTACAACGGAAACACAACCAGGCCAGTCACCAGCGCCTGCGCAGCTGCTACACCCGGGACCCCGAAGAGCTTTGATCCGGCGATCAGGGCTGGAACAAGGACCAGCAGGCTCCCTGCCTGGATATAGAACACAGTGCCGGACTGGCCCAGGACCACAAGGAAGTCGTAGGCAAGATCGCAGAACATCTTCGTGAAGGCGGCGAGTATCAACCAGGAAAGAACTTCTGCCGAAGGCAGCCAATCCGATCCGTACAGCAATAGGATCAAAGGCTGGGCGCAGCCCACCAGGAAAAGCATGGCGGGAAGGGCCGCGCACGTCAGTATGGCGAAGATGGCGCCCGGGAGCGAGTTCATCCGTCCCCGATCGTGCTGAAGTGACGAGAAGGCGGCCGGTGCGACGCGGCGCAGCGGCTGGGCAAGGATACTGACCGGCCAACTCGAGAGGTTGAAGGCCAGGACGTAGAAACCGAGGGCCGTGGAACCAAGGACGGCGCCGGTGGTCAGTTGGTCCGCGTAGCCCAAGGCGAAGAAGATGATGCTCGTGCCCGCCAGGGGCAGCCCGAACCGGAGCAGCGGCATGACCAGCTCCCGGTCCAGGCCAAGCCGGTAGGGGACCGGGGACGCCCGAAGGAACATCACGGCGGCGAGCAGGCTGCCGGCCACACGGCCGACGGCCAGCGCCATCGCTCCCATGCCCGCAAGAGCCAGGACCAGGGACAGCAGGGCCCCCACCCAAACATTCACCTGGTCGATCCCCAGCCGCGTCTTTTCGCGGAAATCCCGCTGAAGCAATGCGGCCGGGGAAGCCACCACGCCGTTGATCAGGACGCTGAGGATCAACACCCTGATGACGTCCGTGGCGTGAGGATCTCCCACGGCGGCGGTAAAAGCCGGGGCGGCAACAATGGCCGCCCCGCAGAACAAGGTGCTTCCCGCCACGGAAATGGTGTTGACGGTGGGCACGATCCGGGCCGGATCTCCCGGCCACCTGACGATGGCCAGGGAAACGCCGAGTTCGTTGAAGCTCAACACCGCCATGAGTGCCACCAGCGCCACCGCGAAGGTGCCGAATGACTCCGGTCCCAGCACACGGGCCAGGACAATGCCGATGCCCAGCGTGCCCAGCCGGGAAAGTACCGTATTCAGGACACTCCAGCCGAATGCACTGGAAGCTCCGGGGCGGGGCGCGGGTGCCGTCATGATGTTTTCACAGCATCTGCCAGCACCTCTGCGACCCGCAGCTGCTGTTCCGCGGTGATGTGCGGGAACAGCGGCAGCGACAGGATCCGGCGGGCGGCTTCTTCGGCAACAGGGAACGAACCGGGAGTGCCGCCGGCGTACGCCTCGCTGAGGTGAACCGGGACGGGGTAGTGGATGCCGGCGTGGATCCCGGCAGCGTGCAGCGCCCGGAGGACCGCATCCCGGTGCTGGACCCGGACCACGTACAGGTGCCACACATCCGCGTTTCCGGGCGCCTCCTGCGGAATGTCAACCCCCGGCACGCCGGCCAGAAGCGCCGCGTACCGTTCCGCGGCTGCGCGCCGCCGCTGGTTCCATGCGTGAAGCCTGGCAAGCTTTGCCTTGAGGACTACTGCCTGGACCGTGTCCAGCCGCGAATTGAACCCAATGGCCTCATGCCGGTACTTTTCCAAGCTGCCGTGCGCGCCCAGGAGTCGGACGCGCGCCGCGAGGCCGGGATCGTCGGTCAGCACCGCTCCGGCATCCCCGGCGGCGCCAAGATTCTTGCCAGGGTAGAAGCTGGTTCCTGCCGCCGCGCCCAATGTACCGGCCCGGGCTCCAAAGCGTGTTGCACCCTGCGACTGTGCAGCATCCTCGATGATCACGGCACCGCAGGACTGCGCGATGGGCACCAGGCGCTCCACGAACGCGGTCTGCCCGAACAAATGGACCGGCACTATGGCCTGCGTTCTGGATGTGACGGCGGCCGCCACGGCGTCCGGATCAATCAGAAGGTAGTGGGGGTCGACGTCGACGGGTACCGGGACTGCCCCGATGCGGCTGACTGCCTCTGCCGTTGCGATGAAGGTATTCGCGGGGATGATCACCTCCCCGCCGGGGCAGACGCCTCCGGCCCGCAGGGCAAGTTCCAGGGCGTCGGTTCCGTTGGCAACGCCGACACAGTGCCCGGCGCCCACAAACGAGGCATACGCGGCCTCAAAATCTTCAACGGCCGGTCCGCCGATAAAGGACGCAGTGGAAAAGACGTCCGCCAGTTCCGCCATGACTTCCTCATGGACCTCCGCCTGCTGGGCGGCGAGGTCCACCAGTGGAATGGTCTGTACGTCTATCCCGGCGCTCATGACACCCCCCGAAACTTGAAGTTCTCCCCGTTGATTTCGTGCGCCGGCACACCCACCCACGTCTGGCCATCGGGAACGTTGCTGAGGACCGCCGCGCCCATACCCACCGTGGCGTAGGCCCCCACGGACGTCCGTTCACGCACGCTGGCGTTCATGCCCAGGTACGCTCCCCGGCCAATCCGGACTCCGCCGCCCAGCGACACTCCCGCAGCGAATGTGGCGAAGTCGGCCACGTCGTCGTCGTGCGTGAATGTCACCGACGGCATGGCAACCACGTGCGAGCCCAGCGTGACGGCCGCGGTGAGTGTGACGTTCCGCAGCAGGATGCTGCCCCTCCCCACACGGCACCCCTCGGGGTACTGGACGGAGGGATCCACGGCAATGGCATAACGGGCCTCGGTGAGGCCCAGCGCGGTCAACCGCTCCACCACAGCTTCACGGACCCGGCCGGAGCCGATGCAGACCAGGACGAACGCGTGCGTGTACTTGGCGGCGTCGTCGATGGTCCCCAGCACGGGCGCCCCGTCCACGGTCACGCCCGCCATTTCCTTGTCGTCATCAAGCAGGCCGACGACGTCGTACTGGCCGCTGCTGCGCACCATCGCCAGGACTTCGCGGGCCAGGCCGCTGGCAGCTATCAGGATCAGCTCACTCATGTGCGCATCCCGGCGGCCGCAGCCCGGATGGTGCTGATAATCCTGGCCAGCCCTTCGTCGTCGAGTTCGTGGTAGACGGGGAGGATCAGCGTCCTGTCATTGAGCCGCTCCGTCTGCTGCAGCAGGGCCCGGCCCGCGTTCCGCCACCGGTAGGCGGGCTGGCGGTGCGCCGCCATGATCCCCCTTCTGGCCGAGATGCCGGCTTCCGCCAGGAGCTCCATCAATCCGTCCCGCGTGGTCCCAAAGTTCGGCAGGACCTCCACCCAGAACGACTGGAAATTGGTGGTGCCATAAGGAGGATCCGACACCAGCCGCAGGCCCGGTACCCTCGAGAGGCCGGCAACATACTGCGCTGCGATGTCCCGCCGCCGTGCCAGCACCTCCGGCAGCCGGCCCAGCTGCACCAGCCCGACGGCGGCCTGCAGGTCCGTCATCCGGTAGTTGAACCCCACCTCAAGGTAAGACTCCGGCGGAGCGAGCAGTGAACCGTGCCGGTCCGCAGCGGACACGCTCATCGAGTGCTCGCGCAGGGTCCTGGCCCGGGCCGCCCAGTCAGCCCGGTTGGTGGTGAGCATGCCGCCCTCACCGGTGGTCAGGATCTTGCGCGGGTGGAAGGACCATACGGCAACATCCGCGCCCGCACCCACCGGCCGTCCCTTGTAGGTGGATCCGACCGCACATGCTGCGTCTTCAATCACGGTGATTTCGTGCCGGTCGCACAGCTCGCGGATGGGATCGATGTCCAGCGGCACGCCGCCCTGGTCCACCACGATCACGGCACGGGTGTCCAAAGTGAGCGCAGCGTGGATGGTTTCCGCGGTCACGTTTCCGGTGGCCGGGTCAACATCGCAGAACACCGGGCGCGCCCCAACATATGTCACGGCGTTCGCGGTGGCGATGAACGACAGGGACGGCACAACCACGTCGTCCCCGGGCCCGATTCCCGCGACCACCAGCGCCAGGTGCAAGGCCGTGGTGCAGCTGGAGGTGGCAACCGCATGGCGGACTCCCTGGAATTCGGCGAAGCGCGATTCAAATTCCTTGACCTTGGGCCCCTGCGCCACCCAGCCGGACGCCACCACCTCAGCCAGCGCCCGGGCTTCCTCCTCACCGAGCCAGGGCTTCATGACGTTGATCCGGGCAAGAACTGGTTCAGCAGTCATCAGGCACCAACCTTCCGTGCAGCGGCGATCTCGTCGCGCAGCGGCAGCCACCAGGTGACCAGTTGCCGCAGTCCCTCTTCCAGTTCCACTTCGGCCTTGAAGCCAAGGTCGCGGGCGGCGGCGGAGGTGTCAGCCAGCCGGCGCACCACGCTGTTTACCTGGCGCGCGGGCCCGTGCTCCACGGCGAGGCCGGAACCCATGACCCGCAGGAGTGCCTGCGCCATCTCCAGCAGGCTGGTTTCCGTACCGCTGGCCACGTTGTAGGTCCCTTCAACGACGTCACTGCCGGCGGCCAGCACGTTCGCGCGGGCGACGTCGGCGGTATGGATGAAGTCCATGGTCTGGAGACCGTCGCCAAAGATCAGCGGCGGCTCCCCGTCCATGATCCGCTCCATCCAGCGCACCAGGACCTCGGTGTACAGGCCGTGGACGTCCATCCTGGGCCCGTACACGTTGAAGTAGCGGAGCATCACGTAGTCCAGGCCGGTCATGGCCCGGAAGCTCCTGGCCATGCCTTCATTGAAGGACTTGGCTGCCCCGTAGAAAGTGTCGTTGTTCGCATGGTGGTGCCGTTCGGTGGTGGGAAACTCTTCAGCCATCCCGTACACGGAGGCGCTGGACGCCGCCACGAGCTTGGCTACCTTGTGCTCCGCGGCCGCTTCCAGGACATTGAAGCTTCCGTCCACCAGGACCTCCAGGGCCAGCCGCGGCTCCTCGGCACACTGGGTGATGCGGATGGCCGCCTGGTGGAACACCAGGTCCTTGCCGCGGGTGAGGTCATGCACCAGATCCCGGTCCTGGATGTTGCCCTGTACCAGCTCAACCTGCCCGGATGCCATGGCGCCGGCCAGGTTGTCCAGCCTGCCGCGGACCAGGTTGTCGAGCACGTCGATATGGCTCACGCCGGCGTCCAGGAGGGCGTCCACCAGAGTGGATCCGATGGTGCCCGCCCCGCCGGTGACCAGGACGCTGGCCCCCTCAAGGCGGCTCACAGTGCTTCCTCCAACTCGGCCCCGGAGCCACCCAACGCGGCGCCTGTCGCGGCCAAGGCAGAACCGGCCACGGGAGTGGGGCGCCCGTCCTGGGTCAGGCTGCGGGTCACCGCTTCCAGGACGGACAGCACGCGGAGACCGGATGCGCCGCCTGTCCTGGCGTTGCGGCCGTTGCGGATGCAGGACGCGAGTTCAGCCACCACCTGGCCGAGGGCCTCGCGCTCGGGCAGCGCGGGGGACCAGGTGTCGCCGAGGCGGTAGGAAACGGCGGTGGAGGCTCTTTCCCCGGCCGATTTGGGTTGCCGGTCCAGGCTGACGCCCCGGTCATAGACGCTAAGCCGCTGCTGGGGGTTCAGGTCATCCCACACCAGGGTCCGCAGGGAGCCGCCGATCACCATTTGGCGGATCTTGGTGGGGCTCAGCCAGTTCACGTGCACGTGGGCGGTGGCATCGTTGGGAAGCCGGAAATTCAGGTGCCCCACGCAGTCCCGCCCGGTTCCCAGCGGGTCCGCACCGAAGGCGGACACAGTGGCGGGGTTGAGTCCGCCGGGGAGGACAAAATCGAGGATGGAGAGGTCGTGCGGCGCGAGGTCCCAAAAGACATCCACGTCGGGCTGCACGAGCCCCAGATTGATCCGGGTGGAATCCACGAACAGGATCTCTCCAAGGGACCCGGACTGGACCAGTTCCTGCATCTTGAGGACGGCCGGGGTGTAGCAGTAGGTGTGGTCCGCCATCAGGACCAGCCCGTTGGCATGTGCTTCGGCCACCATCTCCAGCCCGTGTTCCCTGCTGTCTGCCAGCGGCTTTTCCACCAGGACATGCTTCCCGGCCCGGAGCGCCGTCATGACCGTTCCGTGGTGGGTGCGCGCCGGCGTCGCGATGGCTACCGCGTCCACCTCAAAGGTGTCCAGGAGCTCGTCCAGTGACTCCACGCAGGGGATGTCCCCGAGCGTGGCGGCAAGCTTCCGCGCCCGCTCGACGTCCAGGTCGCAGATGGCCACCAGGTCCCAGTCCGGGCTGGCCTGGAGGTTGCGCGCCAGGTTTGGTCCCCAGTAGCCGGCACCCACGACGGCGATGCGGAGTTTGGGCGCAGGTTGCGGTTGGGTGGCGTGGAATGGATTGGTGAAGGCTCTCATGTCACTTTCTTCCCATTTTGTGGATTTGCTAGTAAGCGCCCGATGGCCGGACTACAGCCCGGAACGTCCGCCAAAGAATCAGGAGGTCGCCCGCGAGGGACCAGTTTTCGACGTAGTAGAGGTCCAGCCGGACCGCTTCCTCCCAGGGGAGGTCCGAGCGGCCGTTGATCTGCCACAGTCCGGTGATGCCCGGCTTGATCAGGAGCCGGCGGCGGGTGTGGCGTTCATAGCCGCTGACCTCACGGTCCAGCGGCGGCCGGGGCCCCACCATGCTCATGTCGCCCAGCACCACGTTCCAGAGCTGGGGGAGTTCGTCCAGTGAGTACTTCCGCATCCAGCGTCCGCAGCGCGTGACCCTGGGGTCGTCTTTCATCTTGAAAAGCACCCCGGCGCCCTGGTTCTGCTGGTTCAGGGCCGCCAGCCTCGCCTCGGCGTCGACCACCATGGAGCGGAACTTGAACATTCCGAAGACCTGGCCGTCCTTGCCGATCCGGTCCTGGCGGAAGAGCACGGGACCGGGGCTGTCCAGCCGGACGATCAAGGCGATCAGCAGGAGCACGGGTGAGAGCACCAGGAGGGCAGCAAGCGCAGCCGTGACATCCATGACCCGCTTCAAGGCGTGCTTCGCTCCGGTGTATTGCGGGATGTCCACGTGCATCAATGGGAGGCCGTCCACGGGCCGCCAGTGGACGCGGGGCCCGGCCACGTTGGTCAGGGTTGCCGCGAGGATCAGCTCGGTGGATGATTCCTCGAGTTTCCAGCCCAGTTCGCGGATGAATTTGTTGCCGCCCGGGAGGGGACCGGCGATGATCACAGAGTCCGCCTGGACCAGGCGGACTGTCCTGGCAATGGCGTCCGTGGAGGAGAGTACGGGCACTGTTTCGTCTTCCACCCGCAGGCCGGCTCCCCGCCGTGCCCCGGGAAGGCATGCGCCCAGGATCTCGTATACAGCTCCCGACTTGCGGACCTGCTGCACCACGTAGCGGACATCTTCCGGTTCGCCCACCACTACGGCGCGCGATAGGTGGCGGCCTTTTGTCTTCTCAGCAGCGAGCCGGCGGCGGAACAGGTGGCGGTTCACCGTCAGGGCCACCAGGCCCAGCGGGAGGGATACAGTCACGAACGCGCTGGCGCCGTGGATGGAGAACACCACCGCGGCCAGGGCCATGAGGCCGAAGATGTGCAGCGTCGCCGAGGCCACCCGCTTGTACTCGTCGGCCCCGATGCCCAGCACCTTAAGGTCCCTGCTGTGGTAGAGCTCGAGCGCGCACAGCCAGGCAGCGGTCAATGCCGCGGCCGCGGCAGCTGCTCCGCCGTCCCTGGGTCCCTCCGGCGAAAATCCTGCTTCCGAAAGAAGAAAGCCGGCGTAGGCGGCGGCCATCACCACTGCGGCGTCCGTGCACCTCAGAAGATTGATATGGGTGGAGATCCAGGCCGCGGTTGCTTTCCTGGTCCGGACTTTCACCGCCAGGGAGGTCCGGGCCGCCGGCGGCAGGGGGAAGCGGGTTCCTGCGCTTTCCCCTGCCGCCGGCTGCCCTGTTGCCGCCCGCTGTGCAGCAGCGGGGGAAACAGGCCAGTCGAACGCTGCGCGCCGGGTCCTGGCTACTGGTATTTCTGCCATGGTCACCCTTTCCGGCGTAGCCGCCTGTCCTCTGGCCGTGAAGCAAAGTTAGCCGCGGAGGGGCGGGTTGTGAGGGGATGGGCAAGGCCTTTGTGGCTCTTGCAGGGGAAGGCTGTGGAAACTGCGGTTACCGCAAATCCAGGGTTTTTCCTATAAAACAGGCAGGACGTACGGCTCTGTGGCCGCCGAGCCCTTATCCGTGGCGAGTGCCGTCAGCTGTGCCCGGGACTCGACACCGAGCTTGCGGTAGATCGCCGTGAGGCGCACTTCGACCGTACGCACCGACACATACAACGTCCCGGCGATTTCCTTGTTGCGCATGCCCCGGGCCACCATTTTCGCGAGGACCCGCTCATGGTCTGCGAGCATCAGCATGGCCGGATTGCCCTGCGGGTGGACGGGCTCCACGCGTTCGTCCAGCAGGAGGGCATCAACATGCTGGGTCCATGCGTCGGCGCCGGCCTCATCGAACATCACCTTCGCCCGCAGGAGCGCATCACGCGCCTCCCGCAGCCGGCCAAAGGCATGCAGCCGCTCCGCGTAGCACATCAGCGTCCTGGCCCGCTCCAGCGTGTGCCCGTTCCTGCCTTCCAGTGCCTGGCAGAAGAGCTGCAGTGACCGCTCGCCGTCCGCCAGCATCGCGCGGCTGCGGGCCACCACCATCATCAGCCAGGGGGAGCGCAGTCCCACGGCGCGGCTTTCAAGGCGCAGGAGTGCCTGGGTGGCTTCACGGTGCCGGTTCAGGCGGATCAATACCTCCACCAGGTCTGCCTCACAGCGCAGCAGGGTGGGGCTGCCAAACTTCATGCCGATCTCGGCGGCCCGGGACAACTGGGCAACAGACTCTGCCAGGTCCCCGCGCAGGAGGGCGAAGTGACCCTGGCAGGCAGCGAGTTGGGCCATGATGGCCGGGTGGCTTTCGGCCCCTGCGTAGCGCTGGGCCTCGGCCGCGCAGACCTGGGCCCGTGCAGCATCGCCCAGGGCGTAGGCGCGCCACACCCGGAAGTAGTACCGCATCCCGCGGTGGTATTTGATTTCAGGCTCGGAAAGCTCAAGGTCATCGATCAGCTTGACGGCAGCGCGCACATTCCCTGCGCGGATTTCGTTGTCCACCGCCATGAGGGCTGCGGTTTCCCGCCAGTTGATGTGGGCTGGCTCGGCGGAGCTGCGGAGCATGGCAAACGCTTCATGGGCACTCTCGTAGTGCTCCGCGTACGTGAGCGCGCGCCCCTGCACCAGGATGCCGGCTGTGCGGGTGGCCCCGGTTTGATCGTACTTGCGCCCAAGGTTTGCGGTGTCACCGCTGACGGATTCGATCAGGACCTTGGCCCGGTCGGCCAGGGCCAGGCACTGGGCGGACGCCGACCCCTGGAATCCGCCGGCGAAGTGGAGAAGCTCGGCGGCGTCCTTCAGCTCCCACCGCTCGGCATAGTAGAGGGCCCCGATGGCCAGCAGGCTGGCGGCATAGGCCGGATCGTGCTGTCCGAATTCCTTGACGAGACGCAACACCATGCTCGAGCGGACGGAGGCTCCCTGGGCAAACTGGATCTCGAATGACAAGCCGGTCAGCCGCAGGATCAGGGCGGGATTGCGCGTTACCCGCTGCGCCCATTCCAGGTAGCGCCGCGCATACACGAATTCACCGCGGTTGAACAGCAGTTCGGCCACGCTCGTGAGCCGGGCCGCCGTCTCCGCTTCCCACGGATTGACGGTGAGGGCGCGCTCGATGTACTCCACGGCAAAGGAAACCTCCCCGCCCCGGATCAGGTCCACAGCATGGCGGAGCAGCTGGAAAGGCGTCTGGCGCTCCAGTGCCGTAAAGCTGAGGTGCCAGCGCCGGGCATAGGGGTCCGTGTCGGCGGCTGCTTCTGCAAGGGCGCGGTGGTTGGCGGTGCGGACCGCGGGGGTCATGGCCGTGAATACGTAACCGCGGAGCAATTGGTCGCCGATGCCCAGGTGCGGTCCGGTCCGTTTCACCAGTCCCGCGGTCAGCAGTTCATCCACACTTGTCCATACGTCGCGGTCGATCTTCTCGATAGTGGAGATGTCGCTGCGGCAGGACAGCGCAAGCAGGTCCAGGACGTTCCGCGCGCCAGGTGTCAGCGAGCCCACCAGCGCCGCGTACTCTGCGTCAAAGCTGCCGCTGGAGGGCAGCGGGACGGGCAGCGCGTACTTGCCCTCAGCATGACGTTCAATGAGCCGGTCATAGAGTTCGACGGCGGCAAGCGGGTTGCCGCACGTGGCTGCGGCAACCGCGTGGGCGGCCGCCGTCGTGGTCCGTTTCGTGGGCACGCTTTCCAGCATCCGCACCGTGTCGCTGTAGCTCAGCGGAGCGAGCAGCAGACCGGGAAGGCCGCTGAAGGGGCCCTCCGGGAGATCCTCCCGCAAACTGACGAACAGGACGATGTCCGTGCCGGCCAGGCGCCGCGCGAGGAACCCAAGGACTGCCTGGCTGCCGGGATCCAGTTGGTCTGCGTCATCAATCACGATGATGGTCCGTGATGACGAGCGCTGGTGCAGGCCCTCGAGCAGCATGCTGGACACGGCGGGGACGCTCAAGGCACCGGCCGTGTCCCGGAGGAGTTCATCTGCGATCCGGTTCAGGACGGGATCGTCCATGCCGTTCAGGAGGGCAGTCAACCCGGACAGAGGCCAATCGGATTCAGCGGCGCTGGCGGTCAGGAACACGGTACGGTAATCCGCCAGGGTGGGAATCTCGGACAAGAGTGCGGACTTGCCCGTGCCCTTCCGGCCGATGACTGCCAGAGTGCTTTCCTTGGGCCCCCGGACCACGGAAAGCACGCGGTCCAGTTCTTTGCTCCGCCCGATAAGCGCCATGGTGTCCCCATTCGTCGAAGAAGGAGACCGCATTCTTGAACTGACCAATTCGATGCCGACCCACGCTCCCCAGCGCGGGTTGAGCCGACAATGCGAATATAGTGCCGAAACGAACATTGGCACCAGCTTGTTACCTGCTGAATTCCATCAAGATTTCATCTCCGACTTGCTCAAGATTGCAGTCCAGTTATTCAGGACCATGACCCGGGACGAAAGTCCCTCGCCAAGCCGGAACAGGAGGGCTATGCTCTCTCGCGTACGCCCTGGATAGGTTCAATGCCCGGACGCAGGTCGGAGTTTGCCAACTGGGCGGCCCCGCACGGCAGCCGCTGCCGCATTGTTCCGTACTGCCCTTTCCCGGTGCGGGGAACATGGAAGCCGGTTGGAGCCCGTTCAGGGGCTCGGTTTTGTGGCCCGCCTGTAGCTTTAATTCAAGATTGACGCGCGGAATTCCTCCCACAAAGCGGATGCTGAACGGCAATTTTTTGAAATGGTCGCAGGAAGACTTTGCGAAGACTTTCATTTTTAGCCGGACACGGATGACCACTAAAGTCGCGGCACAAACGGCGGTATTGCAAATAACTTCGAATTCCCGTGTTTAGAAGGGGATAGGCCCCGGTCCGCCATGCCGGCGGACCGGAGCCGATCCTTGTTCAGTTATTCATTCAGTTGTCTATTCAGTTATGGGTTCCACTAGGCCGCCGGCTTGAGGGCGGTCCGCCAGGCGGCAACAGCCCGTGCGGCACTCAGGGTCCACGTGGCCGTTCCGCTGGCGCCCGCCGTTGCCTGCGGTTTGTCCGCCTGCTCGGCGATCTGCCCAGCCGCTGCCTCCCAGCGTTCGGTCCAGCCCGACGGGGCGGTGACCACGGGTGCGCTGCAGTCGCAGGCTACCCCGCCAATCAGCATCGCGCCGTTGCTGGCCGTGGTGATGCTGCCCACCGTGATGCTGGTGGCCGAGTAGCTGGTGTCAGCGGCGGTCACCACCGGGCTGTCCAGGGGCGTGGTGTTGTTGACGCCGCGGTAGGCGGTGATGCCGCCACCCCACTTGGCCGCCGAACTGAGCGCCCAACTGTACGTTCCCGGATCCGAGGCACCCACCACCTTGTAGTACGCGAACGCCCGTGCACCGGAGGTCGAGGTGCTGTTGATGGATTTTGCATTGACCATTGCCGTCCAGCCGGCAGGGGCGGTCAGGTTCGGGTTGAGGTCCGTGGTGATGGAGGCGACCAGGACGTCACCCGCCGCGGTACCGGCAGGAACCGTCAATGACGCAGTGGTCACGGCAGTCCCGGAGTTGGAGGTGCTGGAACTCACCACGGTAATGCCGCCGGTTGCCGGCGGTGGTGCCGAGCCGACGGTGATGGTGGCCGTCGCCGACGACGATCCCGTGGCATTGGTCGCCGTGAGTTTGGCGGTGTAGGTCCCGGCCGTCGTGTACGAGTGGCTGGGGTTCTGTGCTGTGGACGTGCCGCCGTCGCCGAAGGTCCATGCCCACGAGGTGGGTGCATTGGTGGACGTATCAGTAAAGGCCACATTCAGGGGCGCGGCACCCGACGTCGGGTTGGCGGTGAATGACGCTACCGGAGCCTGGCCTGCGGGCGGCGGGGTGCCGCCGAGCGACCGGTCCGAGAACCAGTAGCGCTTTGCCACGTTGTCGCTGGCCATGACCACCAGTCCGGTGGTGTTGTTCACGCTCTGCTTGCTGGTGGTCACGTCATTGATGTTCGACGACGAGGCTGCCTGCATGATGGGCGTGCCGCGGCCGGAACCGAAGACGGGATTGTCCATGGACGCGGTCTTCTCATAGATGCTTCCCGCGACGCCGGAGTAGGCACAGCCGGAAACCGACGTTGGCGGTGCCGTGTGGAACGCCCGCACCAGGTTGTTCTGGGTGTCCAGGATGATTTGCGGCCGCGAGACGCAGTCGCCGGTCTTGGCAATCGTGGACTGCGTGAATGCTCCGGTGCCGGGCTTGAAGACCAGGAGGATCAGCTGCGGCAGCGTCTTGTCGCTGGAGATGTCATTCAGGCTCGTCTTGACCGCCGCGAAGACCCTGCCGGTGGTGTCCGCCTGCAGCGTCTTGAGGTTCAGGTGGTCATCGGACTGGCCGTTGCCGCGCAGGGCCGGCTGCAGTTTCCAGGAGGAGTTGGCAGCATCTGAATCCTTGTGCGTGGCCCACCAGACGGTGTCGGCCTTGTGGTCACTCCACATGACACCTACTTGCCCGTTGCCGAAGGCCACCACCGCGGAGATGTCATCCGGAGCGGGGTTCGGGTTGCTGACGGGAAGGACGAAGGGGGTCCCCCAGGAGGCGCCGCTGTTGGTGGCGGCGTTCATGTACACGGTGTTGGTGTATCCCGACGTAGAGTTTCCGGCCACCTGCGTCCAGGTCGCCCAGACCCGGCCGGTGGTGTCCTTATCGATCGTCATGGATTCACTGGAATTGTTGGTGATGGTGGTGGGGAATCCGCTGTCGAGCGTGTATTTGCCGCCGGCGTAGCTGTACCGGTAGAGCTCGGCCGGGGAGTTGGAAAGTGACGGCTTGGGTGTTCCATCGCCGGTGATGGTCACCACGTGGGAGGCAATGTAGAGGTGGGACCCGTCCCACATGGTGTCCGCCAAGGTGCTTCCCCTGGTGTCATTGACCACCCCGGTGTCCACCCAGCTGTTGGAGGCCCGGTCCAGCCGGTAGATGCTCCATCCGGTGCCGGACTTCCACATGTCGGCCCACCACGATCCGTCATTCCACCACAGCTTGCTTTGCGGCTTGTCCGACGTCGGCGGATTGGACACCCCTGAATACGCAATGCTCTGCGTGCCATAGACGGGATCCGCTAAGGCCGTACCGGGCAAACCGAGGATGGAGGCCGCCAGAACCATTGCAACGGCAAGGGCCTGGCCTGTCCGGCTGAAAAAGTGTCTGCGTCTGAGCTTCATAAGGGAACTCCTGGGGCATAGGAAGAATTCGGGGAACGTCTGCCCGTTTGGCCCAGTCACAAAGAGCTCTCAGCCCCCAAGTACCGAGAAGCGTATGCCCGGACAGGAGCTGGGGCAATGCAAGTGCCATACCTAAATAGGGGTTTCTCCCATCCCCCTACCTAACGTTTTCCCGGCACCCGGTTCCCCCTATACCTAATCTTTTCGGCCTCCCCCAAGCCCTTTACTTGCCTAACAGGGGGTAAACCCCAGGTAAAAAGTGAGTACCTACTACTCGTGATACCCGCATTAGGTAGGGGGTAGTCTTCCGGAACGGCCAGAGGATTGGCGACGGTTTGCTGGGGGGTCAGCGACCAGACCATGACCGGATGAAGCGTTAGTGCCACCGCCATAACGGCCGGCGGCCTTGTCAAGAATCCGAACTGTCATGAAGTGGTGAGGCAATTGTCGATTTCCCCCCAACTTCCAGCTCTCTTTTCCGAGCCGGGACATTTATTTCCACAAGCCTCAATCAGCGTGGTCATTCCCACCCTGAACGAGGAAAAGAACCTCCCCTGGGTTCTCCGCCGGATGCCCTCTTACGTCGATGAGGTGATCATCGTCGACGGCCGCTCGCAGGACAAGACTGTTGAAGTGGCCAAGGCCCTCCGCCCGGACGTGGTGGTGGTCAATGAAACCCGCAAAGGGAAGGGTGTGGCCCTCCGCGCCGGCTTCAACGCCGCCAAGGGGGACATCATCGTGATGCTGGACGCGGACGGGAGCATGGACCCCCAGGAGATTGGTTGGTTCGTTGCACCCCTCCAGCACGATTTTGATTTCGTGAAGGGCTCCCGGCACGTCACCGGCGGCGGGTCGGAAGACCTGACCCGGCTGCGGAAGGCCGGCAACCGGGCGCTGACCGGACTCGCTAATGCTGTACTGCACAGCAACTACTCGGACCTTTGCTACGGGTACATCGCCTTCCGCCGGGAATGCCTGCAGGTGCTGGAGCTGCAGTCGGACGGCTTCGAGATCGAGACGGAACTTATCGTCAGGGCCGCCAAGGGCGGGCTGAGGATCGCCGAGGTTCCCAGCCTTGAGCTCGACCGGATTTCGGGAGCATCCAACCTCCAGACGTTCCGCGACGGGTGGCGGGTGCTGCACACGCTGGCCCGGGAATGCACCCTGTGGGAGGCACCCACGGCAGGTGCCCGCCCGGAGGCGCTCCGCCGCGTGAAGTACACCTACTCCAACGTCCACTTCCCACGGCTTCCGGTGGATCCGCACAGCGTCCTCGCCCCGGCCGTAAAACAGCATGACACCCTCGTCGCGGCGGTGAGCCGGCATGCTTGACCGCATCAAGCCACTGTCCGTGACAGTGGTGATCTGCGCGTATACCTCCGAGCGGTGGGGAATGCTGCTCGACGTCATCGAATCAGTCCGCAACCAGACGCTTGCCCCGGACCAGGTGCTGGTGGTCATCGACCACAACGAGGACCTCTACGAGCGGCTCATCGAGATCGTCGACGACGTCACGGTGGTTGAGAGCGAAGGCCTGCCCGGGTTGTCAGGGGCCCGCAACACGGGCGTGGGGCTCGCCGAATCGGACATCGTCGCCTTCCTTGATGACGACGCCGAGGCGGCGCCGGACTGGCTCGAACGCCTGGTTGCGCTGTACGACGATCCGGATGTCCTGGGTGTGGGCGGGAAGGTGGTCCCGCTGTGGGAATCCGGCCGCCCGGGGTACTTCGCGGAGGAACTGGACTGGATTGTGGGCTGCAGCCATCGCGGCCTGCCCCGCGTCGCTTCGGAAGTCCGCAACGTGATCGGCGCCAACATGTCCTTCCGGCTTGATGTGCTGCGCCAGGTGGGCGGCTTCAACCAGTCGCTGGGCCGCAAAGGCACGCTGCCACTGGGATGCGAGGAGACCGAAATCTGCATCCGCTCCCGGATGGGTTTGCCGGGTTCGCGGATCGTCTATGAACCCGCGGCGCTGGTACACCATCATGTTCCCGCATCCCGTGGGACATGGCGCTACATGATGTCCCGGTCCTGGGCCGAGGGATTGTCCAAAGCCCAGGTCAGCCAGTTGGTGGGCCACAAACGGGCACTCGGCCCGGAACGCCGCTACGTCCGCAGCGTGCTCCCGCGCGCCGTGTTCACCGGCCTGAAGTCGTGGGGGCGCGATGGCAGTCCCGACGGGCTGGGCCGTGCCGGCGCGGTCATCGCGGTCCTGGCCTGCACCGCGGCCGGGTACTTCCAGGGGCGCCGGCTTCAGCATTGGACGGGCCCGGAGGAAGAGGACGTGGTCCTGGTCCCGGCCGGGGCACAGTGGAGGGAAGTGCAATGAGCGAAGGTGCCGGCCAAGTGCTTGAGGATCTCCAGGGCGAGGCGCTGATCCTGGTGCCCGCCATGGAGTCGCTGTTGCCGCCGGCCTGGCCGGGGGCGCGGTGGATCGGGTCGGTGGACCTGGAAGACCTCGCGGACTGTTCGCGCTTTGAACTGGAGAACCATGCTGGATACGAGCGGGCACGGCTGCTGGTGCGTGCGTCGGGGGCTGTGCGGGGATTTGTCGACGTGCCGTCGCCGGCGGGAATCGTGGATCGGACTGTCTTCGAGGACGCCCTGGCGGCCCTGCCGCCAGTCGCATCGTTCCCGCCGGCGGTGACCACCCCGCACATCACGGTGGTGGTGTGCACCAGGGACCGCACCCTGCAGTTGCGGGGTGCGCTCCTGACCATCCTTGCCCTGGACTACCCGCACTTTGACGTGGTGGTGGTGGACAACGCCCCCGCCACGCAAGCCACTGAAGAACTGGTCCGGCGCGAGTTCAGGGACCAGCGGGTCCGGCTGGTGACCGAACCCGTTCCGGGCCTCTCCCACGCCAGGAACACCGGCCTTCGGCACGCCAGGGGAGACGTCGTAGCCTTCACCGATGACGACGTGGTGGTGGACAGGTCCTGGCTGCGGGAGATCGCCGCCGCCTTCGAAGCCGTTCCCGGGGCTGCCTGCGTTACGGGGCTGGTTCCCGCGGGAGAGCTCCGCACCCCCACCCAGGGCTATTTCGATTCGAAGGTCAGCTGGTCACGGAGCCTGGTTCCGCAGGTCTACTCGCTCGCCAACCCGCCCGCGGCGCTCCCCAAGTTCCCGTTCAGCCCCGGTGCTTTCGGTACGGGAGCCAATTTCGCCCTCAGGCGCCAGCCGGCACTTCGCCTCGGCGGGTTCGATCCCGCCCTGGGGGTGGGAACTCCCACGGGCGGCGGGGAAGACATCGACATGTTCACCCGGGTCATCCTCGCGGGGCACGCTTTGGTGGTCCAGCCGGCCGCCATTGTCTGGCACCGACACCGGGACGGCCTCGAAGACCTGCGGGTACAGGCGCGGGGCTACGGCAACGGCCTCGGGGCCTGGATGACGAAGGTGATGATGGACCCCCATACCGCGAGGCTGGCCCTGGCCAGGAGCTGGGGCGTTGGACTCGAGTTCCTGAACCGGCGCCAACAGGCCGGCCAGCCGGCGCTCCAGGGGCCGCCGATCCACAGTTCGCTGGAGGCCCAGGTCGACCGGCTCGTCTGGCTGCAGCTTCTGGCTGTGGCCCTGGGCCCCTACAAATATCTGCAATCGCGCAGGGCTGCCGCGGGCAGCTAAGACAACAGTCCACAGTCGGGGCCGTTGGCGGAGGGTCGCTCCACCGGCGGCAAGCAATCCAGGAGTTGAAACAGTATGGCGCTTCTCATCAGGGGTGACGTGTCCGGCCCGATGAACTCCCGCCCTTCACGCCGGCGCAGGCCAGGGTATTCCGATTACGTCCTGGCACTGCTCGGTGCCGTGACGGCGGTCCTGATCCTGTTCGACGTCGGGGGCGAGTCCATTGCGGGCGCCAAACTCCTGGTGTGCCTCCTCATTCCGGGCTGGGCACTGGTGCGGTGGGTCCGGAATGTGGACCCGGTGGCCCGCCTGATCTTCACCGTCGTCGCCGGCGCCACGGCACTTGCCCTGGCCGCCGCCGTCATGGGGTGGCTCCAGCTCTGGAATCCCCGGCCCGCCGCCGTCGGCATCATGCTGGCCTCCGCGGCCGCCCTCCTGGTGCCGGGGCCACCCAGCCCCCGGGTTGCCGCAACCCGGCTGCCACGTCCGGAGCTCAAAACCTATGCACCCTGGCTGGTTCTCCTGGCCGCCATGGTCACGTGGGCCGCTACATTAGGGCTCACAAACCCCCACCTCGGCGACCTCGGCCTGCTCGCCGCCTTCCCTGTCACCTGGTATGTGGCGCTGGCCCTCGTGGTGGCACTCTGCATCTGGAGCATCGTCCGGCAGGGCGAGCACTCCGGGTGGCTTACCGGTGCCTCGATCACGGGCCTGGTGGTCATCCTTTATTCTTCCGCCGGGCTGCTGGCCAACGTCCCGCGGCTGCCCTGGACCTACAAGCACATAGCCGTCACGGACCTGATCCAGACCACCGGCCAGTTCGACCCGGACATCGACATCTACAACCGCTGGCCCGGCTTCTTCCTGTTCAGCGCGTTCCTGGGTGAATCCAGCGGCTACAAGGACGCCATGGCCTACGCCGGATGGGCCGAGCCGGTGTTCGCGCTGATAAACGTCGCCCTGGTGCTTGCCATCGCCAGGACCCTGACAAAGAACCCGCGGATCTACTGGACGAGTGCGCTGGTTTTCGCCCTCTCCAACTGGCTGAACCAAAACTATTACTCGCCGCAGGCCTTCGCCTACACGCTGCACCTGACCATGTGCCTGCTGATCCTTACCTACCTTCGCGGCAACCCGGCCCCCTGGGTGCTCAGGCTTGAGGAGCGGCTGTCCGGCCGTTTCTCAAAAGAGGCCCCCGAGCCGGAGGAGGTCAGGACCTGCAGCGGCCGCCAGCAGGCACTGGCCATCGCCGCAGTCCTGGTCCTGCAGGCAATGATTGTGATGAGCCACCAACTGACCCCGTACCTGGCCATCCTGGGGCTCTTCCCACTCTTCCTGGCCCGCTACTTCAAGCCGGCCTGGGTAGCGCCCGCGCTGCTCCTGATGGCCCTGCTCTACCTCCTTCCCAACGCCGAGTTCGTCAAGGACAAGTACGGCCTGCTCAACGGCTTCGATTTCCTCGCCAACGCCGGCTACAAAGCCTCCAGCGGCGCACCGGGACCGTCCCTCCTCTCCGGAAGGTGGCTGGCACGCGAAGCCCTGGCGTTGTCCCTGTTCACCGCCCTGCTTGCCGGGTTGGGGTTCATCCGCAACATCCTCCGAGGCAACGTCCGCACCACCCTGATCGTGGGAACGCTTGCGGCAACCCCCATCATTGGCCTCTTCGGCACGTCCTACGGCGGCGAGGGCAGGCTCCGCGTCTTCATGTTCGCCCTTCCGTGGCTCGCCATCGGCGCGGCCTGGCTCTTCTGGTCCGGGAAACTCCCGGGCAGGAAGGCCGTCGTAGGCGCAACCTCGGCCATCTCGGTCATGGCCGTGCTGTTCACGGCCGTGTACTTCCAGAATGAAGCCAACGTCCGGGTACCGGCCGCAGACGTATCGGCCAGCCGCTGGCTCGACTCCAACGTCCGCCGGGGCGATGCAGTGGTGGAAACGAACTACCACCTGCCGCTGCTGGTCGGCTCGCACTACGCCTTCTACCTCCGCACCGGGCAGCTTGTTTCGGTGGCGCCGAAGCTGCACAACACCGCCCAGCCGTTCACCGGGGATGACATGCTGGCCTACGTTGACAAGACCAGGGCAGCAGCCAGGCTGCGCCCCTCGGACCGGGTCTTCGTGGTGGTATCGGACCTGCAGCAGCGCACATCCACCGGCGTTCCACGCCAGTTCCCCAAGGATGTCCTGGTCCCGCTCGAGCATGACCTGAACGTGGCCAGGGGCACCGAGCTGGTGTTTGAGAACAAGTCGGTGCGGATCTACGAGGTTTCACGTGCTGACTGGGGAAAGTAGCGGACGGGTGTACCAGTTGTCGCTCGTCACGGTAACGTCGTTGTCCATCGTCGGGGCGGCGCTGCTGGCCCTGCACGCGGATTCCTCGAAGGTTACCGGGGCCCCGAAAGGGGATCTGCCGTCCTGGCGGCAGACCATGGTCCAGGACTTCGACGTCCCGGCCCCGCTGGGGGCGGTGGGCCAGGTGTACGGGCCGGACATGCGTGGATATTCCGGTTTTTCCGACTCATCGGGCTTTGGCACGTACACGCCCGACGATGTCCTTTCGGTCCATGACGGCTACCTCGATTTCTACCTTCACTACTCGGACAGCAGTCCGCGGGTGGCCAGCGTCATTCCCTTCGGCTACACCGGCCAGACGTACGGAAGGTACTCGGTGAGGTTCCGGTACGATTCCATCCCGGGCTACAAGATCGCGTTCCTTCTCTGGCCGGCCAGCGACGACTGGAACGAAGGGGAGATCGACTGGCCGGAAGGAGCCCTGGACGGGTCCCTCTACGGGAACTCCGCCATCAAAGGGACCCGCACCACCGACGGGATGGAGTTCGACCCCGCCGACAAGAAGTACTCGGACTCCCGCGCAGGCCAGTGGCATGTTGCCACCATCGAATGGAGCCCCGGCCTGGTCCGGTGGTTCCTGGACGGCGGGCTGGTGGACCAGACAACCAAACCCAAGGGTGTGCCGAACACGCCCATGCGCTGGACCCTTCAGGCGGAGACCGCCGATGACGCCAAAGCAACCTTTCCGGCCGCCGGCACGGCAGGGCACCTGCAGGTTGATTGGGTGGCCCAGTATGCCTACACGCCGTGAACGAACCAAGTGCCGCGACCGCGGTTTAGGACGATTTGGGGGATTGCACCATGGAAATCACCAGTGACCTTCCGGTTCCCGAAGAGCTGGGTCACCCGGGTGCCCTGACGGAGCCCGACGTCGCCGGAAGGCAACAGATCCACCCCCGGGTGGCAGCGGTCTTCGACACCCTCGACGGGACCGGGTTGCCGTGGCTCCTGCTCCGCGGCGAGGACGATCTGGCCCTGCCTGCGGGGGACGTGGACATCCTCGTGGACAAGCACCTCCTTTCCCGGCTCGACGACGTGATGGCGGCAGCAGGGTTCTGCAGGGTCCTTGCATGGGGACACGGCAGCCACAGGTTCTACTTCAGCTACTCACCCGGCGACGGAGCCTGGATCAAGCTTGACGTCGTCTCCGACCTGGCATTCGGCTCCTGCCAGCAGTGGCGTACCCCGTGGGCGCCCCGCTGCCTGCGCCGCAGGATCCGGCATGGCTCCTACTGGATGCCCGACGCCGCGGACCAGGCCTGGCTGCTGCTGCTGCATCTGTTCATGGACAAGGGTGGAATCACGCCGGCGCGGCAGGAGGCTGCGCGGGCGGCTGCCAAGGTGGCGGCCGACGGCGGCAGGATTGCGGAGTCGGTCCGGCGCAGGGTGGGTGCGGGGCTGGCAACCGACATGTTGAACCTGGTCCTCGCCGGCCGGTTCGAGGATGCTCCCGCCATGGCCTCCCGGATGAGGGCGTCCTGGAGCGGCGGGACGAACCCTGCGTTCATGGAAGCGGTCAGACGGACACTGAGGCGGTCGGGCGCCCGGCTCCGGGGGCATACTCCCTTGCTGGGCGTCATGGCTCCGGACGGAGCGGGAAAGACCACCCTGCTGAACGGACTCCACGCCGACGTGCCGCTGCCCACCAAATACGTATATATGGGCCTGTGGGGCGCGGGGCCTTTTGATGCTGTGCTCAACCGGATTCCGGGCGGAAGGACGGCCAAGAAGGTGTACCGGCTGGTCCGTGGCGGGATCCTGGCCAGGTTCTACCGCCGCATGGGCAAGGTGGTGCTGATGGACCGCGTGGCGTACGACGCGCTGCTGGCCGGCCCCGGCGGCGGTCCCCTGGCGCGGATCAGCAACGCCCTGGCCCTGGCCGTCATCCCTGCCCCGGACGTGCTCCTGGTGCTTGATGTTCCCGGCGCGGTGATGTTCGAGCGGAAAGGTGAACACAGCCCGGAGCTCCTGGAGTCCTGGCGGAACGACTACCTCCAGCTGGCGGGCCGGCTCCCCGGCAGCCGGGTGGTTGATGCGGCCCAGCCGGTGGAGGCCGTGCAGCGCGTGGCTACCGGCATCATCTGGGACACGTGCTCCCCGGCTGCCGGGAGGGCAACCACCGCAGGACGCGCCCCGCACCGCACCGCCGCCGTCGGCCCCTCTTCCCAGAGCCCGGCCGCGGCGGAAACCGTCGCCGGCGAGGCCCTGTCCCTGCACCTGTGGCGGCTCCTTGACTGGCGGTTCCTGCTTCCGGTCCTGCAGCCGCGCACCCTGGGCTTCGCCGGAAGGGTGAGTGCGGAAACAGAATCGGCGCTGCGCCTGTTGGACCCGCAGGCTGTGCGGCTGGACGAGCCGGACACCGGGCCGGGCGGCAGGACATGCGACGTGGTGCTGCTGGCCTCGCCGGGCCCCGGCCAGATCGAAAGCGCAGGCTTGGCGCTGGAACCGGGAGGCTGGATCTGCGTGGAGGCCAGCCGGTCCCTGCTCCGGCGTTCCGGACCCCGGACGCTGCGAGGGTGGAAACGGACGCTGGAACGCCGGGGGTACCAGGACGTTGCCTTGTACTGGAACGCCCCCAACCGGGAGCGGACAGCCCGGCTGGTTCCGGTGCGGTCCGGAGTATCCATCCGGGACACCCTGGCCCTGCGCAAGGATGTGCGCTTCGGGGCCCTCAAAGCGGCTGCGGTGCACATGGCCCTGGCACTGCACGTCTTCGACCTCCTGGTCCCCGAGGGCACCGTCACCGGGCGGCTTCCGGAGAGGAATGCGGCGCAATGAGCTTCATAGACCAGTTCCTGCGGGACCACTTCGACGAGTTCTCCCTGGACCAGTACGGCCTGGGCAAACAATGGGAGACGCTGCTGCTGACCCCGCGGTTCGCAACCTCCCGGCACGTGGTGGCCCTGGTGTTCCCCTCCCGGCACAGCGAACCGGCCCTGGTGGTGAAGGTGCCGCGGCAGCCCGGGGACAACAGCGGCGTCCGCCGTGAGGCGGCCATGCTGGCCCAGCTCTCCGCCGCCGTCCGCGACTCAGGCGCCGGTGTTCCACGGTTGGTGGGAATCCGGGACGTGGGGCCGTACACGGTGCTGGTCGAAACCGCGCTGACCGGCCTGCCGCTCGATCCCAGGACGGTGGCAGCGGACCTTCCTGCCGCCGTCGCCACCGGGGCAGCGTTCGTGGGGGCACTTCCCTGCACCCAGCCCGCCGCCGGCAACGTGGACTGGTACCAGCGCGCCGTTGCCGCGCCGTTGGCGGCCCTGGAAGGATTGGCCGGCCCGGATGCCCGGACAAACGAACTCGTTGGGCGCACGCACGAACTCCTTGCCCCGCTGCGCCGCTCGCAACTGCCCGCGGTCATCGAACACGGCGACCTGAGCCATCCGAACCTCCTTGTTAAACCCGGCGGCGCCCTGCAGGTCATGGACTGGGAACGCTCGCTCACGGATGGAGTACCCGGGCACGACCTGGTGTTCTACCTCCAGTACTTGAGCGAATCCAGTGAACAGGCGTTCGCCCGGGAGGCCCAGATGGCGGCCTTTGACAAAGCCTTCGGCAAGGGCGGCTGGGCGCTGGAGCCGCTTTCCCGCCACCTTGGCATGAGGGGAGTGGACCACTCACTCCTCCCGCTGCTGGTCATCGCCACGTGGGCGCGGTCCACCGCCACGCTCGCCGACCGGCTGGCGCAGGAGGCGGAGGCTGATCCGACGCAGGGAAACGGGAAAGTCCGGACCGCCCTCCAGGCGGACAGGGACTTCTGGTTGTGGCGCCATGTTGTGGAAGCCGCGTAGGGCGGCCACCCGCTAGGAGGTCCGGCTTTCCGCCGCTCCCGGGTTTTCGTGGTTGCGCCGGAAAAGGCCCAGGATCTCGTCGTGCAGGTCCCGGTAGCCGAACCGCAGCACCGCGTACACCGCGCCCACTCCGGCCACCACCATGACAGCCAGCGTGGGGACCGGTCCCAGGGCATGCCGTGCCAGGTTGACCAGGCCCACCAGGCCCACCGCGGCGCCGCACACCAGGCCCGGAGCGGCGGCCCGCATCATCCGGCGCATCCTTGTCCCCATGACCTTGGCGGCTACTGCCTGCATGCCGAACGCGAAGACCACGGCCACCACCATCTGGGCGCAGGCGACCCCCACGATGCCCCACTGGGTGGAAAAGACCAAGGCCGGGAGGAGGACCACCAGGCGGACCACGGAGATCCAGATGGAAAGACCGGGCCGGCCCATCGCCTTGTAGACGTCATTGGCCCCGGCACCCAGGGAGCGGGCGGCCGCGTACAGGGCCAGGAATACCAGCGGGGTCACCGACTCCTCCCATTGCTGCCCGAAAAGGACCGGGACCAGGACGGGCGCCACTACGGCCAGGCCCACACCTGCCGTGATGCCGTAGAGCGCCTGCACGGTGACACTCTTCAGGTAGCCGTCCCGCAGCCGCTGCCGGTCGCCCCGGACCTGCGTGTACAGGGGAAACAGGACGGTGGACAGCACAAAGAACACGTTCAGGATCAGGGCCTCCGGCAGCCGGAAGGCGAGGGTGTAGAGACCCAGGGCGTGTGCGCCCAGCACAATGCCGATGACCAGGTAGTCGACGTCGAAGATCGCCCGGGCAAGCATGGTGCTGCCGGCGACGGGGGCGCCAAAGCGGACATTTTCCCCGATGGCGCTTTTGCTCACGCGCCAGATTTGCCAGGGCGCCTCGCGGCGGACCAGGAACCAGCAGGTGGCGGCATAGGCCACCGACCCGGCAGCCGTTCCGACGGCGAGTGACCAGGCGCCGTGGCCGGTGATGGCCAGGTAGAGGGTCACCGTTCCCATGGTTGCGGCGCGCAGTACAGGAGCCGCCGTGAGCTGCCTGAACTTCAGGTCCCGGCGCATGATGGCTTCCGGGACGGCACCGCAGGCCGTGGCAAGCACCGAAACGCCAAGGACCTGCACCAGCGGGGCCACGCCCTCCAGCCCAAGGAGGTCCTCCACCGCGTCAGCAGCGAGCAGGGCCGCCACGGCCAGCACTGCGCCCAGGGCAACGGAAAGCAGCAGCGCCGACCTGGCGATGACCGGTGTCTTGGGCAGGTAGACCAACGCCTGGCCCACCCCGGCATCGGCGATGGTCTCGGCGTAGGCCATCAGCACCAGCGCCAAGGCGACGAGGCCGTATTCCTCAGGTGAGAGCAGCCGTGCCAGGACCACCGTGGTCACCAGCACGATCACCCTGCCCGAGGCGAAGGCCAGCCCCTGCCACAGGGCTCCCCGGACTCCCTTGCGCTCCAGTTCCCCCGGCGCGTACGTCATGGTTGCCTGTTCGTCCGGGTAAGCTCCCCCGCCGGGGATGAACCGGCCATGGCCGCACGGACCTCCGCCAGGTATTGGCCTGCCACGGTGTCCCAGGTGCGGACTGCGCCTGCGGCCGCCGTTCCGGCGGTGCCGTGGGAAGGCCCGGGCGGTTGCTTGGGGGCGGTGAGGTGCTCCACCACCTCGCGGACAAGAGTGTCCTGGCTGTCCCGAACGGCCAGCAGCGGATGTGCGGGAAGTTCCCTCGCGGCCATCGGCGTGGCCACCACGGGCAGCCCCGCGGCGAGGGCCTCCAGGACGGAGTTCCGGATACCCACGCCGTGTTCGTCCGGGAAAACCGCCACATCCGCGCCCTGGAACACATCCAGGATGGAAGGCACGTTGGCCAGGATATCCACCCGGGGTCCGGCCAGCGCCTGAACCGCCGGTGTGGGGCGCCGCCCTGCGATGACGAAGCGGGCGTCCGGGACCTCCCGCCACACCAGCGGCGCGATCCTGTTGACCAGTACCGTGGCGCTGTCCACGTTCGGCGCGTAGTTTAGGCTGCCTGCGAAGCACACCACGGGGGCTTTCCGCTCCCGGCGGGGACCGGTGGCCACCGCCGTGCCGTTGGGGATGCTCGTGACCGGCCTGCCCAGCGTGGCGGACCAGGCCGCTGCGTCCTGGGCTCCGACGGTCAGGAGCGTGGCCCGGGGCGGCAGCTGCCGTTCAGCGCGGGCGGCCAATTGTTCGCGCAGCCGGTAGGCGGGCCGGAAGGTACGGGCGATGGCGGTGTCCATTCCGGCCCGGATGGACCAGGGGTCCACTGTCTGCAGCACCAGGGGACCGGTGACGCAGTGGGACAGGAAGAGGGCATGGGGGCCATGTATCAGGGTGGCGTCCCGGCTTGCGGACAACCGGGCCGCGGCGGCGCGGGCGGAGGGGGTGGACCGCCGGTGTTTTCCCAATCCGGTGAGGCCGCCCATGGAGCGGGCAAAGGCCGAAAGTTCCTCGCGCGGGGCCAGTTCGTACATGGTATCGCAGCGGTTCCTGATCTCTGCCGGAACCGGAACAGGACCCGAGAAGGTCAGCAGCGTGACGGCAATGCCAGGGGGGAGGTGCAGGATTACTTCGTACGGGATCATCGAGCTTCCGTCCCCCAGTTCCGGATCCCGGTTGGGCACGCTTTCCGTCACGTACAGGAGCTTCATTGCAAGAGTGTACTGGATCACATCGTCGCCGGAGGGTTGCTTTAGGCAACCTTGAGGGAAGCCGAAAAAGGGCGACGGCGGGAGGTCCCGCCGTCGCCCTTTCACCTGGGGGCGTGGCCTGCTACTGCCAGGCGCGCACGTAGTCCACCATCATCTGGGACGGCGCGCCGTAGGCCGGGTTCGTGGAGGAGGCGCCGACATTCAGCACGATGTACTGCGGGGCATTTCCGTCGTCGGTGGGGTAGGACTTGACCTTGACGCCGTCGAAGTACACGTCCGAGGAGTTTGCCATCCGGTGCAGGCCAAAGGTGTGGTACTCGTTGGCCCAGTTGCCGCCCACGCCGCCCTGGTTGTGGGAGCCGGAACCGGAGTGGTAGTTCACGGTCATCTTGGCCTGCAGGACCTCGGCGATGTCATTCTCGCCGGTGGCCGGCCACGACTGTCCGGTAGTCCAGAAGGCAGGCCAGTTGTAGAGGCCGTTGGCGTTGCCCGGGAACTTGATCCTGGCCTCGACGTAGCCAGTGGTGAACTGGAAGCCGGTCCCCGCCCCGCCCTTCGGGTTGGTGGATACCAGTCCGCCGGAGGTGGATGAGCTGAGCCCCAGGGCCAGGTTCCCGTTGGCCACGGAGACGTTCGCCGGGCTGGTGGAGACCTTGTTCATGGTTCCGCAACCGGGGGAGAACCAGCAGCCGGACCACTTCGCGGTGTCCAGTCCGGCCCCGTTGAACTCGTCGGCGAAGGTCATGGTCCAGTTCCCCGGGACCCCGGCGGGCGCAGGCGTCCCGGTGCTGGCCAGCTGTGCCGCCGCGGGCGCCACAGCGATGGGTGCTTCGGAGGGAGGGGCAGGGGCAGCGGGTGCCGGTACTGCTGCGGGGGCAGGTGCCGGTGCCTCTGCCGGCGAAGGAGCGGCGGCAGGAGCGGCCTCGACTGCCGGGACTGGCGTTGGAGCGGGGACCGGAATGTCCGGAGTTTGGGTGGGTGCGGCGCTGCCGGCATCCTCTGCACTCGCCACCCGCGCCACGTCAGCGGTTCCGTCACCGTGGGTCAGGCCCAGGCCAAGGGAACCTGCTCCGAGGAGTGCTGCGGCAAGACCGGCGGCAAGGGGCCAGCGGCGGCGCGCCCGGGCCGGAGCACCGGACTTGAAGGCCGGGGATGTCCGGGCGGGATCTGTCTCATTTTGATAACGGTGCGCTCGTTTGGCGCTGCCTTTGCGGGGTGCGGGCATGGGGATGCTACCTCTCGTCGCCTGCGGAGTTAGCTGTCGGGTTCGAATGAGGGCATGCGCCGCGTGCTGCGGCTTCACCCCAAGGGCAGGCGCGTTGCCGTGCCCGGGACGCTTGGGTCCCCCGCCTCTGCCTGGAATCTGGTGATAATCACGGACGCGGCAGAGTTGGGCGGCATCCGGGACTGGAGCCGGCTGGGGGCGGCCCCCGGACGACCGTACACGAAAAGGGTCTGCGAATCACAATTAGGTAACGGACCTCACTGCGTTGGCGTGGCGCTCCCCTGTCGGTGAAAGTGCATTGGTATGGGCGCCAGTGACGGCAGGGTTTTCCACATGGCTGAACCTCCGGCTGCTGCCCACCTCCACCGGGGCTAGCCTTGGGTCAAGCGCGAATCGCCTATCGGGTCCAAATGCACTAAGATAGTGAAGTCTGTGCTGCGTCCTGCCTCCGTTCCGGCGGCAAGGCATTGCACGGAATCGCAAATGAACCTCCTGTTACGGAAATGCCGTAACCGCTTAGCCCAAAGGAGGTGGGTTCACATATGCGTCCTTACGAATTGATGGTAATCATCGACCCCGAGGTCGAAGAGCGTACCGTTGAGCCGTCGCTTCAGAAGTTCCTGAACGTCATCACCAACGATGGTGGAACCATCGAAAAGGTTGACATCTGGGGCCGTCGCCGGCTGGCTTACGAGATCAAGAAGAAGTCCGAAGGTATCTACGCCGTGGTGAACTTCACCGCCAAGCCGGAAACCGCCAAGGAACTTGACCGCCAGCTGTCTCTTAACGAGACCATCATGCGCACCAAGATCACCCGCCCCGAAGAGCAGAAGGTTGTTGCTGAGTAATTCAGCAACCGTCTTCATTCTTTACCCCGCAGGAAACGCACTCTTCACCCAGGATCGAACAAGGAGGCAGTAGATGGCAGGCGAGACCACCATTACGGTCATCGGTAACCTCACCAATGACCCGGAATTGCGGTTCACACCGTC
>Ga0308158_10000928_pt1 | contig 36612 bp, 35 predicted proteins | sample PhyBR2_FD_201038 | JGI IMG/M metagenome (GOLD analysis project Ga0308158, IMG submission 201038) | Phyllosphere microbial communities from UC Gill Tract Community Farm, Albany, California, United States - DLSLB.R2 | ecosystem: Host-associated > Plants > Phyllosphere > Unclassified | place: USA... | reverse complement strand
TCTCCCACACTCCTCCTCTAGTTATTTCCATTCTACATGAAAGCAAAACTTGCTATATACTGTGTGTGAGAGAAATTTAGAAAGGATGTTAGAAATGCTGAAAATTTTAGCGACACAATTCAACGGGAAACTACAAACGCTTACAAAACAGGAAGACGAATTGTTCGATGTCGTCCGGCTGCTTGCCCAGGCACTCGTCGGTCAAGGAAAAGTCTATCTCGATGCCTACGGCGAGTTTGAAGGACTGTATCCAATGTTGTCCGACGGTCCGGACCAGATGAAACGTGTCTCGAAAATTAAGGATCATAAAACCCTCCATGCGGTCGACCGCGTGTTGATTTTCACACCGGATACGGAACGTTCCGATCTGCTCGCGTCGCTTGCCCGCTATGATGCCTGGCACACGCCGTATTCGATCATCACGCTTGGCGACGTGACCGAAACACTCGAACGTTCGATTGCTCCGCTTGCCTTGAAATTCGATAAAGGGCTGCTTCCGGCTGAGGACGGTTCCCGTCACGGATTGCCGAGTCTCGCGCTTGGTGCCTTCTTGTTAACGCACATTTTGACGCAATTACAGGAGATGACGGAAGAGTGGGAATGACGCTTTTCTTCTATAGTAATAAACTAAACAACCCTGTCTCCAATTTGGAAACAGGGTTGTTTAGCCGTTCGCTAAATTTCTTACTCACCAAGTGATGCTTGGATGAAGTCATGGAATAAGGCTTGCGGACGCTCCGGACGCGAAATCAATTCCGGGTGGAACTGACATGCGACGAACCATTTGTGTTCTGGAATCTCGATGATTTCAACGAGACGGCCATCCGGGCTTGTACCGGAGAAGATCATACCGTTTGCTTCGAACTGTTCACGGAATTCGTTACCGAACTCGTAACGGTGACGGTGACGCTCGTACACGAGTTCGCTTGAATACGCGGCACGTGCTTTTGAACCGTCTTCGAGCTTACATGGATACAGACCAAGACGAAGTGTTCCTCCGAGATCCTCGATGTCTTTTTGCTCCGGAAGCAAGTCGATGATCGGATACGGTGTCGCCGGATCGATTTCTGCCGAGTGGGCACCTTTTAAGTTCAAGACGTTGCGCGCGAACTCAACTGTCGCCAGTTGCATACCGAGACAAATTCCGAAGAACGGTACATTGTTTTCACGGGCAAAACGTGTTGCTTCGATTTTCCCTTCGATTCCACGCTCTCCGAATCCGCCCGGAACAAGGATTCCGTTTGCTGAGCCAAGCAGTTCCTGAACGTTGTCACGTGTGACATCTTCTGCATTGATCCAGTCGATTTCGATGTCGCTGTTAAAAGCAAAACCGGCATGCTTCAAAGCTTCTGCAACCGAAATGTACGCATCACGCAATTCAACGTACTTCCCGACAAGTGCGATTTTCGTTTTCTTCTCGAGGTGTGTCACGGTGTGAACGAGTTGCTTCCATGCTGTCATATCAGCAACCGGTGTATCGAACTTGAAGTAGTCACAGACGAGCTGGTCCATGCCTTGACGTTGTAAGTTAAGCGGTACTTCATACAGTGTCGATGCATCCTTCGCTTCGATGACGGCTTCCGGACGTGTATCACAGAAGAGGGCAATTTTATCTTTCATTTCTTGCGGTACATCATGCTCGGCACGAAGCACGATGATATCCGGCTGAATGCCGTAGCTGCGGAGTTCTTTGACACTGTGTTGTGTCGGTTTTGTCTTCAGCTCGCCAGCAGCTGCAAGATACGGAACGAGCGTACAGTGAACGTACATGACGTTCTCTTTTCCGATATCGTTTTTCACCTGACGAATGGCTTCGATGAACGGAAGCGATTCGATATCCCCTACTGTTCCGCCAATCTCTGTGATGACGACATCTGCGCCTGTTTCTTTCCCGGCACGGAAGACACGATCTTTGATTTCATTCGTGATGTGCGGAATGACCTGAACCGTTCCACCGTTGTAATCACCGCGACGTTCTTTTTTAAGAACGGTCGAGTAAATCCGGCCGGATGTCACGTTCGCATTCTGGCTGAGATTGATGTCGATGAACCGTTCGTAGTGACCAAGGTCAAGATCGGTTTCAGCGCCATCATCCGTGACGAATACTTCCCCGTGCTGGTACGGGCTCATCGTCCCCGGGTCGATGTTGATGTACGGGTCGAATTTTTGGATCGTGACGTTGAGGCCACGGTTTTTCAAGAGACGGGCGAGTGATGCTGCCGTGATCCCTTTACCGAGTGAAGATACTACCCCACCGGTTACGAAAATATACTTTGTCATGATTAAATTGCTCCCTTCTCGAGTCCAGAAATCTGTCAGAGGTCGTTAAAAAATAAAAAAGCAAAAGTGCCCCCATTCACAGGAGACACTTTTGCTGAAATTAAGCACGTTGCTTAAAGAAGCCCATGACTAACTTACGTCATTCCGAAAACTTCGTCAAGCAGATTTTTTAAAGAAAAAAATCACACACACTTGTGTCAGCCGTCAACGAAAAAACTACCATTTTCATGTTCAAAAATGGCAGGTTGCGGTTGTTAAACTTCTTCGTCATCTTCCTCGAAATCTTCGAGGTCTTCTTCATCCAAATCGTCTTCAAGGTCATCAATGACCGCAACTTTTTTGAATGTGTCTTCTTCGCTGTCGTCTGCTGCATCGTAATCAGCAGTTTTCGCGAATGTATCGAGATCATCTTCAATCGTCTCGAACTCATCTTCTTCCGCATCATAGTTGAACTCTTCTTCGAACTCATCGAGTTCACCACGTTGACGGGCTTCGATAACCAAATCCTCATCCGATTTATCGAACGGATACCATGCACGAAGCGACCAACGGTTAGCTCCGACGTTAACGAAGTTCCCATCGATGTTCATGTCCGTATAGAGTTGGGCAAGTTTCTCGAACTTATCCTCTTCATTTTTAAACGTATGGAATTTTTCGATTTCTTTAATGATGTCATCGAAAGTAATAGGCTGTTCGCCCGCTTCTTGCAGCATTTCATTGACGAAGTTAATCAGTGAAAGATCAGTAATTTCTTCTTTACTTAAACGGCTGAGGCTCATTGTGACGGCCACTTCCTTTCATTTGCGTTCAATCCATTACTTCTCATTATACGCAAAAGGGCTTTTAAAAATCCAGTCCCTCGCAAAAAAAGATTCATCAAAAAAGAAAATCGGGTTTTTGACAGCGTCGAAAAAGGAATAATCCAAAAGAAAAGAAGGAGGAATCACGGATGGACATGACAATCGAACGGGTTAATGATTTCGATGGATATAACTGGCTTCCGTTGCTCGCTAAAAGTTCCCAGGAAGGATTCCAACTGGTCGAGCGGATGTTACGGAACCGCCGGGAGGAATCGTTTCAAAAAGACGGGGAAGCGATGTTCGTCGTCCTTTCGACGAACAATCAAGTCCTCGCCTGCGGGGGATATATGAAGCAATCCGGTCAATCTGGAACGGGTCGGATCCGCCACGTCTATGTATTGCCGGAAGCCCGGTCGCACGGCATCGGGACTGCCTTACTGGAAAAAATCATGTCTGAAGCATTTTTGACGTATGATCGGTTAGTCCTCTACAGCGAACAGGCCGATCCCTTTTATCAAGGGCTCGGATTTCAACTCGTTTCCGGCGAAAAAATCACGCACACCATTGATAAAACATCCTTCGCCAACTCAAACCGATGAATTGACATATCGAGAAGTATCGATTAGATTGATGGCATGACACAACAAGTAGATCTTTTTAAAGCGTTGTCGAACGAAGTCCGTCTCGACATCTTACGCTGGCTCAAGGATCCAGAGACTCATTTCAACAAACCGACTGCTCACTTGTCAACGAATCTCGCTGAAAAAGGAGGCGTCTGTGTTGGTGATATACAGGAGAAGGCGAACTTGTCCCAATCCACGGTATCCCAGTACTTGGCGATGTTACAAAAAGTCGGATTGCTCGAATCCGAACGGCACGGCAAGTGGACGTATTACCGTCGAAATGAAGAAAAGATCAAAGAGCTGGCAGAGTATCTACAAGGAGAACTCTAAAGGGTTTTCCTTTGTTCATGTATCGACAATTCCCGATATATAGATTTAAAAAAGAAAGAAGGAACGGATTTTGAAATTCATTTATTACCTGTTGGCTCTCCTCGCCGGAATCGCGCTCAGTATCGAAGGTGCCATCTACGGGGAACTTGGCAACAGCATCGGAAAACTCGAAAGCAGTTTTTATAATTTCTTTGCCGGTACAATCATCATCGGCATCATCACGCTCTTTTTCGGAAAAGGTTCGCTCGGTTATACATTCAAGGCACCCAAATGGACGTTGCTGGGCGGATTACTCGGGAGCATCTATTTAACGATCCTGATCATCAGCATCCCGCTTGTCGGTGTCGGACTCGCCATGATCAGTGTCATCATCGGTCAGATGATTGCCAGCATGGTCATTGAACATAAAGGCTGGCTCGGCAGTCCCCGCGTCGCCATCAACAAAGACAAATTAATCGCATCCGGCCTGATGGTCATTGCGCTATTTTTGATTTTCTAAAGGAGGAAACTTGATGAATATCGCATTACTCGGGATGACACTGCTTGGAGGAATTCTCCTCAGTGCCCAGTCTTCAATCAACGGTGCCTTCGGTCAAAAAGCCGGCGCACTGGAAAGTACATTTTTAACTTTTTTCACAGGGATGCTCCTGCTTGCACTCGCCGTCCTCTTTTTCGGACAAGGAGATGTCCTGTTGATTCTTGACGCCCCCCGCTGGCAGCTCAGTGCCGTCTGGTTTGGTGTCAGCTATCTGTTCCTGACCATTCTCGCTGTTCCGAAAATCGGGGTCACGGCAGCGAGCATCGCAACCGTCATCGGACAGTTATCGGCCGGAATGGTGCTGGATCACTTCGGGACATTCGGTGGCGTCGAAGTGGCGTTTGACCTTAAACGTTTTTCCGGTCTTCTGTTCATGTTGGCCGCCTTGTTCTTTATCTATCGCGGGAACAAGCGACGTGTCGAGGCACCCGCTTCCGACTCGATGGCTTCTTGAGACCATACAAAACCGGGAGTGTCTTCAACTCGAAGGCACTCCCGGTTTTTCGTCTACTTACTTTTTTAAAAAGGCTAATGCATCAACCGCCAGCTGATGGTCGGCTTCCTGTGACAAACCCGATACGGTAATCGTTCCGATGACACCGACTCCTGTGACGCGGATCGGGAATGACCCGCCGGCATCCACATAGTCCGCCGGATCGACGGCATACATCGTATGATACGCACGCTGTTTCGCTTCATTATACAACCGCATGTAGAGTGAGCTGTGTCCGTGCCGGAGGACGACGTTCGATTTTCGCCGGATCCATTCTTCCTGATCGGGTGCCGTCCCGTCCAGTGCTGCATAAAACAACCGTTGTCCGTTCCGTTTCAGCTCGACAGCGACGCTGAGTTGCTCCCGCAAAGCCCGGTCGATGACGTACTGTCCGGCATGCAGTGCATCTTGATTCGTAAACTGACGTAATGTCAGTGTCTCTTCTTGCGCCAACAATTCGGTCAGTTTCATTGATCCCATTCCTTCCGGAAGATTTTGCGTCCCGTCTCACTGCTCAAGCGAACAGCCTCGATGAGTTGCATCGTCTTGAGGGCATCCGTCAAATCAACCGGTACGTAACCCGTCTTCAGCCCTGCAGCAAGCGCTTTGTAAAAACCAAGGTAGTTGCCCGAAAGTGTCGCCAACCGCTCGGCCGGATGATCGGCAATCTTCAGATATCCAAAGTCGGCGGTTTCCTCTTGACCGATTGAGGCATCGACGGCTTGTCCTGACGCAAGGCGCGCTTCCTGCGGATCCATGCCGTATTTAATATAACTTCCGCGTGTGGCGTGCAACTCAAATCGCGGGGGTGATCCTTGGATAAAGGAATTGGACCGCAAGATGACCCGGCGTTTCCCGTAAAATAACGTGATGTGGAATCCGTCATCCGTCTCCGCCCCGTCACGCTGGAATAAGACATCTCCGACCACAGCATCCGGTTCACCGAATAAAGCAAGCGCCTGATCAATCAGGTGGGAACCGAGATCAAACAAAATACCCGAACCCGGTCCCGGCTTTTCACGCCAACGATCCCGGACGACCGGACGATACCGGTCAAACCGTGATTCGAACAATTGCCAATCCCCGATCTCATTCATCTCGATCAATTGTTCCATCGTCAGAAAATCGCCGTCGTACCGCCGGTTTTGATAGACAGCGACACGGACGCCGTGACGCGTCGCGAGACGTTGCAGTTCTATCGCTTCTTCCATCGTCACGACCGCCGGTTTTTCGAGCAGGACATGTTTTTTAGCTTCGATGGTTTGTTTCGCCATCACAAAATGTAAAGCTGTCGGAGTCGTGATGATGACAAGTTCCGTCTGTTCATCTTGTAATGCTTCTTCGAGTGTCCCGATTACCTTTGCTTCCGGGAACACGGTTGCCACTTTATCCTTTTGGCTTGATACGACTTGCCGGACCGTATATTCGGGTAACGATTGAATCAAGGGAGCATGAAACGTTACGGCTGAAAATCCGAATCCGACCAGTGTCGTTTGAATCGTCGTCATGTTTGTTCCTCCTCTGCTATTTCCAGTAAGACATCGGCTTCGTGCAACCAGGCCTGCCACTGTTCAGGCGGTCGTTCATCCGTAATCAGGACATCGATGTGGTCAAGATCACAGACCTTGTGCAGAAATCGTTTCTCGAACTTCGTATGATCCGCCAGTACAATAATTTCCGCACCACTCCGGATCATCGCCTTTTTCACGATTGCTTCTTCCAGGTTTTCAGCGAATATCCCTTGTTCCGTCAGCCCACATGCACCAAGAAACACACGATCGACCTGATAGTTCAAAATATCATCCGCCGTTTTAATACCGACGAGACTGCGTGCATGCCGGTCCAACTTCCCTCCGGCCACATACAAATCGATTTCCGGACGGGCTTCGAGTTGTTCGACGATTGCCAGTGCATTCGTAATGATTTGGAGTGGTTCTGCCGGCAGATGAACCGTCATCCGGGCAACGGTCGATGCCGCATCAAGAATGATTTTTTGCTGCGGTTGAATATACTGAACAGCACGTTTGGCAATCCGATTTTTTTCCGGCTGTTCGGTCCGCCGGTCGTACTGAACGGTCGTGTTCGTCCCGACACGGATCAAACCGTTTTTGACCCGGATGATTTTTCCTTCCCGCTCCAGTTGAATCAAATCACGCCGGGCCGTATCACGCGAAATGCGGTACGCCTCCATCAACTGATCGAGTGAAATTTCAGGTGCCGTCTTGATCCATTCCCGCATTTGTTTAAGTCGATCCTGTTGCGCCATGTTACCTGTCCTCCCGTTCTTTTTCTTCATTTTATTTTTTTTGATTAAAATATGCAATTTTAACGTAAAATAACTTCAGTGAATTCGGGTAAAGAACGGTATAACCAGGAATTCAAGAGGAGGAATGACACATGCGTACGATTTTCATCACCGGTGCCTCGTCCGGGATCGGTTTCGCGACGGCGACACGTTTTGCTGAAGAAGGATGGACAGTGTATGCCGGTACACGTGAACTGACACCAGCACTGGAACAAGCCGCCTTACCGCATCTGCATTTTCTTGAAGTCGATGTAACTGATCTCGCGAGTCTAAAACAGGCCGTTTCCGTCATCGAACAGGAAGTTGGTCACTTGAATGCTTTATTTTGTAATGCCGGTCAGGGATTGTTACGAGCGCTTGGACAAGCGACGAGTTATGAAATCAATCAATTGTTCGATATCAACGTGTTTGGGGTCATGCGGACGATTGAATGTTGTCTGCCGCTCCTGAAGGCCGCTCCGAACGGCAGTCATCTATTAGCCACCTCGAGCATCAGCGGACTGGTCGGCCAGCCGATGAACGAAATCTATTGTGCCAGCAAGTTTGCACTCGAAGGTTTGTTCGAAAGCCTCGCCACTTACTACAAACCGTTTTTCTCGATCGACGTCACATTAATTGAACCGGCTGCCGTCGAGACGAACTTCACGGCAAACGTCCTCGATCGTTTGGAGCAGACAGGTGGTCTTCATGACGATGATTTCAAACCGATCGTCGAAAGTTATTTACGGACGTACCGCGTCCGACACGCCGAGCGCCAGTCTCCGGAAACGATTGCCGAGTTGATTTTCGAACTCGTCCAAGCCGATGAAAAGCCGTTGCGTGTTCGGACGGCACCGGAAGATGAAGCGTTTGTTGCCCATAAAACCGGAAACGATCCGTCCGGTCTTATCGGGACGATCAAAACCCGGCAGCTGACGCTAAATTTAGACTGATTCCCCTTTTCTTCAAAATAAATCAGATTCGTCCTTTTCTTCTTTTTATGAACGGACCGGGCAAGCGATTCTCAAACAAGACAGTATCATGGTCGTCGTCGTTGACCTGGATGGTTGCAAAGGCATCAATGATACGTACGGCCATCAAATCGGCGATGCCTTTTTGATTCACTTAACCCGGTTGCTCGAACAGACCGTTGAACCACTCGGTTTCGCTGCCCGCGTCGGCGGCGATGAATTCTTTTTGCTGCTGCAGAATCAAACACCGGACCATGGCATTAGTTTGGATACACTGATTCATCATGCCGATCAGGCCATGTATCATATCAAATACAATGGTAAAAACGGATACCGGATTCATGATACACTCTATTCGGTCCAGCGACCGTCCGAAGGAGGTACACGATGATTTCGATGCTTGCGATTTTTTCACGGTTATTCAAAGGATTACGCCATGCTTTCCAGTTATCATATTTCCGTGGTCTATTGATCCTTTGTCTGTTGACATTGCTGTCCGGAACGATTTTTTACAGCACTCAGGAAAATTTAACCGTCATCGATGCGCTGTATTTTTGTATCACGACGCTTAGCACGGTCGGGCATCCGACGTTTGCTCCTGTCACGACACTCGGGAAAGTCTTTACGATGGCTTATATTACAATCGGATGTGGTTTATTCCTTACGTTGATTGCCACACTCGCCTATGTCTTAATCAAGGAACAGGAAGACTGAAAGGAGATGTCGGGATGCGGCAAGCAGCCATTCAAAATAACTTCGATTGGTGTCGCCTGATTTGTGAACTGAACGGATGTACCGTCACGGAAACACTCGACAGTTGGAAAGCGACAGGTAACGTCCCGCCGCTCTATCCGGAAATGATGGTCCGGGCGCATCAACAGCAGCTCGATCTGACTGGCGTCATGAGTATCAAGGACTGTACCGCCAGCTATGATTTTTCACTTGCGGGACTGACACATCTGTTCACAGCGGAATGGATCGTCCGTCCGCCGATTCTCGACCGGCGCGCACTGCCGGCAGACTGGACCGTCGTGACGACTTCCGAGGACGCGGCACGTTTCTTCGCCCTCATCGAAACGCATGACTTGCCGGATACGTTATTCGAACGAACAGATGTCCGGCTCTTCTTTTCTGATGCCCAACAGGCCGGTTTCATTGCCTATTCCAACGGTCAAACGACCGGACTGTCGCATCTGACATCCGACTATCTCGATGAACGGCTGTGGGATGACATCATTCGTCTCAGTTCCGCTCACTTTCCGGGACAACACCTCGTCGGCTATGAGTATGGCGACCAATTGATTACGGCACTTGAAGCCGGGTTTGATGATATCGGTCCACTCGCCGTCTGGATGCGTTGAACATGTTCTTTTACTCACGTCCTATTTTTAGGATGTTATGCTATAGGGAAAAGAAAGGAGGTGAAGGCTAACCACATATTCCATATGTCCGTTAGCTGATATACCTATGAAAAGAACTACTTTTTTCACATTGAATACACTGGGAACCAAACGCGGCGGTCTCGTCAAAGCCGTCATCAAGCGGGCGAATACGATTGCGGCTGCCGAACCGGACCGCTCAGTCCACCTCCTGACGATTGGATTGCAGACACAAATCGACAGCATCCGAGAAGAGATGATACAGCTTGACCTTCTGAATCCGAATGTCCAGGTCACGAACCTGATCCATACATTAGGACAGCAGAAGGCAAACGAAAAGCAGACGAAAACTCGTCTCTTGAAACAACTGAACCGGCAATTCGTCGTCTTTGATGACGCCAGCCGGACAGAAAACGACTCCTATCGTGTTTTCGACAACGGAGTGTACGTTCAGTATCTTCGTTTTGATGCGATGGATCGCCTTCTTTTCATTGATTACTTCTCAGAGACACGTCATCGTCTGAAACGGGAAGAATATTTGGAAAACGGACAACTGTTCCAAATCATTCATTATTCCACGACGACGAACAAACCTGTCTCACGCCAGTTTCTTCACGGCAACGGCACCTGTTATTTAACGCTTTGGCACAAGATGAATTCCGTGGACTGGAGTCATCTGTTCTATTTCGGAAAAAACGAACAGCTCCAATTCAATGACCCTGCTGCTTTTTATACCTTTGCGCTCAATCGTTTGTTGGGGCAATATCCGGCCGTCATGCTGTCGTCCGAATTCCGGGACCGTCTGCCGAACTTACCGAAACAGAATTTAGATGCCGTCGTGCTTAACGTCAATCATCCAAACATCCGAAAAGTTGCGTTTGGACACAGTAACCACTTTGTCTCACCTTTTGATGAAACCGCCACAGTCAGTGGTGTCTGGAATACTTTGTTCAAACGGATTGATGAGTGGAGTGCTGTCATTACAGCGACATCCCGACAGGCCGACCATATGAAACAGCAGTTTGGTCACGCGTCCCTGTTCCATTCCATCCCTCATGCGTTTACGAACACAGCCTCGGGCGAACTTGTTGATCCCGTCAATCCGAATCGGTTTGTCGTCGTATCACGGATTCAAGTCAAAAAAGATGTCGCGGATAGCGTTCGAGCGATGCGCCGGATCGTCGATCACAATCCAAACGCTTTCCTTGATTTTTATGGGTTTGGTTATAACGACCAACTCGAAAAAGATCTTTTGGCATTAATCAAGGAATTGGCTTTGACCGATCACATCCATTTCAAAGGATTCGTCACTGATATGCGGGAAGCGTATGCCGGTGCCGTCGCCACACTCTTCACTTCACAATCCGAAGGGTTTGGGATGGCGATTCTTGAGAGCATGAGCTATGGTATTCCGGTCATTGCTTACGATATTTGTTACGGTCCGGCGGAAATCATCGAGGACCAGGTGACGGGACGTCTCATTCCTAAACGAGATACGGCTAAGTTCGCCGAAGCCGCAATCGACTTGATGACGCATCCCGATGCCCGACAACTGATGGGATCACGTGCCGCTAAAGCACTTGAACCGTTCTCGGATCAACACTATGAAACGCGTTGGGTGAACTTGTTAGAGACACTTGATGCCCAGACCGACTGATTTCCAGTCGATAAAAAAAGTATCGTTCTGCCGAATCTGTTGAGATCCGGCGAAACGATACTTTTTTTGTGTTACATCAAACGGCTGATAAAGGCTGTCGCAATCCCGAAATAGACGAGCAACGACAGGATATCGTTCAGCGTCGTGATGAGCGGACCGGATGCAATCGCCGGGTCGATGTTCAGACGATGCAAAATCAACGGGATGATCGTTCCCGCAAGCGTTCCGAAAATCAACGTGATAATCAGTGAACTGCCGACGACGAGACCAAGAATCGGATCCCCTTGCCAGACATAGGCGATGATGGCAATCAAGATTCCACATGTCACACCGATGATCAGACCGACACGTAACTCCCGGAGAATCAGCCGGGTGACGACTTTTTTGTCGACCTCACGCGTAATCAAACCACGAACGACGACAGCGAGCGACTGCGTCCCGGTATTTCCGGTCATCCCGGCAATCATCGGCATGAAGAATGCCAACGCGACGACTTTTGACAAGGTTTCCTCAAACTGGCTGATGATTGATCCGGAAACCAGTCCAATGAATAATAACAAAATCAACCACGGCAGACGCCGGGTCGCGGCCACCCAGGGCTTCGTATCAAAATCAATCGATTTACCGGACGCGGATAACTTCTCGATGTCTTCGTTGGCTTCTTCCCGTAAGACGTCGAGGGCATCATCGACCGTAATCAATCCGACGAGGACGTCCCCTTCGACGACCGGCAACGAAACTAAGTCGTAGCGTTCAAACATTTTCGCGACATCTTCCTGATCGGTCTCGGACGAGACGCTGATCACTTTTCGGTCCATGACGTCCGCAATCCGCTCGTCGTTACTCGCGAGAATCAAATCACGGTACGAGATGACGCCGACGAGCTGACTCAGCTGATTGACGACATAGACGTAATTGATTGTCTCCGAGTATTCGATATAGTCCCGCATCTTCTCGATCGTCTCGCCAATCGTCGACTCCTCCGTTACCCAGATGAACCGGTTCGTCATCAGGCGGCCTGCTGTCTCTGCCGGGTACGTCAATAAATTGCGGACGACAAGTGCCTCATCCTGACGCATGCCGGACAACAATCGGTCGACTTCTTCTTTTGGTAATTCTTCCAGTATGTCCGCCAAATCATCATTTTCCATCAAGTCCATCACATGACCGGCATGCTCGACATTAAGGCGTCGTAACACCTCGAGTTGCTGTTCAAGTTCAAGTTCCTCGATGACGTCTGCCAAACGCTCATGATCGAGATAACGGAGGAGCCGTTCTTGCTCCGTCGCACCGAGCTCACCATACCAGTTCGCTAAATCGTATGGATAGACTTCTTCAATCACTTGCTGCGCATCTTCACGCCGCTCTTTTACCAATGCCTCAAGTAACAGCAACTTCCATTGTTGTTCCTCTGACTGACTCATCCTCTCACCCCCGCGTTTTTCTCCTCTTCCATCTTAGCACGATGTTTTCAAAAGCACTTCTACGAAAGCAGTTGACATTTATTTCGTCTCACCTTAAAATTTGCCTAAAGGAAACATTATTAGTTCGTAGAACAATATATGCGATAAGGCAATCTCTTTTTTTAGACTTTTTCTTTCCCTAAGGAAACATTTGTTTTCACACTAAAATTCAAGCAGTTGAAAGGAGTGTCTTCACATGTACGCAATAGAAGTAGAACAATTAAACGTTTCGTATTTCGAAAACATCGCCTTAGAAAAAGTGTCGGTTCGCTTCACGCCGGGTCAACTCATTGGAATCATCGGTCCGAACGGTGCCGGGAAATCAACCTTCATCAAAGCAATCATGGGCTTGATTCCGGCAGAAGCAACTACGATCCGTTTGCTTGGTCAATCGATGAAAGAGGCTCGGACGCAGGTCGCTTATGTCCCGCAACGCAGTGCGATCGATTGGGATTTTCCGATCCGCGTCATCGATGCCGTTCTGATCGGCTGTTTTCCACAACTTGGTCTATTCAAGCGTCCGACGAAGCACCATCGGATGCATGCCCGCTCCTGCCTCGAACGGGTCGGGATGCTCGATTACGCTGACCGTCAAATCGGGGAACTGTCCGGCGGTCAACAACAACGTGTCTTTTTGGCCCGTGCCTTAGCGCAGGAAGCCCACCTGTTATTGCTCGACGAACCGTTCGTCGGCGTTGATGCCGGCAGTGAAGGAGTCATCATCGACTTGTTACGCACGTTGCGTGAGGAAGGAAAGACAATCATCGTCGTCCACCACGACTTAAGTAAGGCGGCCGATTACTTTGATACACTGTTACTCCTCAATCGACGGGTCATTTCAGTAGGTCCGCCAACCGATGTCCTGCAGCCGCATATCATCGAAGGCGCATACGGCAATCCGCTTGCCTTCCTTCAGAAAGTGGAGGTTTCGTCATGAATGTCCTTGATTTCATTCAAGCTTTGACCGAATATGATTTTCTCCAGAAAGCACTTGTGACGTCCGTTATGGTCGGCATCATCTGTGGTGTCATCGGCTGCTTCATCATTTTACGCGGGATGTCGCTGATGGGGGACGCGATCTCCCATGCTGTCCTGCCGGGTGTCGCCATCTCGTACCTGCTTGGGATTAACTTCTTCATCGGCGCCGTCGCGACCGGTCTTCTGACCGCACTCGGGATCGGTTTCGTCAGTCAAAACAGCCGGATTAAAAATGACACGGCCATCGGCATTTTATTTACGTCAGCCTTTGCGCTCGGGATCATCCTGATTTCTTTTTTACGCAGCAGCAGCGACCTGTACCATATTCTGTTCGGAAACGTCCTTGCCGTCCGTCCAAGCGATATGTGGATGACGCTCGCCATCGGTCTGATTGTCCTTGGGGCAATTTTTCTATTCTACAAAGAATTGCTTGTCACCTCATTTGATCCGACGATGGCAGCAGCATATGGTCTCTCGACCCGATTAATTCATTACCTGCTGATGACGATGTTGACGCTCGTCACGGTCGCATCGCTTCAGACAGTCGGTATCATTCTCGTCGTCGCGATGTTGATTACACCGGCGGCGACCGCCTATCTGTTAACGAACCGGTTGTCGCGGATGATTTTTCTGTCTGCCGGTCTCGGGACGATTTCTTCCGTCGTCGGTCTATACTTCAGCTTCACCTATAACCTGTCGTCCGGAGCCTCGATCGTCTTGGTCGCGACCGCCTTGTTTGCGCTGGTCTTCATCTTCTCACCGCGCCACGGATTGCTCCGGAAATGGAAATTACCGAAAAAGGAGCTCACGCCATGACCTTCAAACGATTCATCCCCTTAGCCGGTCTCGCCGTTTTGCTGGCCGGCTGTTCTACCGATTCTGCCGACGACGGCAAGATACAAGTCGTTACGACCTATTCGATTTTAGAAGACATGACCCGGGTCGTCGGCGGTGAACACGTCGACGTCCACAGCATGGTCAAGATCGGCAAAAATCCGCACGAATACGAGCCGTTGCCAACCGATGTCCGGAAGATGGCGGATGCCGATGTCGTCTTTTACAACGGTCTGAATCTCGAAGCCGGCGGATTCTGGTTCAATAAACTCCGCTCGAGTACGAATAAGGACGAGAAGGATGCTCCGGTCTATGCTTTAAGTAAAGGGGTCGAACCAAAGTATTTGACGGCAGCCGGAAAGGAACAGGAAACCGACCCGCATGCCTGGCTCGATCTCAGCAATGGCATCCAATACGTTGAAAATGTCAAAGACGCATTGATTAAAGAAGACCCGGCGAACAAAGCGGATTATGAGAAAAATGCGTCGGATTATGTTAAAGAACTGCAAACACTCGACATGAAAGCAAAAGAACGCTTTACTGCGATACCGGATGCCGAACGTCATCTGATTACGAGTGAAGGCGCCTTTAAATATTTCAGCTCTGCCTATGATTTTAAAGCGGATTATATTTGGGAAATCAATTCCGATAACCAAGGGACGCCCGACCAAGTCCGGCGGATTGTTGATTTAATCAAACAACAGGACATTCCGGTGCTGTTCGTCGAAACGAGTGTCGACCGGCGCAGCATGGAGACGGTCTCCCGTGAAACCGGCATTCCGATCGGCGGAACCCTCTACACCGATTCCCTCGGGGCAAAAGGAACAGACGCCTCAACATACTTGACGATGATGGAAACGAACTTCGAGACAATCGAACAACAGTTAACGCGATAAGAACTGTCATCGAATTGCCATTACCTCCTTACCTGCCGTTGAACCTTCCACCGTATACTAAGGAAAGAATCAACGAGTGATGGAGGAATGAAGATGCCTGGAAAAACCGGATGGATGATCATGACACTGTCGGCGACGCTTGCCCTCGGTGCGTGCGGACAGACGGAACAAAAGAGTGCGCCGCATACTGACCACGAGGCCCATGCGACGCACACAAGTGCCGATCAGCTGGAACAGACGACGTCGCCGGCGATTGCACCGGCGTTCTTAAAAGAAACGGATTCTTCGATTCAGACGATTTACCTGTCTGTCGCCAAACATCAGGATCTGTTGGAAAAGATGCCGTGTTATTGCGGGTGCGGGGAATCGGCCGGACACACGAGTAACTATGATTGCTTCATCGCTGATCAAACAGCAGATGGAAAAACGACTTGGACGACACACGGCATTACGTGCGGAACGTGTCTCGATATCGCCGCCCAATCAATCGTCGCTTACCAACAAGATACTCCGGTCAAACAAATCCGTGCTGACATTGATGCGGCCTATGCAAAGACGGGTGCCAAGCCGACACCGACAACGGCCCTCTAAATCAAAAAGCTGCTTCGACATCACGTCGAGGCAGCTTTCTTTGGAGTAAAGACTTATCCTTGTCGGCGAGCCGTCGCATGGAGAACAAACGGTTTACCGGACAGCAATTCCTCCAGCTGATAATACGTATGTGCCCGAAGCGGTTGACTTGTCCGCGGAAGATGCCGTAATTCATAAGCGATTTCGAGCAGATAAAATTTGTATGTCTCGGCCTCGTCAAACCCGAAACTATTTTTTCGGGCTTCCATATAACCAATCAAACGCTGTTGTTGCTCAAGCGACAGGCGCTGGACTTGCGGAGCAACCGATTCGCTCGGACGGAGAACCAGTTCCCGTTCTGTTCGGTACAACCGGTTCATGACCCCTCGTTCCCGTCGAAGCGCAATCAATTTCGCCGGTTGATACGAACGGGGATAGGGATGCGCATGGACTAAATACTGTTCAATGATCGATTGTGTCGGGGCAGCCGGAAAAGAAATGACATCATGCATACAATTCGACTCCTTTTAATAAGATCTACACTCTGCATTCTACTACAAATTTCCAATTCAACGCATGGACCTTACAGGAAGGAAACAGGTTTTCTAATTTTGGACGGGTTTCGTTTTTCATGACGCGTGGAAAAGTTCAAAAGATACTTATCTCTGAAAGGATGTTTTGTCATGCAACAGATGAAAGCCATTGGATTCCACAAACATTTACCGATTACGGAAGCCGACAGTCTGATTGATCTTGAAATCGAACGTCCCGTCGCAAAAGGACACGATCTGCTAGTCGAAATTAAAGCCGTTTCCGTCAATCCGGTCGATACGAAAGTCCGGGCTAAGGGCGCGGACGAACAGGAACCGAAAATCATCGGCTATGATGCAGCCGGCGTCGTCGTTGAAGTCGGTGATCACGCCTCCCTCTTTTCCGTCGGGGATGAAGTCTACTACGCCGGTGCCATCAATCGTCCCGGTTCCAACAGTGAATTCCAGCTCGTCGACGAACGGATTGTTGCGAAGAAGCCAGAACGTTTGACGTTCAGCGAGGCGGCGGCGCTTCCCCTCACTGCCTTGACGGCTTACGAAGCTTTAACTGACCGGATGCATATCACGTTTGATGCCAAATCAAATCTCGAGAAGACGATTCTAATCATCGGTGCAGCAGGCGGTGTCGGATCGATCGCGACACAACTTGCGAACCATGCCGGCCTGACCGTCATCGGGACCGCTTCCCGTCCGGAAACGATTGACTGGGCGAAAGCACACGGCGCCCATCATACGATTAACCACCACAAAGATTTCCGGGAACAACTCGAACAACTCGGTTATTCGTACGTCGACTACATTTTTTGTCTGAATGCGACCGATCAGCATTTTGATGCGATGGTCGATGTCATCACACCGCAAGGGACCATCTGCAGTATCGTCGAGACGGAGCAGGCACTCAATCTCAGCGCTTTGCAACAAAAGAGTGCCACTTTCGCCTGGGAGTTCATGTTCACCCGCTCCCTGTTCGAGACACCGGACATGATTCGCCAACATGAAATTCTGACCCGTGTCGCGACTTGGCTCGAGGAAGAAACACTTGAGACGACTGTCACTCAGACGTTGATCGGACTGAATGCAGAGAATTTAAAAGAAGCCCACCGTCTCGTCGAAAGTGGCAAGACGATTGGTAAGATTGTCGTCGAACAGCATTAATCTAAAAAAACAGGACGTTCTTCTCGAAAAGAGAAAGAACATCCTGTTTTTCGATTATCTGCTTTTTTGACGTTTCATTGAAAAGACGATGGCAGCAAGCAATGACAGGAGTCCTCCCGCCCAGCCGATGACCGGTGCGTACTGAAATGTATCGCGCAGCAACATTCCTCCGATAATGAGGATGGCAGCATCCGCTGCGAACAGCACCGCTAAAAATCGATAATTCATCCTTCTTCTCCCCTTTCATTTCAAAATGTTAATACTTCTGCATTCTTCCTGCCAAAGGACATCTGCCCTTCAACTTCTTAATCCTTACCCTTGATTTAGCACTTTCTGGTATGAATTTCTTGTATTTAAGATAATTTTCTAATAACACTGTATTTCTGAGTCTAAAAAATGTACGATTACGGTAAGAAATAAGTATAGTAATTACATCTATGTTCAATACGGAACGCTGAAGCAAAGGGGCATCCACAATCATATGAAAAAATGGTTCAATCAAAAAATCAGCCGGCAAATCATGTCCGCTTTTTACCTTATACTGATCACGTTATCAGTCTCTTCGATTGCCGCTTACTTTTATACGAATCATCAGGTGATGAGCGCCAAGACAAGTCTCGATGCGATCAGTGAACGGCAGGAACGGGCGACGTCCTTATGGGACGATTGGCAGTCCTTACAATATGAAATGCGCGGATATATCGTTTTCGGTGATGACGCCGTTCTTGAAACCATTAATGAAAAAAAATCATCTCTTGAACAGCAAACCGAATGGTTCGAGAAAAACGGAAAATATCAAGCGGATCAGATTTATGCGTCTGATGTCCGTTCCCTGTACACGTCCTACACGACATTCGTCATGCCGAGCTTGATTAAATATGTCAAAGCCAAACAGGACGGTACCGTGGACGAAACGTTTTTACAGATGCCGAGTTTAAAATCGATGATGCCGCAGGTCAAGCGGGATCCGAACCGGAAATTCAAGATGAATGCATCGAACAGTGAAACGATGCGCAAAAGCGTTAATACGATGGAGAGTGTCTTCACCAGTTACCGGACGAGTCTCCAGGCGAAAGAAGAAATGGCGAAAGAGAAACTGATCAAACAAACGAAATACGCGGAATGGATTTGGCTCATCAATCTGTTGGTCCTGTTCCTTGTCATTCTGTTGATCATTCGACCGTTCATCGCACGGACGACACGTCAAATCCAGCTCCTCAGTAAAGAAAGTAAACTGCTTGCCCAAGGGCAACATACCGCACCGCTGATTCCCATGAATCGGACCGATGAAATCGGTGAGCTCAGCAAATCTTTTCATCAAATGGCGACGGCCCTGACCGACAATAAACACCGGTTGATGTCATCCAATGATAATTTAGAACAAGCGTTGCGAATCACTTTACGGAACGAAGCACACTTGAAAATCCGGAATCAGCTGACGGAAACTCTTGCTTCCCGTGATACAGTCACCGCTTATCCGGCCGTCATCGAAAAGATGGTCGAGATTACCGATTCAACGAACGGTTCCTTGATTTTCAAGGAAGGAACAACGGTGACGAATATCATTTCCTACGGTCTGACGGAACAAGAACAAGACGATTTAATTGCGACAATCGAACCTGTCATCCGCCGAGCACGAAAGGATAAAGTCCCGCACATCGCTCAGTTTGCCCAACGCGCGATTGCCGTCACACCGGTTCTTGATGCCAGCACTGATGAGATCATCGCCTATATCTACCTGATGCGTCTCCATCATCCATTTGACCCGCAGGAACAAGAGGAGCTTGCTGCCTTTGCACGTCAGCTGGCCTTATCGTTACTCCGGATGCGGACGTTTGATGAGATTGGACGGGAACGGGAAAAAACAGCCCGCTTGTTGAACTCGATCCGCGAATCGATTGTCTACATCGAACCCGACGGACCGATTCAATTAATCAATCGTCCGTTACTCGATTTATTCGATCATCCATCTGCCGTCGACTCGAAAGCAGAATGGTTGATTGAAATCGATGACTCGATCACCTATCTGAAAAATCGAGTGGATCAGCTCTCTGAATTCGAACGATATCTGCACCAAACATTCATTAATCGTGAAACCGGAGAAGGTATTACCTTTTCGATCGATCGTGAAAAACGTTTCATCAAGACATACTCGGAAGAAATCCATTACGGCGGAAAATTCCGCGGGATTCTTCTCGTTTTACGTGATGTGACGAATGAAGTCGAAATTGACCGAATTAAAAACGAACTCGTTTCAACAATTTCCCATGAATTACGGACACCGCTCTCTTCGATTTATGGATTCACCGAGTTGATGATTCAACGGGATCTCCCTCCACATCGTCAAAAGAAATATCTGAAAGCGGTCCATTCGGAAACCGAACGACTGTCATTGTTAATCAACGACTTCCTCGACCTGCAACGGATGGAAGCCAACCGTCAGCAGTACACATTCGAACCGTTTAATCTACTCGCGATGCTGAAGGATTTGAAGCAACTTCATAGTCTTTCATCTTCTACACATACTATTCGCATCTTGACTGACGTTTCGTCGCTCTTGATTGAGGCCGATACGAAAAAGATTCGTCAGCTGTTTGGAAACTTGATTAACAATGCGATTAAGTATTCTCCAGCAGGCGGCTCAATTGAAGTTCGTTTAACGGAACACACTAATCGGGTAACCATCGCGATTACCGATCACGGAATCGGAATTCCCGCTTCCGCGATGAGCGAACTGTTCCAAAAGTTTTATCGTGTCGATAATTCGGATACCCGAAAAATCGGTGGAACAGGACTCGGGTTATCGATTTGTCGCGAGATCGCCCGTGCCCATGATGGCGAAATTCATGTCGAATCAATCGAAGGACAAGGTTCGACCTTCACGGTCGACTTACCGCTTAATCCGACACCACCGTTATAACAACAAACCGCGCCAGTTCCCTTCCGGAACGGCGCGGTTTTTGCTTATCCTTTAATACGGCTTGCGATATCGACCGTCCGTTTCGCCTGGTGACGAACAGCAGGTTCAACCGATTCGACCATGTTTCCGTCCTGATCGACAGTGACCGTCGTTCCGTACGGGTTTCCGCCTGCTGCGAACAGGACCGGATCCGAATAGCCTGGTGCTGCGACAATCGCGCCCCAGTGGAACATTGATGTATAGACGGCAAGGACGGTCGCTTCCTGACCACCGTGCGGATTTTGTGCCGACGACATCGCACTGACGACTTTATTGACGAGTTTCCCTTGTCCCCAAAGTCCGCCTGTCGTATCGAGGAACTGCTGGAACTGACCCGGAACATGTCCGTAACGGGTCGGAACACTGAAGATGATCGCGTCCGCCCAGTCGAGCAGATCCGGTGTCGCTTCCTCGACGTCGCGTGTCTCATCGGTATGTTTTTGCCAAAGTGGATTCGAGGCAATTGCTTCTGCCGGTGCCGTCTCCTTAATTTTCGCAAGGCGGACTTCAGCGCCGGTCGCTTCTCCTGCTTCTTTCGCCCACGTGGCGAGTTGATGATTGGTTCCGGTCGAACTGTAATAGATGACAGCCAGTTTCACATTAGACATGACTTCGCTCCTTTTTTCGAAAACAGTGACGGACGATGGATGTACATGTCGTCTTTTCCCGTTTTTTGGATAAAGTAACGCCTTTCCTTTGAATCCAAGATAATTTTATACTTCTTGTGTCACAAGCCATTTGAACCAGCGACCGTGTCCGTCCGTCTCGGCAATCGTCTGTTCCGTCAACACACCGTCGATGTAGGCATCGAGATGCAGGTAACGGTCCTGGACATTGTTGTAGATGTGATAGAGATTACGCGTCCGCCCGATTTCCCTGACGACCTGCAGCAATTCTTTTTTGACCGCGAGCGGCATCTGGTTCGCAACATGCGTATGGAAAATACAGAGGATACTATCGTCCGGTGTCTGTGCTGCATAGAGCGGCAACAACTTCACTCCGTCCCCTTCGACGAGTTCCAGCGCGTACTCTTCTACGTAACGCGCTGCCGCCTCGAACATCTCGAGCCGTTCCCGGTGCTCCGTCCAAATCAGTGCTTTCAGCCACAACTGTTCATCGGCATCATGTAAGTCGACGATGTTCAGATCAAGTCCGATCCGGCTTGCGACCGGCGGCGGCGTTTGTGCCACGGCCGGCGTTTCCGTTCCTTCGATGACCGACGTCAAGTGCAGACGCGATGCCGGGTTCCCGACGACTTCTCCGTTTCCGTACGCGTAGCTGTATTGATCAAACAGCAGCTGTAAGCCGGCACTTGTACCGATCTCAAGTAGAGCGAGCGGTCTCTGTGTCTGTTGATGAATCTGACTGAAGACCGGATAGAGATACGTACAGCGCCGAACTTCATTTGTTTGGACAAGACGATGTGCCAGGAGCGGAATCAACTCGACTTCATATGTCGCGCAAAATGACTGAAAATCGGCAAAGGCATCTGTAAACGGTTTTGGCCGTTCAGTCACGCTTGGATAATACGCGGCGAGCGGATGACCGACGCCTTTTAACAACAGATAATGGACGGCACCAAATAACAGGTTCGGAACCGGCTGACCGTCACGTGCGTGTTGGCATAATGCGAGAATTTCCGGGTTTTTCGCAATCTCGAGTGATAAGTATTCGTATAACGGACTGGAGTCGCGGCACTCCCGTTCCGCAAACGTTTGAAAACGTTGTGCGAGTTCTGTTTCTGTCATGTGTAGTTCCCCCTTTGTACGTTCCCTGTTGTATTCCCCAAATTATTCCAAAGACCTGTTTTCTCTACAAAAAACACCTCCACCCATAAGCGGAAGTGTTTCAGTTCTTACTTTTCTTCTTTTTTCTTCAGGATATCCGTCACGACTTCATTCAGTTTCTGTTTGAAGACCGGTCCGAAACTTTCAGCATATGAATTCGTCATATGACTGATATCACGATAGATGACGACATTCCCGATGACCGGACGGAATTCACCGTTGACGCGGAAGTAATCCGTCAAGTCGAGTTTGTAGAGCGATTTGTTCGTTTTTTCGAAGTTTTTCCAATACGCTCCATCACGTTGGTTGACTTCGGCATTCATCTTCTTCGTCGTCTCTTCGATGCTCGTCGTCTCGAGCGACTCGAGGACGTTGAAGCTGTAACGCGGATTATCCCGCAGTGCCAGACCGTCGATGCCGTACTCGTCTTTGACGTATTGCATTTGATCGACCATCTGTTGGTGAATCTTATCTTTCGTCGCATCCGCCGCCGTGACGTGCGAGATGATCAGATCGACATCGGCATCCTTCAAATAGTCGAGGACGTTTTGATTCCAGATGCCTTTTAGGACGTTATCGTCGTAGCCGGTCGAGAAGCGTGTCCCGGAACGGGTGATGTTCAAGACCCGGTACTTCTCACCTTTTGCGGCTTCATGAATCGCTCCGAACCATTGCTCCGAGTGCGAACTGCCGACGAGGGCAATCGTTGCGATGTAGTTTTTCGTTTCGCCGTATTCGCCGACTTTGACATCACTTTTGCTCAGTCCCTGATTACTGCCATCAGTATGGACGAGCGGCAGGTCATCAAAGACGTTGGCATAGGACGGAAACGGATCGCGCTCCGGCGTTTGATCCGGATTCTTGACTGCCATCGCTCCCGGATAATCGTTTGCGCTGACACCCTTCTTTAATTCCTGCTCTTCGAAATACTTGAGCCCGATCAGTGAACCGATCAACAACACGTTGATGCTCATCATGATGCCGAGCTTCTTGAAAGCGGACCGGTCGACTGTTGCACTGCGGATCGGTTTCTCAATAAATTCCGTCATCAGGTACGACAGAAGAATCGCCGACAGGATGATGGCAGTTCCCATCAGGAAGCCCGGTGTCTGCTGGACGTTGTACCGGTAAAACTCCAGCAGGACCCAGTGCCAGAGGTAAATCCCGAACGCAATGCCTCCGAGTTTGACCATCGGCTTTGATCCGAGGAAACGTTTGATGCCGAACGTCGTGTCGCGCGTTCCGGACAGGACGATGAACAACGCACATGTCATCGGCCACAGGGCAATGTAGCCCGGGAACATTTGCGAGACGTTAAAGAGAATCCCGGTCAGGACAAGACCAACCAGACCGAGCCAGCCCATCAAAGTCGCCATCCATTTCGGAACATGGATGGACGACAGGTTGATGCAAAGCAGGCTGCCTAACGCAAATTCCCAAACGCGCGTCATCGTGATGAAATACGCCCACGGCTGATTGACTTCCGTTAAATAAATCGAATAGCTTAACGACGTGACGAACAACACCCCTAAAATCGTGTTGATCATCGGTTTGACGTTTTTAATCGTATACTTCTTGACCATCCATAAGATGAATGAGAACAGAATAAACCAAATCATATAGAACTGACCTTGAATCGACAGTGCCCAGAAATGTTCGACCGGCGATTTCATCTGACTCGCATCCAGATAATCCGTACTCGAGATGGCGAGTTGCCAGTTTTGATAGAAGAACATCGAGGCGACGACTTCACGAATCGTTTTCTCTAAAATCGATTGCGGCAGTAAAAATGAACTGAGAACGAGGACGACGGCTAAAATGAACAGGACCGACGGCAGTAACCGTTTAATCAGTTTCGTGACGTACGGCAAAAAGCGGAATTCACCGGTCCGGTTAATCGTCGAGATAATCGACGTCGTGATCAGGAATCCGGAGATGACGAAGAACACATCGACACCGCCCGATACGCGGTTGAACCAGATATGATAGACTGCGACCAGTAAGGCAGCAACGACACGCAACCCTTCGATTTCAGGCCGGAACTGGCTTTTGGTGTTAATGAGTTTTTGTTGCGGCACTTCTTTTTGATTCAGTTGATTCATTTTACATTAGCTCCTATACTTTTTGATTCATGACGGGACGACTGAAATTGAAAAAATTCCCTCAAACATTAAATACGCACCAATTCATCCTAATGTAAATTACTTATAAAATCTATAACATTCCTATTATTTCGATGTTTCTTTTCTCCTTCACCGCTTGAATCCCGGCTTTTTCAAATGGACAGCACATAACGACCGACTCAAACGTTCGTTCTCATTCGCTTCAGGGTATAGACTATTTCAAGACTATGACGAACGTTAGGAGAATATTATGATCGTATTTGGTTACGCCCTCTACTTATTGTTAGGCACGTTAAAATTCGTGCTGTTCAGCTTTTATACGAACACCGCTTTTCCGATTGACCTCTTTTTCATGAACCTCGGTGGGATGCTGGTGCTGTCGAGTTGGACGCTGTTGGTCCAGTGGAAAAAACGCCGTTGGATTTGGCTCGGTCTTTTAATCGCCCACAGCTTCCTCTTGATTTCCGATCTGTGGTACTACCGTTACTTCGAAGATTTCCTGTCAGTCTCGTTGATGTCGCAAATGTTGCAGATGGGTGATGTCAGCAGCGGTTTCGCTGCCTTGATCCTCCCGACCGACTTCCTGTTGTTTGCTGACAGCCTGATTTTCTTAGCGATTCTCTTCTTTACACGCAAAAAGACGTTTGCCGTCACGAAAAGCAAACGCCAAAAAACATCAGGTCTTGTCTTCCTCACGGGTGTAGTCCTGTTTGCTGCGCCAGTCACCTACAGCGTCGTCAAAGAAGACCAACGGCTCAGCCAGTCGGTCTCTGACATGCGGGACTATTATCAGCTCGGTTTCTGGGGCTACCATGGACTCGATCTGTTCCGCGGTATCCAAGGCGCCATTGCGCCGGACAAAGCGTTGACCACGTCGGAACAACAACAGATCGACGAAACGAAAACTTCCGACACGAGTGGTGCCACGAAAAAACCAAACATCATTTTAGTGCAGCTCGAATCGTTTCAGGCATCGGTCATCGACCAACAAGTGAACGGTCAGACCTTAACTCCGAATTTAAACAAACTGAAAGAGGAATCATTGTACTTCTCGTCGTTTTACCACCAGACGCACGAAGGGCGGACTTCGGACGCCGAATTCATTACGAACACTTCGCTTTATCCGTTAAAATCCGGTTCTGTCTATACCCGGTTCCCGGACAACGAGTTTGACGCGCTGCCAGATCTGTTGCGTACGAACGGGTACGACACAGCTGCCATGCATGCGTATGAAAAAGGCTTTTGGAACCGCGATCAGGTCTATCAAAATATCGGCTTCAAACATTTTTTCAGCCAAGATGATTATCCGAAACAAAAGAAAATCGGCATGGCCCTGAATGACAAACAGTTTTTCACAAAATCGATTAAACATATGGAAATGCTGAAAGAACCGTACTTCTCCTTCCTTGTCGCCTTGACAAGTCATACGCCATACGAGATACCAAAAGACGAACGGCAACTCGACTTGTCCGGTTATGACGATCCGATGTTAAGAGGCTATTACCAGACCATCCACTACGTCGACGGAGCCGTCGGACAGATGGTCAAGGAATTGAAGAAAAAAGACATGTGGGACGACACACTTGTCATCTTTTACGGCGATCATGACAGCGGTCTGACGAACAAAGACAGTGAGATGCAACGGGAACTCGGAATCGACAATGCCGTCGATGCTTTTGAACTCGACCGTCGCGTACCGCTGTTCATCAAGAAACCGAATCAGGATACAGGTGAAATCATCCGAGAGAACGGCGGACAAATCGATATCGCTCCAACGATTGTTGATTTACTCAATCTTGAGTCACCGTATATGATGGGCAACTCCTTACTCGATGACGAACCGAATCTGACCGCCTTCCGCGACGGGTCGTTCCGCTACAAGGACTACTATTACGAAGCGAACCTGACGGAAAAAGCCGGCAACGGGATCTGTTATGACGTCTCGACGAAAAAACAGGTCGACCGTAAGATGTGCAAGTCGCAAACGAAACAAGTACGAAAAGATTTGCGTCTGTCGGATGCGATCATCGAAAAGAATGGATTGGAGCAAGACTGAATCAATCATCCGAATCAAATGATCGTTGCAGCATAAAAAGAGGAGCCGGACTCAACATCCGGCTCCTCCTTTTATGTGCTTTAGTTCATCCGTCTTGAATAAATCATTTAGTGAGATGTCCGATATTCAGTCAACCACTGCTGTTCCTCGTCAAACAGGACATCCCATCTTTTCATGATGATCCAGTCAAACAATTCCGGGATCGTCTTGTCCGATTGTCGGTAACGATTCAAAAAACGGAATGCGGTCAGGATCTCGTTACTTTGAATCTGTCGCTTTCGCTTGAGCATCGTTTTCACTCGTTTAATGATCGGCTGAATAGCAGATGCATCCCCATGTTTTGCAATTCCGAGCAACGCATACGCTTTGACGTCGACCGACCGATCCTCCAAGCCTTTCACAAACAGCGGCAGGAACGAGTCGTCTCCGAGTTCACTGAGCGCATTGAGTGCCGAGTGCCGAATATCGCCTTTCGGATGATCGAGGAGCGGTAACAGATGCGGAATCACCCGCTCCGTGCCGATCGTTGCCAACACAAAATTCGCACTCATGATCTCAAACGAATCGGTGGAGGTCGTAATAAATCGAATTAACGCATCTTCTGCTAAAGCCCCCCGACAGGAGCCGAGTGCATCAATCGCCGAATTTCGAATAGCCGAACGGGAATCCTCGACGTACTTGATGATATCTGTCGCATCATCCACCCGTTCCTGTTTCGTCAGTTCATCAAGGACTTTGACGATCAGTGTCGGCTTCGTCTCTTGCGCCAGTCGTTCTAACAGTAAATCAGCAACACGGACGTCGCCTGTGTTCATCCCAATCGTCCCCAGCATAAAGTAGAAATACCGTTTCATTTCTAGTCTCTTAGTCTGTTCAAGCAGGTCCATTAACACAGGAAGCATTTGAATATCCTGAAAACGCCGTGCTGTTTCATACGCTAAGTCAGACGGCGACCCTTCACTCGTGGAATAACCCCGTTCTTCATCGTACACATACTCGTCGATCGACATCTGTTCCGCTAATGTGATTAATTCATCTTTGTTCATCGGCAGTTCCTTTAGTCTTCTCAAACAGTTTATACCAGTACAGCGTCAGATCAATGTTTGAATTAGATGACTGTTTCAGCGTATCGACTCCGCCTAGGACAAATCCTTCTTTGACGTAAAAACGGCAGGCAATCAAGTTATCATTTTGCGCTTCAAGCGATAAGCCGATCAACGACTGTTCCTTTGCCCAGGTTTCAGCTACTTCAAGCAGCAAGTGACCGACACCGATTTTCCGGAAATCCTTTTTGACAGCAATGTTTTCAATATAGGCAAAACGGTTCCAGTCTTTCACGAGACGGATCTGTCCGATGCACGCGTCTTCATAGAAGGCCAACAAGACGTTTTTTTCACTGCTGTCGATATAAGAAGACCAGTCTAATTTATCGTCCGGGAAGCGAATTTCAGATGGAGTATCGTATAAGTATTCTTTGTAAGACCAGACACCGTTCAAAAGACTAGGAATAATCTTGCCGATGATTGGGAAAGGTTCGTTCGTATCGTTGATAATATTTATGGATTGATTTTCTAAAGGCTTGATTATGATTCCTAAGTTTTTCTTCATAGATCCCACTCCTTCCTGATATATTTTAATTTCGTCTTTTCTAACACAAATCTAAAACATATTGAAAAACAGAAGAGTGCACGGAGTATTAATCTATTACAAAATATATAGATTCGTTGATGAGAGTATTGGCACACTTATTTCTAATAATAGCAGACTGTAAATACTGACCTATTAGAGAAAAGAACACGAATCTAAGTAGACATCCTTGTTCAGTTCGAGTCGTTCCAGCCTTCTGTCATCGACCAAACCATCAATGGCGAAGAAGTGACGCCGAATCTGAATCAGTTAAAGAAAGAATCCCTTTACTTCTCGTTTTTAATCGCGTTGACGAGTCATACTTCGTATGAGATCGACAAGGAAGATCAGACGCTATATCTATCTGGATATGAGGATCCGATGCTGAAACGGTATTACCAGACTGTGCATTACGTCGATACGGGTGTCGGAAAGATGATGGACGAATTGAAGCAACGCGATTTATGGGACCAGTCCCTCGTCATCTTTTAAGGGGATCACGATAGTGGACTCGTGAATGAAGACAGTGAGATGCGCAGAAAAGCAGATGTCTCGTCTCCGATAACAGCCTTCGAACTCGAACGATGCATTCCGCTCTTCATCAAAAAAACCGACCAGCAAACCGGTCGGGTCATGAAAGAAAACGGCGGACAAATCGACATCGCACCAACGATTGTTGATCTATTGAATTTAAAGACGTCCTATATGATGGGCCAATCCCTCGTCGACGATCAACCGAATCTGACCGGCTTCCACGATGGTTCCTTCCGATATAAGGACTATTATTTAACGAAAGCATCAGGCGAAGGTACATGCTATGAGTCTCGACGGAAAAGAAAGTTGAGATGAAGTTCTGTCGAAGTCAGGTGAAGGATGTTAGTGAGCAATTAAAACTGTCGGATAAGATTATTGAAGAGAATGAGCTGAATTAAGAGTAAAGCACGTTATTAGTACTAGATTACTCTAATAAATTTTTAATAATATCATTACGTTAATTTTGGTTAAGCTTAAACTAGCATTATTGCTAATAATCGTAATTTTTCACGCAAAAGTTAATTAGGTCACTTCATTCAAAAAAATTATTAAAATTCACTCTCAACTTGATTTCTCTTTATCTTTAACCTGAAGGTGTTTTATTTTGTCTCATAAATTTAGGGTAGCGCATATTAACAAAAAACATTTTAAGCTTTATATATGTCATTAAATATATATTTTATACCTGCCTCAAAATCAACTACTTCATCGGTATAATACACTCTTAAATTTCTTATAGCTCTAGAACAAGAAACGTAGAGTAAATTTTTTATTCGTTCGATCTTATTTAAATCAAATTCGTTATCAATCTCATTATTATTGAAATTTTTAAAAAAGAAATCGAAAAACTGCTTATCTTTACCAAATTTATTTTCCATAATAATAATTACATTTTCAAATTCTAGTCCTTTGGTGCCATGATAAGTATGATATCGTATAGATTGTTTCTGAGTTTCTACTAGATATTTATACCATAGATCATATTCATCTAAATTTACATTTAACAATCTTTCAATAGCTTCATCAGCACTTTGGTATTCATCATTTAATATACTTGGAAATAAACCATTAAGCATACGGTTTTTGAAATGTTCTAACGAAAAATCCTCAATTTCTGTGACTAGATGTATTGTACTCTTGAAAGCATCATTTTCTTCATCATCGTAAATCCAACAAATTGATTTAACATAATCTTTAAGAGTCGTGCCACTAATTTTTTTTAATTTTTCGATTAATTCCTGTAATTCTTTGACATTCATTTTATCAAAGAATTTATTTTGTGAAGATATTTTTAAATTAATTAATGGTGTATCTTGACTTTTTAAATCATTTCTTAATTTTATGAAGTTAAATATTAACTTAGGTATTTCACCCAACTTAGTTGTATCTTTGCTCAATAATTCTGTATTGAGAAGACCATAATCATATTTTTTATATTTATCAGTATCGTTAAATGCTAAATATATATTATTAAACCCACTAAATTCTGCGACAGTTTTATTAGTCAGTACTAAACAATCTAAAGGATTTTTTTCTGTAATTCTCCATTCTTGTATGTATTTTTCTATAAATGATTTAGTATCTGTTGAGTTTCCGGTATAAAATTTAGTACTGCCGCCAAGACAGTCATCATAAATAGATATTTGTTTAATTTCATCATTCCTAATTCTGTTTGTAACATCAATAACTTCTTTAGTAGATCTTCTGTTGAATTTTTTCTCAATAATATTTAATCCATAATGTAATTCAGTTAATTTACCTCCTATCCCATCTTCATATATGTTTTGAGCTGTGTCTCCAAAATATGCAATCAGCATATCATGATTTATTTTTTTAGCATATTCGTCCAACATTTTCATTATTATCACAACTTTTGGATTTGTATCTTGAAACTCATCGATAAAAATAAATGGATATTTATCTATTATAATTTGTTTTAAAAGATCATATTTTTTGATTAGTTGTAAACCATAATCTAATAATGTGTCATGACTAATTTGCATTTTGTGAAGTCTATCTTTATTAGAATTAGCATTATAAACAAGTTTTTTGAAATTTTGTTTCCTTAAACTAATATCAACGGTACATTTTTTATAGTTATCAAGTTTATATATACAAGAAACTGTTTTTTTGAATTTTTCTATGCTTTTTAAACAATTAGGGAAATCATATAGTATTTCTTCGAATGTAGTTTTAACTACACTTGCTTTAGAATAATAAACTCTATAAAAAGTTTCTTTTTCTTTAATCATAATGGAAGTGAATCTGTCTCTCTCATCTAATGGTAGTGAGCTAAAAAAACTAAAATCATTATCCAATTTTTTGATTATAGTTTCAATTTCAGTTTGGAGATTTATATTATGTATCTCCACCAATTCTGTTTGAAATTCTTTAATTATCTCCCATACTCTCGCATGTATTGTAGAAATAACTATTAATTCATTATTTCCTAATCTTTCTTTAATTTCATTACTTGCAATATTAGTGTATGTTATACAAACTACATTTTGGTTATTTCTTTTTAATTTTTCACCGTAGTTACTTAGAATATACTTTAAACTTTCTACTAAGCTGTATGTTTTACCTGCACCAGCACCAGAGTTAAAAATTAGGCTTTTATTACTATTAATTGAATTATAAATTTCCATCAATGATTTATCTTCTTTTATTTTGTTATCAGGAGAAACTATCTTTAATCCCATATCGGTTGCTCCCTTTCTAGTTTAGTTTCTAACCAATTAAGTCCATTTTGTATATAATCCGGTAAATCTGGTGATTTTAAATTTTCTTTAGTAATTAAGGCATATAACATCAAATTAGCAAAATCACTTTTGCTATTGGATAGTTTTTTTTGCAATTTAAATGAATTTTTTTTGATTTCAGACGTATCATTATCATTACTAACTAAACTAGAATATATATTTGGTTTAAGTTCATTTAAAACATTATTGAATAATCTATTTTCATAGTTCTTCAATATAAAAGCTTCTTCAAAACTAGTTGCATAATATCCCTCAATCATTCCCCCTTGATATGTAATATACATATTATTGTTTTCAAAATTATTTTTTATATTTGTGAGTTCTTTACAATCCCCATTATATTTTTCTATTGTTTTATTAGTGGTTGTTCGATTCGTTAAATCAGTTATTTGTTGAAAACTAGCTTTTTCTTGATCACTTCTTTTAATATCTAAATCAGTAATTATTAGTGTTGGTATGAGCAATAAATTAATTAAATTATGATAAACCAATCCATGTGCTCCATCAATATTAAATATAGAGATATAGTTTTTATTTAATTTATTATTTTTTTCTATGTAGTATTTTAGAAGAGTTTCTTCAGTTACTCCCTCAACAAAGATAACTGCATCTGAAAAAAATAATTCAGACACTTTATATTTAATGTGTTTTTTCAAAAATTTTAAGTTATCATTTCTTGATTTTTCGTTATCAGAAGATGTCTGAGGAATTATTATGTCGTCATGAAGCTTAACTATACGAGAGCGTGAATCTACACTTGTAATATAATTAATATTATTAAACGTATTTCCACTATGAATTTTACTATTAAGTATATGTGATGAATGTGTCGAGATGATTAACTGACTATTTACATTTTTATTTTTACTTTTAAAGAGTTGTTGTACTGCATTATTTATGTTTGTTATAAATAATTCTTGCATATGAGGATGCATGAATGTTTCAGGCTCTTCGATAGATATAAGATTGACTTTACTATTAAAAGAACTATCAGGATACTTTTCCATATAATCAATTAAATCTGCAATTATCATCATTAAATTTGTATAACCAAGACCAAATTGATTTTCAGGTATATTCGTGTTTTTTTCTACATAATTATATTTAATTAAGTTACTCATCATTTTTTCAAAAGTTAGGTCTGCACTAAGAAGAACTTTTAATTTATCACTTGACTCAATTTCACCTAATGATTGATTTATATCATTTGTGTGTTTTTCACTAATAACATTTGTAAACTCTAAATTAAACTTTTTTATTGTTTCTTCTAAGTTATTATCATCTTCTAGTAATAACTTATATCGATAATTAATAATTTTGCTAAAAGCTTTTGATAAACTATATTCGCTTTTTATGTTATTTGCTTTAATAGATCGTAGCTCAATTAAATCACTAATTTTAAAGTTCTTTACAATATCTCCAGCAGCATTATAATAATTTATTTTATAGGTTGATTGATCTAACAGATTTAAAAATTCATTAAATTTCAAAGTTTTATTTTCCGTCTGTTCAATATTTCTAAAATTACTAAGAAATATCTCTTCATTTTCTAACTCAACCTTGATTTTAATTTTTACTTCTGTTTTTTCGATATCTCCTATTTTCATAAATGGAATTAAATTTGTAATTATATCTTCATTACTGTCTTCAATTCCTATGGTTATAACAAACTCTAAACGTGGAAGGAATACAATAGTCTCATTATCAGACTCAAGATGTTCAATAATGTTCTTTAAGTAAGAGTAATTAAAATCGTTAGAGTTAAATCCAATATTGCTTTTATTAATTAACTTTTCTAAAGCAGTAATAACCGTTGTCTTTCCGCAATTATTTTTTCCTACTATCAAAGTTGTAATTGGCGCAATATTTAGTTTCTCGTCTCTTTTGTTCTGGTTATAACTTTTAGAATCAACAAATTCAATTATATTACTTTCAAAAAATTTTCTGAAATTCTTAATTTCAAAACTTTTTAGATACATAATGTTCTCTCCTCAATGAATATAGTCAGTTAGTTATTGAACTTGTTATATATAGTTACGTACATTTCAAATAATTATATAAAGAATACTTTTTTGATTAAATACATTATTTTACTTTAGTGAATTGTACCACTTTATTATTTTAAACGTATTCTCAAAACCATTATAGACAAATTTTGAAAATAACATATATATATTTAGGAATTTGATTTTAAGAGACGAATTGTAATATTAAGTGCAACACCTAGCTGAAAACACAAAAAAACCCATAACGGCCTCGTGTAGAATAGAGTTACCACACAAAATTCAACGGAGGATTCGTTATGAGCTATGTTCATCTTACCACATCAGAAAGAGTCAAAATAGAGACGTATCTCGAGCTAGGTTTCTCTGCCCGAAAGATTGCGGGACGCCTGAAGCGTCAACTTTCTACGATTTCAAGAGAATTGAAACGAAATCCTCACTATGATTCTTCCCATGTCGACCAGCGTTATGTGGAGCGAAAAAAGAAGTGCCGTGCACCGAAGAAGTGTTGTACTTAATTTGACAAACCATCGTGTTTTCAGTTAGGTGTTGCACTTAATATTACAATTCGTCATTATAAAAAAAGCAACTAATTAAATTAGTTACCTTTCAACTTTACTGCAATCAAACGTTTAGGAATTTGAACTTAACTATAATTTCTGTACTCACAAGTACATTTCTATCAGAATTATTAAGTATTTGAGAAGTGTCTTCATCTACGACTTTGATTGATGCACTTGGATTCGTTTCTTTTAAATTATCAATTATACTTTCTAAGGCAGCAGTAAAAGTATTGACGTTCATAATTCCAGAAAGTTTATCGATTGTTCTTTTACTAATAGTAGTGTTATCCACTTCTTCAACAGTAATGTGAACATAGGCTTCGCTCAATCTTCTTACTAAAAAAGAATTAATTATATTTGTATGCAAAGTATTCGCCATTTAAATCTCTCCTTATTGATTAGATTATAATATCAAAACGTCCGTAGTTCGATCGTATAGCAGTTTATCATTATATAAATTATCGGTACATCAATAAAATTATATTAAGTATCAACTTATTAATACACATGTTTAAATAGCAAATTTTAATATATGCATTAATAACTCTTATAACAGATTTATAAACAAGTTTTCAATATCAATTTAGCCGTATAAGAAATCACTCCCTAATTTTATTTAGGAAGTGATTTTTAATTTTGATTTAAATCTCATATGACCATTTCTCAAAATGGGATTTGATGTTTGTATCAAAAAATTTTACATCATTCCGCCCATTCCACCCATGCCGCCCATATCAGGCATTGCAGGAGCAGATCCGGCTGGTTCTGGTTTGTCGGCGATGACAGCTTCTGTTGTTAAGAACATCGCTGAAACAGACGCTGCGTTTTGAAGGGCTGAACGCGTTACTTTCGCTGGATCGACGATTCCTGTTTCGATCATGTCGACATACTCGTCTGTCGCCGCGTTGTACCCCATGCCTTGTGCTTCATGCTTGAGACGCTCGACGATGACCGAACCTTCTTGACCGGCGTTTTCCGCGATTTGGCGGAGCGGTGCTTCGAGTGCGCGAAGGACGATGTTGACACCTGTTGCTTCGTCACCTGTTGTGACGGCAAGGATCGATTCAACGGCTTTCGTGACGTGGATGAAGGCTGTTCCTCCACCGGCAACGATTCCTTCTTCGACGGCTGCACGTGTCGCGTTGAGCGCATCTTCGATCCGGAGCTTCCGTTCTTTCAGTTCCGTTTCTGTTGCTGCGCCGACTTTGACGACAGCTACGCCGCCTGCGAGTTTCGCGAGACGCTCTTGGAGTTTTTCACGATCGAAGTCACTTGTCGTTTCTTCGATTTGTGAACGGATCGTACCGACACGGGCTGTGATTGAATCACTGTGTCCGTTACCTTCGACGATTGTCGTGTTGTCTTTTGAGACGACGACTTTCGATGCACGGCCGAGTTGCGTGATTTGTGTTTCTTTCAGATCAAGACCAAGCTCTTCTGTGATCAGTTCTGCGCCAGTAACGATCGAAATGTCTTCGAGCATCGCTTTACGACGGTCTCCGAAACCTGGTGCTTTAACGGCAACAGCGTTGAACGTTCCACGGAGTTTGTTGACGACGAGTGTCGCGAGTGCTTCGCCTTCGACGTCTTCCGCGATGATCAAGAGTGGTTTGTTTTGTTGGACGACTTGCTCAAGGACCGGCAGGATTTCCTGGATGTTCGAAATCTTTTTGTCCGTGATCAGGATGTACGGATTCTCAAGGACCGCTTCCATCTTGTCGGAATCTGTGATCATGTACGGTGACGCGTATCCACGGTCGAACTGCATTCCTTCGACGACGTCAAGTTCCGTCGTGAAGCCGCGTGATTCTTCGATTGTGATAACGCCGTCCTGACCGACACGCTCCATTGCTTCGGCGATCAATTGACCAACTTCTTCGTCAGCTGCCGAAATCGCCGCAACTTGTGCGATCGCTTCTTTGCCTTCGATGGGTTTCGCAATCGCGTGCAGTTCTTCGACGGCACGGCGGACTGCTTTTTCGATTCCTTTACGGATGACCATCGGGTTTGCACCCGCAGTGACGTTTTTGAGTCCTTCACGGATCATCGCTTGTGCGAGGACTGTCGCTGTTGTCGTACCATCCCCTGCGATTTCGTTCGTTTTTGATGCAACTTCTGCGACGAGCTTCGCGCCCATGTTTTCGAAGTGATCTTCCAGTTCGATTTCTTTTGCAATCGTCACACCGTCATTCGTGATGAGTGGTGAACCGAATTTACGTTCGAGAACGACGTTACGTCCTTTTGGTCCGATTGTCACTTTGACTGCGTCCGCTAATGCGTCTACTCCGCGAAGCATCGCCCGGCGTGCTTCTTCACTGAATAAGATATCTTTTGCCATGACTGAAATCCCCCTTTGATTAGTTTGCTACTGCTAAAATATCGCTTTCGCGTAAGATT
>Ga0308158_10000927_pt1 | contig 36653 bp, 36 predicted proteins | sample PhyBR2_FD_201038 | JGI IMG/M metagenome (GOLD analysis project Ga0308158, IMG submission 201038) | Phyllosphere microbial communities from UC Gill Tract Community Farm, Albany, California, United States - DLSLB.R2 | ecosystem: Host-associated > Plants > Phyllosphere > Unclassified | place: USA... | reverse complement strand
ACAGGCCGGTACCGATCGCACCGCCAATCGCGATCATCTGGATCTGCCGCGGCTTCAGGTTCTTGTGGTAACCCTTGTCCTCCGCGTGCAGGGAGGTCTCGGACGCATGCGCGTGACCACCATCAATCAAGTGGTCTGGAAGGGGAGTATTAGTCATGGGGGTGTCCTTCGGGGAGCAGTTGGGGGACTACTTGCTGAGGTTTGCCAGGCGTTCGGGGCTCAGGAGGTCCTGGAGCTGGGCGTCGGTGAGGAGCCCGTGTTCCAGGACCAGCTCGGCCACGCCCTTGCCGGTGGCAAGTGCTTCCTGCGCGATGGCCGTGGCCGTGGCGTAGCCGAGGTGGGGGTTCAAAGCGGTGACCAGGCCGATGGACTGCTCCACGGTGCGGCGCAGGTGGTCGGTGTTGGCGGTGATTCCCCGGATGCAGCGGGCCGTAAGGGTGCGGCAGGCTGCCTCGAGATGGGAGATGCTCTTGTGGAGGCTGTGGACAATGATCGGTTCGAAGGCGTTGAGCTGCAGCTGCCCCGCCTCGGCGGCCATGGTGATGGTGACGTCGTTGCCGATCACCTCGTAGGCCACCTGCGAGACCACCTCCGGGATGACCGGGTTGATCTTGCCGGGCATGATGGAGGAGCCGGACTGCACGGCCGGCAGGTTGATTTCACCGAAGCCGGCACGCGGGCCGGAGGAGAGCAGGCGCAGGTCGTTGCAGATCTTGGACAGCTTCACGGCAACGCGCTTGAGCACGCCGGACAGGTGCACGAAGGCGCCCACGTCCTGGGTGGCTTCGATGAGGTCCACGGCGGTCACCAGGGGCAGCCCGGTGATCTCCGCCAGGTGCCGGCAGGCTGTTGCGGCGTAGCCGGCAGGGGCGTTCAGGCCGGTGCCGATGGCGGTGGCGCCGAGGTTGATCTCGTGGATCAGCAGTTCGGCCTCCGCCAGGCGCAGCCGGTCCTCGCCGATGGTCACGGCGTAGCTGCCGAACTCCTGGCCCAGGGTCATGGGCACGGCGTCCTGGAGCTGGGTGCGGCCCATCTTCACCACGGTACGGAATTCCAGCGCCTTGGCAGCGCAGGCATCCTCGAGTTCTTCGAGGGCTGCCAGCAGTTCCCGGGCGGCGAAGATGGTTCCCAGCTTCACGGCCGTGGGGTACACGTCGTTGGTGGACTGGCTGAGGTTGACGTGGTCGTTGGGGTGCAGCCGGGCGTAGTCGCCCTTGGGGTGTCCCAGGATTTCCAGGGCCCGGTTGGCAATGACCTCGTTGGCGTTCATGTTCGACGACGTCCCGGCACCGCCCTGGACGACGTCCACCACGAACTGGTCGGCCAGGTGGCCGGCCATGACGTCCTGGCAGGCCTGTTCGATGGCGTCGGCGCGTTCGGCGTCCAGCAGGCCGAGCTCGCGGTTGGTGCGGGCGGCGGCCAGTTTCACGGCGGCAAGCCCGCGGACCAGGTGCATGTTGGAGGAGAGCTTCTGGCCGGTGATGGGAAAGTTCTCCACGGCGCGGAGCGTGTGCACGCCCCAGTAGGCGTGCACGGGCACGTCCCGGTCGCCGAGGAGGTCGTGCTCGGACCGGACCTGTGCGGGTGCGGCGGTTTCGATGGTGGTCATGGTGTCCTTACAGGGCTTCGTTGACGGGTGCGGACAGGTCATTCAGGAAGTCGGTGGCCAGCAGCCGGCCCACCTCGTGGCCGCCGCCCAGCACCGGGGCCGTGGCGATGCCGGCAAGCGGCTCCGTCTCCACGCCCAGCGCCTCCAGCAGGCGGACGGTGGCGGGCATCCGGGCGCGGTCGCCGCCGTCGGAAATCTTGACGGCCACGGCACTGCCGTCGGGCAGGCCCACCAGCTGCACGCCTTCAAAGCCGTCCTTGGCCACGGCACCGGGAAGCAGGCGCATCAGTGCGGTGACGTCGCGGCCGTCCCCGGCCACCATCCCGGGGTGCTGCTGCATGGCGAGCCCGACGGCGGCTTCCGGGCTGCCGTCGTCCTCCGCTGCAGCCTGGGCGATCCGGCCGAAGGCGCGGGCCATGCCGCCCAGCGTGAAGGCGAACAAGGGAGTGCCGCAGCCGTCCGTGCTGACGGCGGCCGGCTCCTCGCCGGTGAGGTCGGTGACGGTCCGGGCCACCAGCTGCTGCAGCGGATGGGAGGGATCGAGGTAGCCCTGGACGGGCCACCCGTTGATCAGGCAGGTGGCCACCATGGCAGCGTGCTTTCCGGAGCAGTTCTGGGTGATCCGGGTAGCGCTGCCGCCGGTGCGGAGCCAGTCTTCCCGTTCGGCCGTGCCGTAAGGCAGGTCGATGCTGTTCTCCAGGTCCGTGGGGGCAAGTCCGTGCACTTCGAGGATGCGCAGCGCGCCGTCGCGGTGTTCTGCCGCACCTGAATGGCTTGCCGCGGCCAGTGCCAGGAGGTCGGCGGGAAGCTCAAGGCCGGCGCGGACCATGGCCACTGCCTGGAGGGGTTTGAGCGCTGACCGGGGGTAGAACGGTGCCAGGGGGTCCCCTGCCGATGCCGCCACTGAGCCGTCTCCCGCGAGGGCAAGCGCGGAGCCGTAGTGGACACTTTCCACGAGGCCGTCACGGACGGCGGCGACCAGTGGGGTGTGCTGCGGCAGGGACAGCCCGGCCGGGGCAGCAGTGTGGGCAGCAGAAAACACGGGGGATGGCATGGGGTCCTTGGGAGGGTTGGTTGGATCTTGCTAGCTGTTGAGGATGGAGTCCAGGGCCACGCCCACGGCCTCCAGGTGGTGGGCCATGGCGGCGCGGGCCTCTTCCGCGGAGCCGTTCTCGATGGCGGCAAGGATCTGCTGGTGCTCAATATCGGAAGCATGTTGGCGGTCTGCCACCATGTTCAGGGTCTCGGATTGATGCGCCAGCGCGTCCCGGATGTCTGCCACGACGCTTGCGAACACTTTGTTGCCGCTGGCACGGGCGATGGTGGCGTGGAAGGTGGAGTCCAGGGCTACCCAGGATTCGGGATCCGTTTCGGCGGCCATGGCACCCATGATGTGGCGGAGGGTGTCCAGTTCCTCCTCCGTTCGACGCTCTGCGGCCAGTCCGGCGGCGGGAATTTCGATGTGGGGGCGGGCTTCGGTAAGGTCGCGGGCGGAGTACTGGCCCAACGTGAGGTCGTTGGCTACCTTGCTGGCAATGACAAAGGTGCCCTTGCCGGTCCGGGTGACCGTCAGGCCCAGGGCGGTGCAGGAGCGGAGGGCTTCCCGGATCACCGAGCGGCTTACTCCGTACTGCTGCGAGAGGGTGGCCTCCGAGCTGAGTTTGCTCCCCACCGGGATGCTGCCCGTTTCGATGTCCTGGCGGATGGCGTTGAACACTGCCTCGGCAGCGCTCAGCCGGGCAAGGGGGCGGAACGATGCAGGCTGTCCTGCTGTCCGGCTGTCTGACAGGTTCACGCCTTAAATATGGCACTGGTCACAGTTGCTGTCAAACCCTTCTATGAATTCGGGCCATGGTCCCGCCCTTGGTTGGCCGGGCGCCGCCGTTGCTGCCGCCGCCGCGAACGGACATGCCAGGCGATGAGCCCCGCCACCGCCACTAAGGCGATCACGACGGCGAGGTCCCGGCCCACTGCCTGGGCGACGGTCTCGTAGGAGTTGCCTGCGAGGAAGCCCAGCAGGACGAAGCCGATGCCCCAGGCCACGCCGCCCGCAGCGTTGTAGGCGATGAAGCGGCCGTAGGGCATCCGGGATGTGCCGGCCAGGGCGGGCATGACGGCGCGGAAAAAGGCGGTGAAGCGGCCCAGGAACACAGCGGACCCGCCTCTGCGCCGGAGGAAGTCCTGCGCGTTTTCAAGCCTCCCGGAGTGGCGGGCCAGCAGCCTCGTCTTCATAAGCCGGCCGCCCAGGTGCTTGCCCACCTCGTAGCCCACGCTGTCGCCGATGACGGCCGCGCACACCACCAGGGCCATCATGGTGCCCAGCTGCACTTCGCCCCGGCTGGCCACCACTCCGCCGAGGACGGCGGCGGTTTCACCGGGGATGACGAAGCCCACGAACAAGGCGTCCTCCGCGAATACCAGGCAAAAGACGGCGATGTACGCCACAAGCGGGCTGACGTTCAGGAGTCCGTCAATGAAACCCGTCATGGCAGTGGATCAGGCCTGGGGTGCCGGGACGGGGCCCAGCTTCGCCAGGAACGGTATGCGGGCCAGCAGCGCCAGGCCAAACCGGTTCCACAAGCCCGTCAGGAACGCCGCACCGGTGGCTGCCGTGAGGAAGGACGCCGTGACGTCGGTGGGATAGTGCACCCCGAGGTAGACGCGCGAGAATGCGACGGCAACCGCCACGACGATCCCGATAATGGCCGCGGGCCGCTGCCACCTGGTGCCGCGGGCCAGCAGGAAGACGGCGATGGCCAGCGCGGAGGCCAGTGCCACGTGTCCGCTCGGGAAGCTGTCCGTTCCCGGTTCGGGGATCAGCGGGTTGAACAGGGCGGTGGAGTCCGGCCGGTGCCTGGCCACGAGTACTTTGAACAGTTCGCTGCTGACCCAGCCTCCCGCAGCGACGAGCCCTGTGGCAACCGCGTTGACGGGACTCCGGCGTACCAGCAGCAGGTACAGGCGCAGGGCGGCGATCATCAGCACGCCCCCTGCCGGGCTGAACACCACATTGATGAACATGGCCACACCCATCAGCGGCGCCGTGTGGTCATGGCTTAGCTCGGCATCCACGGACATGTCCGCAGACGTCAGCGCCGGAATGGACCGCAGGGCCAGGCCTGCGGCCACGATCAGGACAGCCGCCGTGACCGGCACGGCAATCCAGTGCCGGAGCTGGGGCAGGGCCGCCATGCGTACGGCTGCAGCCTCTGCTGGGGATGCCGCCCCGGGGGAGCGGTTGGTGTGGGACGTCAAGGTTCAGCCTGGTTCTTTCGCCGGTCCGGGTACCTACGAGTATGCGCCCGCGTGGCTGAAAGAACCCTGGGACTTTCCCTTACAGGTGCTGGATGCCCGGTAATTTCCGACGTGGCGCGAGGTGGTCAGCACGGCCGCCAGGTTTTGCCGCCCGGCGCGTAGCAGCGCGGCCCCGTGTACTTGGTGGAGGGTGCAGGAGGAACATACGGTTGCGGGGAGGGCGCAACGTAAGGGGCCGGGTTTGGTGCTGGTGCGGGCAGATTGCGCAAACGTTCCGCCTCGGCTGCCGCTTTACGGGCTGCTTCATCGGCTTCAGCTTTTGCTGCAGCCGCGGCCGCAGCAGCCTCGTCTGCTGCCTTCTTCTCTGCCGCAGCCCGTTCCTCTGCTGCCTTGCGTTCGGCAGCCGCCCTCGCTTCAGCCGCCACACGCTCCTCCTCGGCCTTCTTCTCTGCCGCGGCCAGGGTGGCTTTCAGGGCCTTCGTATCTTCCGCCTTCGTTTCTGCGGCGGTAATTTTCTTATCCAGGTTCGATACGTGCTTGGCCAACACGGCAGTTGAAAGCTCTGCCCACAGAAGGGCGCGCTCCGTTGCTTTGTCCCCGTTGAGGACCTTCCGGAGTGCCTTCGCCGCGGCCACTTTGGCTGCGAGTACGCCTGCGGCCGTACCCGCCGCGGCAGAGGTTGTTGCCGGTGAAGCCGCGGTGGCGGCTTCCAAGCCCTTCGTAGTATCAGCCAACTGAGCCGGAAGGGTACAGCCAATGCTCTCGGAGAAGAGCCCGGCCTTAGCCGCTCTGGCCTCTTCGTATGCGGCTGTTACCGGCGGGAGGAATTTTCTGTTGCCGCCGTACTCGACCGGGATCCCCAGTCCCTGCTGCGCAATTTTGGCATTGACCAGGGACCCGTCAGCTGTGAAGACACCAGCGAGAGTCCTGCCGTACTTGTCGTGGCGCTCAGCGTCGAATTCGAGCCTGACTTGGGTTCCCTTCGGGAGCAGGCCCTCAAGGTATTTTGAGGCCTCAGGTCCGAGGCACTCGACCGGTTGGTTTGGATCCTTGGTTTCAGGGGTATCAATGTTCAGCAACCGAATGGTGTGGTCGCCATTGTTGATGGAAACCACCACCGTATCCCCGTCGACCACGCGCACCACGGTGCCGGTGCCGGCGTTGGCAGCCGCACCCGCAGCGAAGAATCCTGCGACCAGGCCCGTGGCCGCCAGCGAAGCAATGATGAGTTTCTTCATGCCAAGTTCCCCCAAGTTGCAGCAGGAAACGAGGCCCTTCGAATGCTCTACCTCGGAGAATCCTGAGTGTTTACTCCACTAATGCTGAAGATGGAGAAGCAAGAATTCATCAAGAGGGGCTCAAGGAACGCGCAGTTTTCTTTGAAGGGCAGAGCGCGCTACAGGTGCTGGATGCCCGCCCGCTGCATCGCGTCACGATAGGTTTCGACGCTCTTGGCGAGAAGCTCTTCCTGCTTGGCCTCGGAAACAGCAAAGGCCCTGCCGCCAAGGGCGGAGGCCTTGTAGATCTTGATGCCGCTGTTCTTCAGCGATGAGTGGTAGGTCTTCTCAAAGAGGGTCAGGAATGTGGACGCGTCCGTGCCGTGCGCGATGATGGCGGAGACGCGGGAATTGATCTTCAGGAACTGGCGGAACGGACGGAGCCCATCGGTCTTTTCCTGGACACTCAGCGCGGAGGGGCTGCCGCTCTCACGCACCCAGGGGTAGGCATTCCACGGCATGACGTAGCGGGGGTCCAGCTCGGCCAGCTCATAGATCTGCGTGGCGCGTCGGGCAGCTTCGTCGTCGTTGTTGTGGGAGACGAACCCGGACTCGGTCCCTTTGCCGGGGCTGGCCTGGAGGCTGATGATCCTGCATTCGTCCTCGTCGTGGACGGGGTCGATGTAGGGGACAGTGGAACCAGGCTTCTTTTCCATCAGCTCATCGCAAAGTTGGGTTACCTTCGCGATATTCGGTTCCTGTAGCAGGGCCTTTTTTTCGTCCCAATCAATCGTCACGATTTCTCCCTTGGCAGCGAGGCGTCCAGAATCAGGCGTCCTATGTCACTCTACGCTTCCCCGGGAAAGGGTGGGCACACCGAATTCCGCACCACCCTTCCCGGCGCCGGGCAGCCGGCGTGGGATGGTTACTGCCGCCCACGCAGGTGCTGGTTCTGAAGTTCGTCGAACTGCTCGTCGGTCAGTTCATCGAAGGCGCCTGCTTCCCTCTTGTCGCTGCGTGAGAAGCGGATGAACATGAGGATGATCAGCGGCAGGTCCAGCACCTCGCAGATGAACCACAGCAAATTTCCGGCGAACTGCTGGTCCTGGAGAGCGTCCCGGAACCACCATTGGGGGTTGGGAACGGACATCACGTGGTCGAGCACCTGGCCGTTGAGGCTCAGCAGGATGCCCGGGACCGCATCGATCAGCAACTCGATGAACACGAACATGAATTCAAGGGTCAGGTAGGCGCTGGAGCGCTGGAAATCGGACTCTTCGATGATCGGCAGTGCCATCAGCATGCCCAGCAGCGGCACGCCAACTGTGAGGAGGGCGCCTGCCGCGGGGTCGGTCCGCAGCGTGAAGAAGGCCGGCGTGAGGAACGTGGAGAAGAGGGCCAGTCCCAGCAGGGGCGCGCCAAATGAATTGCTGACGAACCGTACGGGCCTGCTGGACAGGACCTTGTCCAAGGCTGTTGTGCCCTTGGCCGGCAGTGCTGCCCGCGCGAGGGTTAGCGGTTTGCCCAGGCCGATCAGCAGCGGGACGACAAAGAGCAGCAGGGCTATTTTGATGGTGAAGGCCCACCGCTGCTGCGCTCCGTATACCCCAGTGAACCCGCAGGTGAGGACGATGAATGAGCCCAGGCCCAGGACGTAGAACGCCACCGCCCGCCACACTGGCCATCCCTGACCCCGACGCGCGGCTGACCGCATTCCCCAGCCGTATAGAATGCCGGCCACGGCGGCGAAAGCCGCGGCGGCCCAGTCGAACTGCCAGGAAGAAACAAGGATCTCAAGGGGTGGCACGCGCCAAGGTTAGCCGCCGTTCCTGAGAGCCGCATGACCGTGTGCCTCCTGCAGGTGGGGTGCCGGGGAGGGGTGGTGCTGTGGAGCGGTAGGTGTGGCCCGTGGGGGTGGTGGTTGCGACGGTGTGGCGCGGGCCGGGGATGGTTTGTGCGGCCCAGCCTGGGTTTTCTTTGGTGTGGTTGCAGGCTTCGCAGAGGCCTTGGCCGTTTCCGGCGGTGGTGGGTCCGCGGCGGTGCCAGGGGGTGATGTGGTCGTGGTGCCTGATGGGTGCGTCGCAGTAGGGGGTCCGGCAGGTGTCGTCCCGGATTTGAAGGAAGCGTTTCAGCCCGGCGGGGAAGAGCCGGGCTGTGGAGTCCATGGCCACCAGCTGGCCGGTGCTAGAGGTGGTGTAGAGCCGGCGGATCCAGAGGTTGAGGTCGTTGTCACCAGGGGCTGTGGGGGCGATGGTTCGTGCCTGTTCGGCGGGGATGGTGCCGTAGCCGGGCAGCCGTGCGGGTTCGGCGCCGGCCTGGAGGAGGGTGTGGTCGGTCATGACGAGCTGGATCTGGACCCCGTTGATCCCGCTGGGGGTGCCGGCGACGCGTTCGACGAGGGTGTCTGCCATGACCTGGCCTCGGGGCCGGTGATCCCCGTTCGAGCGGGTGGTGTCGGCGTCCCGGCTTAACGCGGCGTAGGCGGCGACTCCCTGGGCGGCTGGGAGCAGGGCGGTCAGGTAGGTCATGGTGTCCGGTGCCGGGCGCAGGCTCACGCACCGCTCGGCCACGGCCCGGCTGGCGCGCTTCGCGACCGAGGCGGGGTCCCGCCTGTACGCGGCGGCCCGGACCGCGGCGATGATGGCCCTGTCGCCTAGGCCGTCCAGGGCGCCGGTGTCGGCGGCGAGTTCCTCATCCACGCCGGCCCGGTCCTCGGTGCTCAGGCAGATGGTGTCCTTCACGATCAGCGTGGCCCGCCACTCGCTCAACAGGCCGGTCCGGAACGCCTCGAACGTGTGCGGCATGCCGGTGAGGGTTTTGGCCAGGCCGAGCAACCGGGAACCCCGGGCGGGGGACTCACGCCGGGCCAACGCGATCTGCGCGGCGACCCCGGCGCCCTGCCCGGCGGCCGGGACCCCGGCCTCGGCCTGTTCCCGCCGCTGGGACAAATCAAAAGCGACAGCGGCATCAGCCTGCCGGGCCCGCGCCAACGTCTTCAGATCCTCCAACCCACGAATCTGATCGATCATCCCCGCACCATCCGCAGGGACCGGGACGCGGGCGAGCAGGTCCAGGACATCCCCAATGGAAGGTGCAGCGGGCGGGTATGGCGTGGGACCAACACTGGAAGGTTCGGCGCACCGCACCCCCTGTTGTACCGCCGCCGGTTCCAAAACCGCTTCCATAGCCAAAGTCTTCCAGCAGGGTGTGACAATCCCGGCCACCCAAAGTTCCTATGTGGAAAACGCAAACGCAGCAACGGCCCGGACCATGCTGTTCAATGGATTATGCAGTTCACCAGGAAGGGCCTGAAGACCGAAGGCTTCGCCGGATTCCGGCCTATCCGCAACCTCGAAACCATGAGGATTCCGCAGGGAACAGGCCTCTTCGCCGTCGTTGCGCCGGAAGATTTCCAGGCGCGCTTTCTCACGAAAAGCACCGCCGGCGTCTTCAAGAAAAAGGACCCTTCCCTCCCCGAAGCCGTGTTGGCCACCGAATGGGTGGACGCCGCGGTCGTTCTCTACGTGGGAAAGGCCGGGCCCGGAAGCAAGGGTAACCGGGGACTTCGGCGCCAGATCCAGGAGTTCGTTGACTTTGGGCAGGGAAAGCCGCCCGGCCACTGGGACGGGCGGCTTATCTGGCAGCTCGCTGACGCGGGATCACTGGCTGTTGCGTGGAAGGAACTTCCGGCGGACAAGCTGAGCGGCGCTGAGGCGGCTTACCACGCTGCTTTCGTGGAGGAATATGGCCGGTTGCCGTTCGCCAACCTGGTGCAGGCGCGCACCAGGGCCGGTGCCTAAGGCGGCAGCACGTCCGCTAGGCAGGACCCCGCAACCGCTCCATCTCACGGCGGTCCTTCTTGGTGGGCCGTCCGGCGCCCCGGTCGCGCTGCGGCAACCCAAGCGCCGGAAGGACGGGCCGCGGGGGAGTGTGGTCGGTAAAGCAGTGCGATGCGGCCTCGGCCCCGACGCGTTTGGCAATGAGCCGCCGTACCTCAAGGATGCGCTCGTAGCCTGGCATGCGGACCGTGACGGTATCACCGGTCACCAGGGTTGCCGACGCCTTGGAGGGGTTGCCGTTCAGCCGGACATGCCCTGCGCGGCAGGCTGCAGTGGCGGCAGACCGGGTCTTGTAGGCGCGGACGGCCCAGAGCCACGCATCGATTCGGACACTGGCGGGAGCGGAGGGGAGGCTGGTCATGATTGGCACCGAGTATAGCCCCAGGGGATGCCGCCCCGGGAAGCCGGTCCAGCGTCACTCCACCGTCACGTTGACCCGCTGCACCACGTTGTTTCCCATTCCCTGGTAATTCCAGTTCTGCTCCAGTGGTTGGGTGGCGCCGGTGATGTCCGTGGCGCGGCAGGCCAGGACGTGTTCGCCCGGGTCCGCGACCCAGGGCAGGCTCCACCTCCGCCACGCGAATCCACCTGCCGGTTTATCCAGGTGGGCGGGCAGCCAGCTGCCGTCAATCCCCACCTCGACGGCCGTCACGGCGCCTTCCCCGGACCATGCCCGGCCCTCCAACATCACCGGGCCCGCGCGGAGGAATCGCCGCCGGGTGAAGAAGTCCGGGACCCCCGGCGGGACCATCAACGAACGCACCCTGATCCGCGAAACCGGGCTCCCGCCGTCGCCCGCGGAGCTCTGGTAGCGGTAGGCAACCTGTTGCTGGAACCCGGTGAACGGTGCCCTGGCCACCTCGATGGACTCCAACCACTTGACGCTGGCCATCCCGTACCAGCCCGGGACCACCAGCCGCAGCGGGTAACCATGCTGCGGCGGCAGTTCGGCTCCGTTCATTTTGTAGGCAAGGACGACGTCGGGACGCAGGGCCTCGCGAATCGGCAGGCTGCGTGCGTACCGCTGGGAGACGCCGCCCTGCACCCCGGCATCTGCCCCCGTGAACACCACCTCCGCCGCGTCCGGCAGCACACCGGCCTTGCCCAGTAGATAGGCAAGCGGCACACCGGTCCACTGTGCAGTGCCCACCGCCTCCAGGACCCAGGGTTGGCTGAGGGGCCGCGGCTCCAGAAGCGACCTGCCATTGCCCGCGCACTCAAGGGTGACGGGCACAGTGATGGCCGGGTCGCGGCGAAGCGCGGCCATGCTCAGCTCGAGGGCACGTTCCACGAAGCCGCCGATCCGCAGGTGCCAGGAGGAAACGTCCAGGTCAGGAATGTCGAAGTGCGTGAGGACGTAGTGGAGTCCGGGCGGCGTGACCTCGCGGCGCAGTGCCTCCAGCGGCATGGAATGGTTACGGGCGGCGAGCTGCAGTTCCTCCGACGTGAGCGGACCGGAGGAAGGCTGTGCGGCGGGCGCCGGCTCCTGCCGGGTGGACTGCTGGTTGTTGGGATTCATGGCGGTGCGATTCTGCTCGGCGGACTAATGTCCCCCCGCCACAGGTCTACGCCGGGCCCACCTGCCCCGTCAACGAAACTTATCCTGCTACAGCACCGGCCGGGTCAGGAACTCGGCAAGGCTGATGGGGTCCTGCCCGGTCAGTCCGTGCACATCCGGCGACAGTCCCGACATCTCGCCGGCCGCCATCGCCGTGTAGGTGCTCACCCACGCGTCCAGCTGCCACTGGGGAGCGCCATAGGAGGCCCGGGATGCGTAGGCCTCCTCCACGGTTTCCGGCTGGTAGCTGATGGTCCGCCCTGTCCCGGCACTCAGGACCCCGGCTGCCTGTGCCATGGTCAGTTCCTCCGGGCCGGTCAGGTCATAGGTCATGCCCTTGTGGATGGCCGGGTCACGCAGCACTGCATGCGCGCAGCGGGCAACGTCCTCCCGCGCAACCCCGGAAAACACTCCGTCGCCGGCCGGGCCGCGGATCACGCCGTCGTCGCCGGCCAGCAGGGGCAGGAAGTCCAGGTAGAAGTTGTCGCGCAGGAAGGTGTAGGCCATCCCGGACGCCTTGATCCGTTCCTCCGTGGCGTAGTGGTCCCGGGCCAGCGTGAACGCGGCATCCGGGGCGGCGCCATAAAAGGATGTGTACACCACGTGCTCCACCCCGGCAGCTGCAGCAGCATCCACGAATGCGTAGTGCTGCTGCAGCCGGTCTTCGGCCTCGGCGGCGGACACCATGAACAGGACTTTCGCCCCGTCCAGCGCCTGGCGGGAGGCGGCGCCGTCCCCATAGGAACACACCAGCGGATGTGCGTCATCCAGCTGCGGGGCGCGTGCGGCGTCGCGCACCAGCAGGCGCTGGGCGAAACCGGACGCGGCAAGTTGCCGAGCCACCATTCCGCCCAGGCCTCCGGTGGAGCCGGTGACAGCGAGGTCAGGCAGTTCCAACGGGGACGCCACTTAGGCTTCCCGGGTAGCCGGCGACTTGGTCTGCGCGGGGTCGCGTTCGGCGAGGCCACCGACGGCGTCGTCGATCCGCTTGAGGACCTCCGCCTCCAGCTTCACGCCGGCCGCGCCCACGCTGTCGGCAATCTGCTCGGGACGGGAGGCGCCTACGATGGCGGATGCAACGTTGGGGTTCTGCAGCACCCAGGCAACGGCCAGCTGCGGCATGGTGAGCCCGGCCTCCTGCGCGATCGGCTTCAGTTCCTGCACGCCTGCCAGGACGTCGTCGCGCATCCACCGCTGGATCATTTTGGCACCGCCCTTTTCATCCGTGGCACGGCTGCCTTCGGGGGCGGGCTGGCCGGGCAGGTACTTGCCGCTGAGGACACCCTGGGCCATGGGCGACCAAACAATCTGGGACACGCCCAGCTCTTCCGACGCCGGGACCACCTCGGCCTCGATCACGCGCCAGAGCATGGAGTACTGCGGCTGGTTGGAGATGAGCTGGAAGCCCAGTTCCCTGGACAGCTTGTGGCCCTCGCGGAGCTGTTCCGCGGTCCACTCGCTCACGCCGATGTACAGCGCCTTGCCCTGCCGGACGATGTCCGCGAACGCCTGCATGGTTTCTTCCAGCGGTGTTTCGAAGTCGTAGCGGTGGGCCTGGTAAAGGTCAACGTAGTCGGTCTGCAGCCTGCGCAGCGAGCCGTTGATGGATTCCATGATGTGCTTGCGGGACAGGCCAAGATCGTTCTTGCCCTTAGGGCCGGTGGGGCCAAAGACTTTGGTGAAGATTTCCAGGGACTCGCGGCGCTCATCCTTCAGGGCGTCGCCCAGGACGGTTTCCGCGGCTGTGTTCGCGTAGACGTCCGCGGTGTCGAAGGTGCTGATGCCGGCATCGAGGGCGGCGCGCACGCACTGGGTTGCGACGTCGTTTTCCACCTGTGAACCGTGGGTCAGCCAGTTGCCGAACGTGATTTCCGAGACTTTGAAGCCGCTGTTTCCGAGGTATCTGAATTCCATGTGTTCACGCTAACCCACATGGTTGCTCAGGGTAAGGGCTTAGCCATTCTCCTTGGCCTGCTGATCCTTGAGTACCTGCTGCGGGCCGGCCAGCGAAACGAGGGACCCGGTATCCAGCGGCGGCAGCGGATGCAGCGGCTGGGGCTTCTTGAAGGACCGCGGCATCTCATGGGGCGGCCGGTGGTTGTGCAGGGCGGACTCCACCAGCGGGGCTACCTCGGAGACCTTGTCCGCGGGGACGGCCGGATCCGGAAGATCCCGCACGGACAGTTTGATTTCCGGCGCAGCCGCCCGCGCCCTGGCCTGGGCGCGCTTGTCGGCTTCCGTGACGGCGGAGGCCCAGTCTTCGGCGAGAACCTGCGGTTCAGGGCGGGCTGCGGCAAGTTTCGGGTGGCGTACGACGGCGGTGCGCAGCGACTCCTTCACCCGGCCCGGCTTCAGCGCGGCGGCACGTTCCCGGAACGTCGTTCGCGGGCGGGGCTGCCGGGCGGGTGCGCCGGCGGAACCGGCGGAGTCCCGTTTGCCGGGCGCCCGCCCGAGCAGGGTCATCAGCACGACGGCCGTGAGGCGCCCCAGGCCCGCGAGGACCAGGGTGATAACTCCGAGCAGGAAGAGGACCAGGAACATCAGGAGAGCCACGCCCATCGTGCCCAGGAAGGTCAGGTTGAGGACGAGAGTGTCCGGGTTCTCCACGTCTTCTCCTCTCTGGCCAACATCCTGGGCCCGCGTGCGGCGCACAAGGCCGGGCGCAAAGCTCCTTCTCCACCATACGGATTTTTGTCCGGCCGTGCCCGGGCGGGCAGGGCCCGGTGCCAGGTTGTAGCGAAGCTGTTACCCGATATGACAGCATCACCGGGTGGCCGCATCAATAGATTCCGCAAACTGCATATGTCTGTCCGGAGATCCGTACGCGGCGTGCTGTGGCCGGTTCCATTCCGGCCGGGCGGAGGCCGCCACGGCGGAACAGCTGATGCGGTCCCGGTACAGCGCCTTTGCCCTGCTCGACGAGGCCTACCTTCTGCGCACCCACCATCCGTCCACCGCGCCGGCAGCCCTGGACCTGGACCCTGCCATGGAATGGCGCCGCCTGGACATTGTGGCCACCGGGAACGGGGGTCCCTTCGACACGGAGGGAACCGTGGAATTCAAGGCGTTCTACCGGCACGGCAAGGACCGCGGCGTCCTTCACGAGAACAGCCGGTTCGTCCGGGAGGGCGGGCACTGGCTGTACGTGGACGGCGACATCCTCGCCTGACTACTCCTCGTCGTCGTAAAACTCGCTGTCCGGGGTGAATCCGGCACGGTCAACCTTCCGGTGGAACCGCATGCCCGCCAGGCCGCCGAGCACCGCACCCACGAGCGCCACCGCCGCAACCACCACCGCGGCGATAATGCTGGTGGTGGTCAGCTGTCCTTCATTGATGGGGATGCGCGGAAAGCTGTTCAGGTTGGCCAGGACGTTGAACTGCTGCCCTGCCACGAGCCCCAGGATGGCCACCACAACGGCCGCGATCAGGGCCCAGATCCACACCATGATTCCCTGCTTGACGCCGTTGAAGCGGGCCATGCGGCCTGCCACGTAGCCGCCGCAGTAATAGGAGAGGAACAGGATCACCAGCAGGACGATAATCCCCACTAAACCGACCGTGCCGCTGTTCTGGGCGGCCTGGTTTACGGCCTGGTTGACGTCGGTGTTGCTGGCAAGGCCCACGGCGGTCCCGGCCGCTGCCACCAATGCGGTCAGCAGGACGGCCATTCCGGTGGCGGTCAGCCAGCCAAAGAAGGCAGAGCCAACCTTGATGCCGCCGAACCGCTCCTTCTGGCGCGCCACGGCAGTTTCCCTGTCTGCCAGGGTTGGGTCCGCCGCGGGTGCCACCACGGGGGTCGCTGTGGTCGGGGCAGGAGCGTACGTCCGCTCGGCCGTCGGCGCCACATAGTCCCGGTCCACGGCCCGGTCGCGGTCCCTGGGGCGGACCGGTGCCTGGTCCATCGAGCGCGTGGCGGCGTCGTCCGCGGCTGCTTCCCGGTGGCCTCCGCCCCGGGTGGTTTCGTCCTCCCGGGCACGGCGGGGAGGCAGGTTCTCTGGGTCCGTTGAGCTGCTCATGGCTCAACTCAACCACCCGCCCGGGGTGATAGCAAGCGTGCTTACTATTTTGTGACCTGCAGTTTTACCGGTACTTCCGGTGGAGGTCCTCCTTGGCGGAAGGCCCGGGCGAAGCGTCGGCGATCCACGGGCCCGTGCCCTCCGATTGGTCCAGGACCCCCACTTCCAGCCATTCATAATCGCCCGCGAGGACCTTGCGCGTCAGTGCCTGGTCGGCGTCGTCCGTGTTCCGCCACAGCTGGTCGAAGTATTCGTCCACGCGCACCCTAGCCTGCTCGCAATAGGCGTCGGCGAGCTCGTAGGCGCCGGCGGCCTTGCCAGGGGAGGACTTGAGGAGCATCTCGGCCCGGGAGCAGCAGGCGGTCATGGCGAACAGTTCCGCGCCAATGTCCACCACGCGGCCCAGGAACGCCTGCTTGCGCTCAAGCTTGGCCTGCCACCGGCCCATGCCGTAAAAAGTTTGCCGCGCCAGGCGCCGCGACGAGCGTTCAACGAAGCGAAGGTGCCTGGCCAGCCTGCCGAACTCGCCATACGAGCGGGGGTCCATGCCGGCGCCCGCCACCAGCTTGGGGAGCCACTTGGCGTAGAAGCCGGAAGCACCGACGGCGGCTTTCGCTTTGTCGGCCAGGCTCGCATCCAGGGAGGCGAGGTCGCCCGCGGCGGCAAGGTGCGCGTCCACAGCTTCCCGCGCAATCAGCAGCCGCATGATTTCGGAGGACCCTTCGAAGATCCTGTTGATGCGGAGGTCCCGCAGCTGCTGCTCCGCCGGTACTGCGCGTTCCCCGCGGGCGGCCAGCGACTCGGCTGTTTCGAACCCCCGCCCGCCCCGGATCTGGACCAGCTCGTCCGCGATCCGGCAGCTGATCTCCGTGGCCCAAAGCTTTGCGAGCGCCGCTTCGATGCGGACGTCCTTCTGCCCCGCATCGGCAAGTTCGGCGGACAGTTCAAACACCGCGTCCAGGGCAAAGGCCGAGGCCGCGATGAACGCAATCTTCTTGCCCACGGCCTCGTGTTCGCCCACGGGCCTGCCCCACTGGGTGCGCGCATTGGACCATTCGCGGGCAATCTTCAGGCTCCATCGCCCGGACGCCACGCACAGTGCCGGGAGCGCAAGGCGGCCGGTGTTGAGTGTGGTGAGCGCGATCTTCAGGCCCTGGCCCTCGCGGCCCAGCCGGTTGGCGGCCGGCACGCGCACCTGATGGAAGCGGGTCACGCCGTTCTCGATGCCCCGCAGGCCCATGAACGCGTTGCGGTTCTCCACCGTGATGCCGGGCGAATCCATCTCCACCACGAAGGCGCTGATGCCGCCCTTGTGCCGGGTGCCGTGCGCGTCGGTGTGCGCCGGAACCACGGCCATCACCACCACCAGTTCGGCGATCACGCCGTTGGTGGTCCAAAGCTTCACGCCGTCCAAAAGGTACGCGTCGCCGTCGTCCGTTGGCGTTGCCGTGCTGCCCAGGCGGGCGGGGTCGCTCCCGACGTCGGGTTCGGTGAGGAGGAAGGCCGTGACGGCGCCTGCGCCACACCGCGGAAGGTACTCGCGCTTTTGTTCGGGCGTGCCGAAGACCTTGACGGGCTCCGGCACGCCGATGGACTGGTGGGCGGAGATGAGGGCGCCAAGACTCGGGTGCACGCTGCCCAGCAGGGCGAGGGCCCGGCCGTAATACACCAGGGAGAGGCCCAGCCCCCCGTACTCCTCCGGGATCTTCATCCCGAAGACACCCAGGTCCGCCAGGCCCTTGATGTAGTCGTCCGGAATCTTCGCATCCCGTTCGATGACCCGCCCGGACATGGTTTTTGCGAACTCGGTGAGGCGGGACATGAACTCCTCGCCCCGGTCCACGGAGGCGGGGTCCGCGGCGGGCCACGGATGGACCAGGTCCAGGTCGAAATTGCCCAGGTAGAGGCCCTTGGCGAAGCTGGGGCGTTCCCAGCCTGTTTCCCGGGCGGCCTCGGCGACGGCCCGCGCATCTTCGGCGGTAGCTCCGGCGCCGATGTTTCCGGCGGGGATGGGGGTTTCTTCAGCCGGGGCGTCTTTGGCCTGGCTGTCAGTTGCGGAGGTCATGGGTTATCTCCTTGGCCGGATTGGCCGGTGTAGCCATGGATCCGCCGGGTTGGAGAACCCTTCAGCTGTCCCTCAAGATTACCCGCGGGTAGGTTCCGGTGCTAGGGGATGGCTGGGGCTGGAAATCGCCGGGAAGCTCGACGGCCGAGGCGCGGTGGACCAGCCTTTCCCAGCCGGCGTTGATCCCGTGGACTACCGCCATCAAGGTATTGACCACCACCATCCAGGTGAGCTTGCCGGCCCCCAGCACTACCAGGGCAACCAGTCCGGCCGTGAGGACGAAGGCGGCCAATAATGCGCCAAATACCAGGGTCCCGATGAAGACCAAGGTGGCTGTTTCCACTGAGCTTAAATCGAACTGCATGAATCCCCCTGCTGCGACGTTGCTGTGCAAAAGACTGCGGTGGCGAAGACCAGTAGCAGAAGCGTAGGGGGACGGCCGCACGCCCAGCCAGTGCTGGATGGGGCAGATGTGACTGTTGATACGGGATTGAAACACTACCCGCAGGTAGGTCACGAAGCGGTCGCGGCGGCCTGCGTTAACCTTGTAGTTGGCAGTTTTCCGGTCCGTCCACTTCGGGCCCCCTCCTGCCCAGCCCCCGCCCACCAGCCCAAGGAGAGTGTGTGCCCCGCTCCGCCAGGTCATCCGCTGACGCCATCAGCGCCCGGCTCCGGGACCTCGAACTCCTCACCAAGGGACCTGCCTGGGCCCTGACGCGTTCGGCGCCGTGGGTGATTGCCGTGCTCCAGGCTGCCTTCACCCGCACCCGGCCGCAGGTTCCGCTCGAGGAATTCCATGCCGACGTCGACTCCTTCCTTGAGGAGCTCCGCCGCCAGGATCCCGGGCTGGGAGGAGGGGCCAACGGAAAGGCCTTTGGCGACGAATGGACCCGGCGGCAGTTCCTGACCCGCCGCAACCAGTCAGGCCAGATCGTTTACGAGGCAACCGAGCCGGCGGCCCGTGTGCTCGCCTTCCTGGACAGCCTCTCCAGCGAGCGGTCCACCCTGAACGGATCCCGCCTGGGCACCCTGCTGGGAGACGTGGAAAAGCTTGCCAACGAAACCAACCCGGACCAGAGCGCCCGGCTCGAAGCCCTCGAAGAGGAAATCGAAGAGCGGCAGCAGCTCATCCAGGACATCAGTACCGGCGAGTTCGACGGCCTGCTGGACGACGATGAAGCGGTGGAGGCCGCCGGAAACATCCTGGACCTGGCGGCCAGCCTGCCCGCGGACTACAAGAAGATGCGTGACCGGATCGAGGAACTGGTGGGCGGCCTCCGTAACCAGATCATCGAGGAGTCCCTGACCAAGGGCGCCACCATGGCGCAGGTCCTGGAAGCCGACAAGCGGCTCCGCCAAAGTCCCGAGGGCAGGACGTTCCGGTCCTTCACGGCATTCCTGGAGGATCCGCAGCAGCAGCTGCGGTTCCGGTCGGCGATCGGCGAGGTGCTGAGCCGACAGTTCGCCGACGACCTCTCGCCGGACGACCGGGAAACGCTGAAGAACCTGGTGGCCGAACTCCGCCAGCAGCACAGCCAGATCCAGCGCATCTACGGCAAGCTGAGCGAAAGCCTCAACACCTACGTCCAGAGCGACGACTTCCGCCAGTCGGTCCGGCTGCGGCAGGTCCTGCGCGAAGCGGAGCAGGCCATCCGCTCCCTCCCGTACGAGCGGGAACGCCCCGGCCTGGTACCCGGGCCTGTCCTCTACAACGCCGGCTTTGAGTCCCTGTCCATGGTGAAGCTTTTCGATCCCGACGAGTTCGCGGCACCGCCCCGCCTGGCCGATCCCATCGCTTTCACGGACTCGGACCGGGTGCGCTCGCCGAGGACCGGCAAGGCCAAACCGGCGGTGGTCCGGGCGGCCATGGCAGGAGCTGCAACCCTTGCCGATGCCTGGCACCAGCTGCCGCCCGAAGAGCAGCACATCAACACCATCCGCGCCCTCCTGTCGGAAGCCCTGCACGCAGGGGCGGACTTCGACCGCGGCGCCTGGGATGGCCTGGACTTCGAACAGATAGACGGCTCCACCCGCAGGGCCTACCTGCCGGTGGTCACGCTCGCAAAGGATTCAGATGACTGAGGTTTCACACGACACGACCCCAGCGCCCGATGCCGCCCAGGGAGTGGCATCGAAGGGGACGAACGAGGGCCCCGATGCGAGCTTGCGAGCACCGGGAAGTCCGGACCCGCTGTCTGAGCCGCGCGGCGAAGGGGCGGGGGCGGCATCGGGCGCTGGGTACCCCGGACCTGTTTCACCCCGCGACACCTTCGTCGACGGAGCAGCCTTGTTCCCCGGCGACACCGGAGTCCTGTCGATGAAGGTGCGGCAGGCCCTGGTGAAGCTCCTCAAGGGCCCCTACATTGACGGCGGCCGGGACGAAAAGCTCTGGACGGTGCTGCTGGACAACCAGGTGATCCTGCGCAGCCGCCTGTCCGAGCTGTTCCTGACCCTGCAGCTGGACCATGAGCGGAAGATCGCCGTCCTGCGCCCCGTGGATCCGGAGGTGATCGGCGGCAACACGCGGTCCAGCATCCTGCGCCAGCAGCGCGCCCTCAGCCGGGTGGAGACCATCGTGCTGCTCCGGCTGCGCCTGCTGCTGGACCGGCACGTCACGGCCCAGACGGACCCCACCATCACCCGCGAGGAAATCACGGACCTGGTGGCGCACTACCAGCCCGCCGGCCAGCAGGACGCCCTGCGGGACTCGGACGTGGTCACGCGAGCCATCACCAAGCTCCTGGCCCGCCAACTCCTGCTCCCCACCGGACTGGACGACGTCTACACCATCTCCAACGCCCTGCCCCTGGCCCTCCCGTTCGAAAACATCGGTGACATCCCGGCCCACATCGAGGCCCTGGTAGCGGCTTCGGCCGACGCCGCCGGCACAGAGGCGATGCTGGACCTCGATGACTCTTCATCGAACGAGAACGAGGATGAGGACGGTGCGGGGGACGACGACGCCGGTGCCGAGGCGGACGAAAGCAAGACTGAGGTGACCAAGTGACTATCGCGAGCATGCTTCCGTTGGGGGACGTGACCAACCCCGGGCAGATGCGCCTGGCGCTGGTGCAGGTGGTCAACTGGGGGACGTTCCACGGCGCGCACACGATGCACGTGGACCGGAACGGAACCCTGCTGACGGGTAACTCCGGCGTGGGCAAGTCCACGCTGTTCGATGCGATGCTGCGGGTGTTCGACGCCCGGCCGAGGTCGAACGAGGCCGCCGCGCAGCGTTCGGGTGCCGTGGAGGACAAGCGGACCACTTTCACGTACATGCGCGGCAAGGTGGGGGACAAGGCCGTGGGCGAGGGCTCGGCCAGCGCGTTCCAGCGCCCGGGTGCCACCTGGTCCGCCGTCGCCCTGACGTTCGACAACGCCGCCGGGACGCGGGTGACGGTCTCGGCGCTGTTCGACCTGCCAAAGAACGGCACCGAGTCCAGCGTGGGCCGGTTCTACCTGATCGACAACGTGCCGCTGGACCTTGAGGCGGTGGAGGGCATCGCGGACAAGCGCTTCACCAAAGGCGCGCTGGAGACGCTCCTCCCGCACGCCCAGGTGTTCGACGTGCACAAGGCATTCGCGGAGCGGTTCCGGCGCCTCCTGGGGATCAGCTCGGACCAGGCGCTGCCCCTGCTGCGCGTCATCCAGGCCGGCAAGGGCCTCGGCGGCAGCGTCAACACCTTCTTCCGCGACCAGGTCCTCGATGCGCCGGCAACCCTGGCCGCCGCGGACGATGTGGTGGAGGAGTTCAGCAACCTGATGTCCATCCGCCAGCGGCTCGAGGACGTCCGGCAGCAGCGGGACCAGCTGGCCCCGGTCCCGGGACTGAACAGGGAGTACGCGCAGTCGCTGCTGGATGCCAACCGGCTCCGGGAGCTGGTGGGCGGGGAGTTCGAGGCGTACCGGCAGCAGCTGGCCGTCACGGTCCACCAGAAGACCTTGGTACGTTTCCGCGAGCTGGCGCAGGCAAAGGCCAAGGAACTCGGCGCCGAGCGTGCGGTCCGGGACGGCCTGGCCAAGGAGCTGCGGCAGCTTGAAACCGACTACAACAACCAGGGCGGCAACGCGATCTCGGCCATCGAGCAGTCGCTTGAGAACGCCCGGGTTGGCCTGAAACTCCGCCAACAGGTGGAGGAGGCAGCCCAGCAGGCACTGGCCGACGCCGGCCTGCAGCTCGAGTGGAGCGCCGCCGGCTGGGAGCAGGCACACGAGCAGGCGGCGGCCCGGTCCGCCGAGCTGAAAGATGATTCGCAGGCCCTGCAGGAGCTGCGGTTCGAGGCGTTCGACGCGCACGCCAGCCGGAAACGCGAACTGGCCGCGGCTGAGCAGGAACTCGTCTCACTGAAGACGCGCAAATCGTTGCTGCCGCCGTCGAGCATTGAGAACCGCGCCGCCATTGCCGCGGCAACCGGCATCCCCGAGGACCGCATGCCCTTCGCCGGTGAGCTCATGGATCTTGCCGAGGGGGAGGAACGGTGGCGCCCCGCCGCCGAACGCGCACTCCGAAACCTGGCCACCACCCTGCTGGTTCCCGGCGAGCACTTCGGCGCCGTGACCCGCTACCTCAACGACCACAACGTCCGCGGCGCGCTGCGGGCCGTGGATGTCTCCAAGCCGCTCGCCGGCGGCGCGCTCGCCGTGGAGGACGCGCGCGACGGCGACCTGCTCACCAAGCTGGACATCCTCGCCTCGGGTGCGGCTGCTGAAGCCGGCGAATGGGTCCGCGAGCGGATCGCCCTCGACTTCGCCTACCCTTGCGTGGAGGATCCTGACGAACTGGCCGCCCTGGACAAGGGCCTCAGCCTGGGCGGCGTGGTCAAGCGCAACCGGCACACGGTGGAAAAGGACGACCGGTTCAACAGCCGCCAGGATTACGTCCTGGGCTTCGATAATGCGGCCAAGCTGGAGCTCGTGGCCGGGCAGGTGGAGGACCTCCGGCAGGAAGTGGCCAAAGCCGCCGAACTAGCGCAAAGCCGCGAGGATTCGCACCAGGGCATGAGCCGGCAGCTTGACGCACTGCGCCGGATCGCGGAAGACGACCGTCCCTGGGAACAGGTGTCTGCCGCGGTGGCGGCCGATGAGCTGGCGCGGATCGAGCAGCGGCTCAAGGATGCCCTGGCGGCACAGGCGGACCTGGAGCCGCTGCGTGCCACCATCGAGGAAGTCCGGCACAGGCACCAGTCCAGCACCGAGTCCGCAGCGGTCCTGCAAAGCGAATACAAGGCACTCGACCGCCAGCTGACGGCTGCCGACAGCCTGCTGGAAGCCGCGCGCGACCGCTTGGCCCAGGCGCCGCCGTCGGACGCCACCGTCAAAGCCCTGGAACCCTACTTCGCCGACTTCGGCGAGATCACGGAAATGCACGAGCTGGACAACCTGGCCAACCGGGTGCGGACCGCGCTGCTGGGCGAACTGCACACCGCGGAGTCGCGGGGGCAGGCGACGGCGGAGCGGCTTACCCGCATTTTCGAAGGCTTCGTACGTGAGTGGGGCAGCGCCATCTCGGCGGACCACGGCACCAGCATCGGCGCCGCGAGCGAGTTCGAGGCGCGCTACCACGCGATCGTGAACGACGGCCTGCCCGCGCAGGAGGCGGAGTTCCGCCAGTTCTTCAATCAGCGCACGCACGAGTCCTTCAGTACCTTGCTGCACCTGCTGGACGAGGAACGCCGCTCCATCACCAGCCGCATCCTGCCCCTGAACGGCATCCTGTCGCAGGTGAACTTCCACGAGGGCAGCTACCTGGAACTGGACATCAAGCAGACGCTGCCACCCACGGCCAAGCAGTTCAAGGACGCCATCCAGAACGCGTTGAAGGCCCGGCACAGCCGGCCGGCCAAATCGGAGGCCGGCCGGGCGGAGGGTTCCGGCGCTGAGGGGGACGACGACGGCGAGCTCACCGCCCGCTACAAATCCCTGGAGTCGCTGGTGAAGCGGCTTGGCTCCCAGGCACCCGAGGACCGGAGGTGGCGGGCCGAGGTGCTGGACGTGCGCGGGCACCTGTTCATCCAGTGCAAGGAGCACCGGGAAGTCACCGGTCCCCGTGGCGGTAAGAAGACCGAAGTGTTCATGCACGCCGACACCGGCTCCATGTCCGGCGGCGAGCGGCAACGGTTCACCGCCTTCATCATGGCCGCGGCCCTGAGCTACCAGCTGGGCATCGCCGAGCAGGGCTTCACCACCTACGGCACCGTGATGATGGACGAGGCCTTTGTGCTCGCGTCGGAGGAGTTCGCCGGCGCCGGAATCAAGGCGCTGCACGAATTCGGATTCCAGCTGCTGCTGGCCGCACCCGAAAACGTGATCGACCTGTCCCGGCACCTGGGCTCCGTCACCGAGATCCTCCGGGACCGGCGCACCAACCGCTCCGGTGTCCTCACGGCGCCGGTGATCCGTCACCGCGCCGGCGAGGAGGGCGCCTGGCGGTCGGAGGCGAACCCGGTGGACATCGTCCTTCGATGAGAAAGCCGGGCAATATAACAAATAGGTGGAATTATTGTGCGGGCCATGGTGGCCAGTGTTTTCGTTGTGCCACTCTGGGATGACCAACCACACCTCGCCTGAAGAAATCCCATCGGTACTGCGGGAAGCTGGGTCCGCGCTGTTCCAAGAGAGAACAATGGCGTCCTCTTGAAAGGCCTTCCCATGCGCCTTCTTCAATGTGCACCGCTCGCGCTCGCTGCTGCGCTGCTCCCTCTCGCAGCTTGCGCGGAGGGGACCCCGGCGAATGGCGGCTCATCCCCGGGGTCCGCCGCCATTTCCACAGTGGGCCCGGACCCGGGCCGGGCAATAGTTCCCGCCGCCACATCTTCCCCGGTTCCCCCAGGGCCGGACGTCTTCACCTTTCCCGATGGCCGGCTGTCCTTCAGCCACCCGGCGGACTGGACGGTGGAGCTTTTCGAGCCGTCGAAAACTCCGTATGTGGGAACGGCCACGGTTCACGATGCCGAAGGAAGCAGCCGCATCAACATCTACTACGGTCAAATCGCCGACGTCGTCGCCGGCTCTGCCACCCGGACCGTCGTCGAAACAGACCCTGTCCTGGGCCTCCGGGACCAATCTGTTCCCACGCCGCATGCATCGTTCTTTGTAGACCGCAGTGAAGGCGCCGCAAGATACCGCATGGAACTCACGGCTGGATTGCCTGTATCCCCGGACGGACAGGTGCGGGAAGGTCCGGTGCTGCTTGGCGACCGGGTCTTGAGCGCGGACGTCCTGTTCGACGCGCAGCCGTTCGCCAACGATGACGCGGCGAAGGCCTGGTACTGGGGCGCCGAAGGCCAGGCGCTGAAGGCTGTGCTGATGAGCTTCTCCTACCGCTGACCGGCAGGCAGGGAAGCCCCGATCACGGCTGTGATCGGGGCTTCGCCAGCCAACGTGGCCTGGAGTCCTACTTGGCCTGAACGCGCGCCAGGAACTGCGCCGTGCGGTCCTGAAGCCCCTGGATCTGGCGTTCCACCACGGCTGCGGGATCTGGATTGATCTCATTGACGGGCGGCTCCCTGCGGACGTTGCCGCAGCACACGAAGTCGGCGCAGATCAGGGTGCCGACGGTATTGCCGTTCCGTCCCGACTGGCCCGCCCGCTTGGCGACCCACAACAGCACGTCCTCCTTGGACAACACATCCCGGCAGAGCTCACACAGCACCGACCGGTTCTTCTTGGCCCCTCCTTCGGGTGCCCGGAGCATGATCCCGGTGAGGCCCTTTTGCCCCGGGACCACGAGGTAGCCGCGCAGCGGCATCTTCTCGTCCCGCCAGCCGAGGAACTCCAGGCTGCCCCAGTCGAGCGAGTCGAAGTTTTTGGGCAGGGTGAGCTTTGCAGCTTCCGAGCGGCTGGCGTTGACGAAGGATGAACGGATTTGCTGGGACGTGACTGATTGCATGGCTGAAACTTTCGTGACGGTGGGCAGCCCGGAGCCGGGCCAAGGGTAACGGGGGAGTCAGTCAGTCTCCGCGGTGCAGGCCAAAGCGGCCACCCCGCTCTCCACGGCAGCGGCGGCCCAGTTGGCCCTCTGCGTGCGCATCGTTCCCGTTGTCCTTTTCCTGTTCAGCCGTCCAGTGTCTCAAAAGCCGGACCAGCAAGGGCCATCCTGCCAAAGGATGCGGGTCCTGTCCAAGCAGCCAATCGCAGAATGTGGTTTTCATCACGATGGTGGATTAGGTGATAAAAGTGTTGCGTAATGCGCATTTACATAGGTTAGCCTTACTTAAGTTTTGACCAGTCCGATTCAAGGAGCCCCGTGTCGTTCCCCCTCTTTCCCGTACCAGCGCCCACCCGCCGAACGCTGTTTTCCTCGGCCGGAAAGGCTGCCGCAGTGCTGGCTGCGGCGGCCCTCACGCTGTCTGCCTGCAGCACAGGTCCCGCCACCACCGTTGCGGATGCCGGCAGTTCCAGCAGCAGCACCGCCTTCCCCGTCACCATCGAGCACGTGTACGGCAGTACCACCATCGAGAAGCAGCCCACCCGGGTTGCCACCGTTTCCTGGGTCAACGACGACGTCGCCATCGCGCTGGGCGTGGTTCCGGTGGGCGTCCCCAGGAACGAGTGGGGCGGCAATGACAAGAGCTCCACCCCCTGGAAGGACGCCGCGCTGGAAAAACTGGGCGCGGGCTTCGGTTCGGCCAAGGCCCCCGCCCAGTACTCGGAAGCAGACGGGATCAACTTCACGGAGATTGCCAAGCTCAGCCCGGACGTCATCCTCGCCGCCTACTCGGGCCTGACGGAAGAGGACTACAAGAAGCTCAGCGAAATCGCCCCCGTGGTGGCGCACCCCGAGGTGGCCTATGGGACGTCCTGGCAGGACTCCACCACCATCATCGGCAAGGCCCTGGGCAAGGACGCCAAAGCCGCCAAGCTGGTTTCCGACACCGAGTCGACGGTCAAGGACAAGGTGGCCCAGTACCCCCAGATCCAAGGCAAGAGCTTCATCTACGGCAACCTGGAGCCCGCCAAGGGCGACGGCGTGAACGTCTACACCGCCAACGACAACCGCCCCCGCTTCCTCAGCGAGATCGGCATGACCCTCGCCCCGGTGGTGGCGGACAACTCCAAGGGCTCCAAGGAGTTCTACATTCCGTGGTCCGCCGAAAAAGCCAACGAACTGCAGTCGGACATCTTCGTCACCTGGGTTCCGGATGCCTCCACCACCGACGCCATCACGGCGGACCCGCTCCTCGGCCAGATCCCGGCCATCAAGAATGGTGCCCTGGTGGCCGATTCGGACAACACGCTGACCCTTTCCATCTCGGCATCGTCGCCGCTGAGCCTGCCGTGGTCCCTGGACACGTTCCTCCCGCAGCTTGCCACAGCAGCGGACACAGTGAAGTAGGCGCACCTCCATGAGTACGACGACGGCGCCTCCGGCAGCGGACAACGGCACCCAGGTGCCGGCCACGGCAGCCCCGGGCACCCTCCGGGGTGATGCTCGGGGAAGGAAACCTGCCGCCTGGCTGCTGGCCGCCGTCGTCGTTCTGGTCCTCCTGGCCGGCACATCGCTGGCCGTGGGCGCCCGTGACGTTCCCCTCGGCACTGTGTGGCAGGCGCTCACAGCATTCGATCCCGCAAACGGGGACCACGCCGTGGTGCACGCCCGTATCCCGCGGACCGTCCTGGGCCTGCTGGCCGGCGGTGCGCTGGGCCTTGCCGGTGCGGCGATGCAGGGTGTTGCCCGCAATCCCCTGGCCGATCCCGGCATCATCGGTGTCAACGCCGGAGCTGCCCTGGCGGTAGTGGCCGGAATCTACCTGTTCGGCGTCACCACCTTCACCGGCTACATCTGGTTCGCGTTCACCGGGGCCGCCGCGGCCGCCGTCGTGGTGTACCTCATCGCCTCGCTGGGCCGGGAGGGTGCAACGCCGGTGAAGCTCGCGCTGGCGGGAGCAGCATTGAGCGCCGGGCTGTCATCGCTCATGAACGTCATCCTGGTCTCCAGCCAGGACACCCTCGACCGGTTCCGCTTCTGGCAGGTGGGCGGCATCGCGGGCCGTGACTGGCCGGTACTCCTGCCGGGTTTGCCGTTCCTGGCGGCGGGTGCGCTGGTTGTGCTGCTGGCCGGGCGGACCCTCAACAGCCTTGCCCTGGGGGACGACGTTGCCCGCGGGCTGGGCCAACGGGTGGGCCTGGCCCGCGCCGTGGTGGCCCTGGGGGTGGTCCTGCTGTGCGGCACGGCCACCGCGCTGGCGGGGCCCATCGGCTTCGTTGGCCTGGTGATCCCGCATGCTGTCCGCTTCCTCACCGGCCCGGACTACCGCTGGATCCTGCCGTTGTCCCTGGTGGCCGCCCCGGCGCTGCTGCTGGGCGCGGACATCGTTGGCCGGGTGGTGCTGCTTCCCGGTGAAATCCCGGCGGGCATCATGACCGCCCTGGTCGGCGCCCCCGTGTTCGTGTGGCTGGTCCGCCGCGGGAAAGGGGCAGGCCTGTGACCGGCGTTGCGCTATCAGATATGGCTGCCAAAACCGGTCCCAAGGGGCCAGAAGTGATGGAGCAGCGCGGGGGACGGGGGCGACTGCACCGGACCGCGGTGCTGGCTGCCGCCGTCGTGATCCTGTTCTTCGCGTCCGTCCTGCTGGGCAGCTACACGGTGACCATTTCGGATTTCTTCACCATCGTCATCAACCACCTCACCGGCGGCGTGAAGATTCCGGGCGCCAGCTTCATCGTGATGGAGAACAAGCTTCCCCGTGCGGTCATCGGCACCCTGATCGGGATCGCGTTCGGCCTGGCCGGCGGCCTGTTCCAGACCATGCTGCGGAACCCCCTCGCCAGCCCGGACGTCATCGGCATCAGCTCGGGAGCCAGCGCGGCCGCGGTTGTTGCGATCGTTGTTTTCGGCGCGTCCGGTGCCGCGGTGTCCGGGGCGGCGCTGGCGGGTGCCCTGGCCGTGGCGGCCCTGATTTACGCGATCTCTCGCGGCGCCCGCCGAACCGGCAGGGGAACCGCTGCCGGAAACAGGCTGGTCCTGGCCGGTGTGGGTACCGCGGCAGCCCTCCAGGCCGTGGTCAGCTTCCTGATGACGCGGGCCGACATCCGTACGGCCGCCGACGCCCTGGTCTGGCTGAACGGATCCCTGAACTCCGCCAACTGGGACCGCGCCGGCATCCTCTTCCTCGCGCTCGCCGCCCTGGTTCCCGCCACCGGGCTTATCGCCGGGCCGCTGCGCATCCTGGAACTGGGGGATGACGCAGCCGCCGGCCTGGGCGTCCGGGTCAACACCGCGCGCCTGGCACTGGTGGTCGTCGCGGTATCGCTGGCAGCAGTGGCGACGGCGGCTGCCGGACCGGTGTCGTTCGTCGCCTTCCTGGCCGGTCCCATCGCCCGCCGCTTCACAGGCAAAGCCAGCCTGCCGGCGTCGGCCATGGTGGGCGCCCTGATTGTCCTGGCGGCCGACTACTTCGCCGCCAACCTGGCCCCCTTGTTTTTGGGCGGCACCGTGCTGCCGGTGGGCGTGGTCACCGGCGCGCTCGGCGCCCCGTTCCTGCTGTGGCTCCTGGTCACGGCCAACCGAAAGGATGCCTGACGTGGCAGTTCTCCAAGCCAAGGACCTCACGCTGAAATACGATCAGCGCTGTGTGGTGGACGGCCTCAGCGTCCGGATTCCCGAAGGCAGGGTAACCATGATCGTGGGCGCCAACGCCTGCGGAAAGTCGACCCTGCTCCGAGGCCTGTCCCGGCTCCTTAAACCTGCGCGCGGCGCCGTGACCCTGGACGGCAAGGACATCCATTCCCGTCCGGCACGCGAACTGGCCCGCGCCCTGGGCCTGCTGCCCCAGCACCCCAGCGCCCCGGACGGGATCACCGTCCGCGACCTGGTGGGGCGGGGACGCTACCCGCACCAGGGCTTCTTCCGCAGCTGGAGTGACAAGGACGACGCCGCGGTGCAGCGCGCGCTGGAAGCCACCGGAACGCTGGAGCTCGCCGGGCGGGACATGGACGAACTGTCCGGCGGCCAGCGGCAGCGGGCCTGGATCGCCATGGCCCTTGCCCAGGAAACCGACGTCCTGCTGCTGGACGAACCCACCACCTACCTGGACCTGGCCCACCAGGTGGAGGTCCTGGACCTGGTGACGGACCTGAACCGCACGCGCGGCACCACCGTGGCCATCGTCCTGCACGACCTCAACCTGGCCGCCCGCTACGCGGACCACGTCATCGCCATGAAGGACGGCGCCGTGGCGGCCTTGGGCTCCCCGCAGGACGTGGTGACGGAGGACCTGGTCAAAGACGTCTTCGGCCTGGAGAGCCGCGTCATCCCGGACCCCGTCTCCGGTACCCCGCTGATCCTTCCCATCGGCCGCCACCACGCCACAACCACCGAACTGGAGCTCGTTTCATGAAGACCCGGGAAAGCGCCGCCACCCAGCCGGCAACCCAGCCGATGAGCCTTGCCTTCGAGGTGACCGTCTCAGCTGTCCAGCAACTGAGCCCCACGTTCCGCAGGATCACCTTCGGCGGCTACTCCTTGCGTGACTTCGGCGTCCACGGCCACACCCTGGACCTCCGGGTCAAGCTCGTCATCCCGTCACGGGCCCCGGACGGCACGCCGCTGCCGGTCCCCGTCTTCGACACCGCCCACGCCGGCTGGTACCGGGACTGGTTGGCCATGGACCCGGCCGTGCGCGGCTCAATGCGCACCTATACGGTCCGGGAGGCGCGGCTGGATGCGGTGTACCCCGAGATCGACGTCGACTTCGTGATGCACGCCGACGAGGATGGGCACGCCGGGCCGGCAGTGGACTGGGCATCCAAGGCCAAACCCGGCGACCCGCTCACCATCATCGGCCCGAACAACCGCGCCGCGCACTGCGTCACCGCCGAAACCTATTCCGGCATCGAGTGGCGCCCCGGCATGGCCCAGCGCGTCCTGCTCGCCGGCGACGAAACCGCCGTCCCCGCAATCTCCGCGATCCTGGAAACACTCCCGCCATACATGAGTGGCCACGCCCTCCTGGAAGTTCCGCAGGCCGGCGACTTCCTGGAACTCAGCTCCCCGGCGGACATCGAAATCACCTGGCTGGCCCGCGGCGCCGCCATCGGACGGTCGCGGCCGCACGGGCAGCTGTTGCAGGAGGCCGTGCGCAAAGCCGTCCCCGTGCCGGGCTGGGTGGGCATCACGGCGGACGACGGCGGCGCCGGGCCTGAGCCCGATGACGTCAACGTGGATGAAGACATCCTGTGGGAGACGCCCGGGCGCCTGGAATCCTCCGTTATCAGCGGCTCCAGGAACCCGCACCTGCCCGCCGGCGCCCTGCCCTTCTACGCTTGGATGGCGGGCGAAGCAGGGGTCATCAAGGAACTGCGGCGGTACCTTGTCCGCGACGTGGGGATCGACCGGAAACAGGTGGCGTTCATGGGGTACTGGCGGCAGGGCAAAGCCGAAGGCTAGCCAAACGCCCCATCAGATCCTCCCGGCTTTTCCGGGACGCCCCATCAGATCCTGCCGGTATTTCCGGGACGCCCCATCACTTACTGTTCATCCCGGCGTCGTGATTCCTTTGACTTGTCCAGCTACTTTCGTGGCTGTGCCCTCTGATCCCTTGCTTCCTGACTCCGGGCGGCGGGTGTTTGTTGCCCTTGGGGATTCCTTTACCGAAGGGGTGGGGGATCGGGATGAGCGGCTGCCCAACGGGGTGCGGGGGTGGGCCGACCGGGTGGCCGAGAAACTCGCCAAGGCGCAGCCAGGGTGGAAATATGCCAACCTGGCCATCAGGAGCAAGCGGCTGCGGCACATCGTCGACGAGCAGCTGGAACCGGCGCTGCGGATGCGGCCAACGCTTGTCACGCTCTACGCCGGCGGCAACGACATCCTGGACCTGAAGACCGACATGCCGGCGCTCATGGCGGACTACGAACAGCTGGTGGCCCGGCTGGCCGGTACCGGGGCCACGCTGGTCCTCTTCACGGGGTTCGACGTCAAGGTGTCCGCTCTGCTGGAGCCACTGAAGAAGCGCAACACCTATTACAACCAGCGGGTCCGGGACATCGCGGATAAATACGGGGCCGTGCTGGTGGACTACTGGTGCCTGGACGCCTTCCACGACCGGCGGATGTGGGACTCGGACCGGCTTCACATGTCCAAAGCCGGGCACAAATACCTTGCCGGGCAGGTGCTGGACCAGCTGGGCGTGCCGCACAAGATCAAACCCAGGGACTGGGAACCACCCGCCCGGCCCGGCCTGCGCGAGTGGGAGCGGCGCCAGCGCCGCTGGGTCCACGACTGGGTCCTGCCGCTCTTCGGCCGCAAGCTCCGTGGGGTCACGCTGGGGGACACCCTCACCCCGCGCTGGCCCCAGCCGGTGAAGGTTCCGCGGAAGGGCGGGTTGAAGAAGCTCGCCGCCGGAACGTCCGACGCCGGCAGCATACCTTCGGGAAGCAGCCCGCCTTAGGGTGCGGGCTGGGGAGGGGTGTCCAGCAGGATTTCGTAGCCCGGGGCCACCCGGCCTGCATGGAATTCCATGACTTCGAAGTCGGCAACCCCGTTGGTGTAGAACGGATCCTGCGCCAGGCTCGCGTCCAGGGTTTCCCGTTCGGCCTGCGACAGCAGCAACCCGCCGGTGCGCGGAATCTTGCGTCCGGCGGCGATGAACACGCCGTCGTCGAACGCCTTTTGCAGCCAGGCAATGTGGGCGTCGTTGTGGAAGTCGACGATCTCCTGGGGCACGCGGTAGGTGAGGGAGACAACATACATGGGGCAAGCCTACCGGCGCCGCACCAGCTACTTGAAGGATCAATCGTAGAATAGGGAACATGACCGAACCCCGCTGGCTCAACGCTGACGAACGCCGCGCCTGGCTGGCGCTGGTAAGCATCAATACGCTGCTGCCTGCCGCCCTGGACACCAAGCTGCACGCCGCGGGAAAACTGTCCCTGTTCGATTACACCGTCCTGGCCATGCTGTCCGAAGCCGAGGACCGGTTCCTGCCCATGAGCGAGCTCGCAGCCCGCACCAGCGCCTCCCTGTCCCGCCTCTCACACGTGGTGACAAAACTTCAGAAGCGCGGCTGGGTGGAACGCCGCCCGCACCCCCACGACGCCAGGGTGACCACGGCGCACCTCACCGAGGAAGGCATGGCCACGATTGTCGGCCTGGCCCCGGCGCATGTTGAGGACGTCCGTGACCTGTTCCTCGATGCGCTGACCGAGCAGGATGTCCTGGACCTGGCGCGGATCGGTGAAAAAGTGGTGGGACGCCTGGACTCGGACCACTGGATCCTGCGCGAAACCCAGGCCTGACCTGGGAGCAACCCCGGCGATTGGTTGCTTCCGGCAACGGGTGGCAAACTAACCGCATGGATTTCACTTCCCGGTTTGTGGCACTCGGTGACTCTTTCACCGAAGGCGTCGGTGACGACGACCCGGCACGTCCCAACGGTGTCCGCGGATGGGCCGACCGTGTGGCGGAACAGCTCTGCGCCGCGGACCCGGACTTCGGCTACGCCAACCTGGCCATCCGTGGCAGGAAGCTCCGCCAGATCCTGGCTGAGCAGGTGGACGCCGCCGTCGAACTCAACCCCACCCTGGTGAGCATCTACGCCGGCGCCAATGACATCCTCCGCCCGCGCGTGGACATCGATGATCTCCTCGTGGAATACAACGACGCCGTGGCGAAGCTCGCTGCCACCGGCGCCATCGTGGTGATGTTCACGGGCTTCGACGCCCGGGGTTCGAAGGTATTCGGCACCATGCGCGGCCGCACCGCCATTTACAACGAACTGGTCCGCGGGATCGCCGGGGACCACGGCGCCCTGCTGGTGGACTACTGGCGCTTCAGCGAGTACTACGACTGGGGCATGTGGGCCCACGACCGGATGCACATGTCCGCCGCCGGCCACGCGAACATGGCCAAGCGCGTGCTTGAGGTCCTCAAATATGACCACTCCATTGACGTCCCGCCCATGACTCCGGTGCCGGAACTGAGCGGGGCCGACGCCATCCGTGCCAACGCCCAGTGGTTCCGCGAATACGCGGCGCCGTGGGTGGTCCGCCGCGTCACCGGGAAATCCTCCGGGGACAACCTGCAGGCCAAGTACCCCCAGCTCACGCGGCTGTAGCGCGGGTCCCGGCTGCGCCTCTCCTACCCCGGCTGGAACGCCGGAGTCGCCAGCATGGAGCCGTCCGCCCGGATGGCCAGCACGGCAACGTCCCAGTTGTCCGCGGCACGGTCCAGCATCCGTGTCCCGCCGGCAACGATCGCCGTGGCCAGGACGTCGGCGGTGACAATATCCCCGGCGGCAACGGTGACCTGGACAAACCCGTCGTCACCGGCCCCGCTTCCCACCCGCCAGATGTGCTCGCCGCGTTCAGCGGAGCCGGAGGTGGCCATCGCGCTGTGCCGGCTGTTGCCGCCCAGCGGATATCCGGTGATGAGGGTCAGTCGGTCGGCAGGGTCCACCACGCCGGCTTTCCAGGGTTCGGCGCTGCCGGGGTGCGGCGAACCGCTAACCAGGACGTCGCCGCCGGCGTTCAGGCACCAGTCCCGGCGGCCCAGGGCCAGGAGCGACGTCCCGGCCTCGCGGATGGCATGGCCCTTGATGATCCCGGACAGATCCAGCACCCCGTCTGGCCTTTCAGGGGTGAAGGCCCCTTCCGTGCGCAGCCGCCACTCGTGGGCTTCGGCATAACGCTCGCGCATCTGCGCCGAGGCGTGGGGCAGCGTCAGTTCACCGCGCGCCAGCCTGCTGGCTTCCGAATCGGGGCGGTACAGGCTGAACGTTTCGTCCAGGTCCCGGAACAGGCGTTCGACGACGGCGGTGGCAGCTGCGAGCTCGTCGAGCCCCGGCTGCCCTTCCGCGGGGGAGTCCACCGGCAGTGTCAGGCCGATGACCGTTCCCATGCAGTCAAAGGTGCGGGCCTTCAGGGTGGTGCCTGCCGTGGCGGGCAGGGGGTTAGAGGTTTGCTGCATCGAGGGCTGCCTGGAGTGAGGTGAGGTAGGCGTCGCTGGTGATGGTGGCGCCGCTGACGGTCTGGACATTGGCAGACTGCGCCGCCAGGACCTTGCTGCGGAGCAGGGGTGCCGCGCGGTTGCTGATCTGGATGGATTTGCCGTCCGTATTGGTTAGCTGCAGCGCCGTGACATCGGTGATCTTCCCGTTCGCCACCGTGATCTGGACCTGCACGGGGCCAAACCGGGTCTGGACGGTGTTGCCCTTGTAGGTGCCGGACGCGGAGGAATTGGACGAACCGGAGGACCCGGAGGAGCTTGCTGACCCGGAAGACCCTGCGGTGCCCGATGAGCTGGAGGACCCGGCCGACCCGGACGAACCCGTCCCCGTGGACCCGGTGCCTGTTGCACCCGTGGTGCCGGTCGCCGTCGTACTTGATGCGACGGTGCTGATGCCGCCGGCCTGCGTGCCTGTCTGCCAGCCCGCCAGGAGGATCCCGGCGGAGGCCAAAGCTGCTGCGACTGTTCCGCGAATTTTCACCAGTCAAACCTTTCGTGATGGATCTGTTCCTCGGGGACGCCGGCCTTCCCGGCATCCGCAATGACGTCGGCCGCCCACGCCGCCGGGCCGCAGACGTAGACGTCCGCATCCCTGATGTCCGGCACATAGGAGGTAAGGCTGTAGCCATTGCGCACCGAGTCCTCGGGAAGCCAGGTGGACCGGCCAGGGCCCCGCGGCCCGGTGAGGTGGAAGAGCCGGGCCCCGCGCGCCTGGCAGAGGTCAAGGATTTCGTTGCCCAGGTAAAGCTCCTTGTCAGTGTGGCCGCGGAGCAGGACCGTGGCCTCGCCCGGAGCGAACGGGGTGGTCTCCAACAGCGCGCGCAGGGGAGTGATGCCGATGCCTGCGCCGATCATCACCACCTTGTTCTTCGTCCGGGCTGCCGTGCTGAGCAATCCGTAGGGACCCTCCAGGGCCACCTTGGTGCCCTTCCGCAGCCGGAGCAGCTGGGCGGAGCCGTCGCCGAGGTTCCGGACGGTGACCCGCAGCGTCCCCTGGCCGTCCCGGCCGTTGACCACCGGCTCCGCGGACAGGCTGAACGGGTGGGGGTGCCACCACATGCCCGGAGCCAGGAAGCGCCAGATGAAGAAGCGTCCGCCCGTCCCCGCCAGCTGGTCCAGCTTCCGTCCCCGCATGACGATGTTCACCACGCCCGGAGCCACGGCCTCCACGCGGGCCACCGTCAGTTGGTGGCGCGCGGTGGCCAGAACCGGCTCAAGGATGCGGAAGTACACCAGGGCCGAGCCGGTGTAGATGCAGATGGCGAGCCAGTACCACCGCTGCCAGGTGCCGGCCGCAAAGAGGCCGCCCACGCTGAACTGGTGCGGGATTGACGTTGCCACCGCCGCGTAGGTCAGCAGGTGGACCACGTACCAGAACTCGTACGGGAAGCGCCGGCGCACAGCCACCAGGGACGTCACCACGACGGCGATGAACAGGGCCATGGAGACGAACGCCAGCCACATATCGGGGACCTGCACCCACAGGTTGATGGATTCGCTGACCGGGTCCAGTCCCTCGGCCATGCCGTACCCGACGGCGAGCAGGAGGCCGTGTGCCAACAGGAGGTAAAGGGAGGGCTTGCCCAGTTTGCCGTGGAATTCCAGGGCCCGGTCGTGGCCGATGGTGCGGTCGATGAACGGGATCCTCGCGGCCAGGAGCAGCATCAGCAGGACCAGGTCCATACCCGCCAGGCCGGCCACGATCCCCGCCGCCGTGAACAGCGAGGCGGGCGAGGTGATGTTGGTGGCCCCGCCGTCTGCCAGCCACAAGGCGATGGCGGCAGCCACGGATGCCCAGGAAATGACGGTCAGGAAGTCCGTCCGCAGCATGCGCCGGCGGTACTGGCGGGCGAACCAGCCGCGGGCGGGTATCTTCGGTGGTGAGAGCTCCGGGCGGCCGGAGCTGCTTGCGGCCGGTGATGCCGGCAGGAGCTGTGTGTTCATGCATCAAACATGCTTGGGGAAGCTATGTCCCTGCTGTGAAAAGGGGCCAGCGACTGCTGTGACCTTTCAACAGGGGCAAGCCCTTATACACCCGATTGGTCTTTAATTGCGTCAACTCGTAGACTTGGTAGGCGCTAAGTGCGCGGAGCGTGCGCAATTGCTCCGGTTGCCCGGTAATTTTCTCCAGGGTGGCCGGTAGTTAGGGG
>Ga0308158_10000926_pt1 | contig 36664 bp, 28 predicted proteins | sample PhyBR2_FD_201038 | JGI IMG/M metagenome (GOLD analysis project Ga0308158, IMG submission 201038) | Phyllosphere microbial communities from UC Gill Tract Community Farm, Albany, California, United States - DLSLB.R2 | ecosystem: Host-associated > Plants > Phyllosphere > Unclassified | place: USA... | reverse complement strand
CCTTAACCGATGCAATCAAACAGCGTCAGGAAAAAATTAACAGCAGCAATTTAAATCTTGAAAAAGCGATTAACAAGCAACTTTCTATTGATGCACCGAGCTATCTGGAAAGCAGCACCCGTTCAGAAAACACCCAAGGCTGTTTGGCAAATGACAATGATCAGAACTGTCTATTGAATCGGGGTGATTTTGCTGTACAAAAACAACCGCAGTTGTTGATTGATCCGGTAAAACCGCCTGTTTTAGTGAATCTTGAAGAATATTTAAAGCGTAGCGACAACAACGCTTTAGAAATTTTAAACTTAACAGAGGGACAGGTTCTACCTCATGCACAAACGACAATTCAAGTTCAAGGTGCAGCGGGCGCAACACAGCGTGTTTTAGTCAATGACGTGGTGGTGGCAGATAAACAACGGGGTAAATTAGCCATCCTGGATGAGCAACGTAAACAAGGTGTTGAATATGTCGGAGTGGCATTAAAACCCGGTAAAAACAGCATTCGTGCTGAACAACTGGATTTTGCTGGCAATGTCCGTGAAAGCCAACACATTCAGGTCATTGTTCCGGATGAAATTCATCAGCTGAAGTTACAACAACCGCAAGCTTCGGTGATGGCCAATGGCCGTGATGTGATGCAGCTGCGAGTTCAGTTACAAGATAAACAAGGTGTCAGGGTTGCTACCCGTACCTCGATCACTCTAGAAAGTGATATCGGGATTATTGATCTTCCAGATTTAAATCCAAATGAACCGGGCATTCAAAGCTTCATTGATGGCGGCGAGATGATTATTCCGGTTCTTGCACCGAATGCGCCTGCACGTGGAAAACTACGTGTCAGCAGTGGTTTGCTCAAACAAGAAATCGACATTCAGTTTCAGGCAGATTTACGTCCGCTGATTGCCGTGGGTTTAATTGAAGGTTCCATTAACTTTAATAATTTTGATAACACACAGTTGCACAGCGTGAATCGTAATGATGGTTTTGAAGATGAGCTAAATGAAATTGCCGAGTGGGGTAATGACACCTCATTGACCGGTCGCACTGCAATGTTCCTGAAAGGAAAAGTCAGAGGCAACTATCTGTTAACCTTGGCTTATGATTCGAATAAAAGTTCCAAGCAGCGCCTGTTCCGCGATATTCAACCTGATGAATATTATCCCGTTTATGGTGATGCAGCGGCAAAAGGCTTTGAAGCTCAATCGACCAGCAAATTGTATGTACGCTTAGACAAAGGCCGTTCATATGCGATGTATGGCGACTATGTGACCCGTACAGAAAAAGATGAAGGTCTGGCTTTGGGGCAATATAACCGTTCATTGACTGGTCTGAAAGTGGGACATGAAGGAGATAAGTTTCAAGCATCAGCATTTGTGGCTGAAACCAAATCGCGTCAAGTGGTGACAGAAAATCGTGCACTCGGTATTTCTGGTCCCTACAGTCTGGGTTCAATTTCAAATGAACTTATTTTAGACAATAGTGAAAAAGTCGAGATTCTGACCCGCGATCGTAATAATCCGGGTTTGATTATTGCCAAACAAAGCCTTACCCGTTTTAGCGATTATGAAGTCGACACCTACAGCAACAGCATTTACTTAAAACAGGCTGTCGCCAGTGTCGATCAAGACCTGAATCCAAACTTTATCCGTATTACGGTGGAAGCGGATGAAATTGGTGAAGAATATCAAGTCGGCGGGATGAGTTTTAGTTATGCCATGAAGAGCCATCTAAAAATGGGTGGTTCATTTGTGCAAAGCAATGATCCATTAAATCAGGAACAGATTGCCAGTTTAAATGCCGTGGTGAAAGTGGGGCAATACGGTAAATTAATTGCTGAAGTGGCACAGTCTAGAAATACCGACTCAACGGCAGATCAGATTACTCAGATCAATAGTGATTCAACCCGTGACAAAAACCAAGGCGGCGCTGCCCGAGTCGAATTTGAATATGCGCCGAGCTTTGCCCATGTTCGTGCCTATCACCAGCAAGCTGAAGAAGGTTTCCAGAATGATGCAGCCACTATTAGTGCAGGGCGTAAGGAAAGTGGCATCAAGGCGTCAGCACCGATTGCAAAACTGGGCTTGGCTCGTATAGAAGCCATTCGTACCGAAGATCAAGATAATCACGGGATTCGTACCGGATTATCTGCCAGTCTGGAACGTAACTTCTTTAAAATTTTGGCAGTAGAATTAGGTTTTCGTCACTATGATGAAACCACTGCGGCGGCAACTTTAGCCACTGAAAATCTGGGTCCATATCAGGGAACTACGGGTCGTATCAAATTTACCGGTAATCTGCCTTGGAAAGGCGCATCAGCTTTTATTGAATACGAACAGGATTTATCTAATTCCGATAAACAAGTCTTGTCTGTAGGGGGAACAGCTAAAGTCCTGCCAAATACAGAAGTCTATGCCCGCCATGAAGTGATTTCAGCAATTGATGGTTTATATTCCATGAATAGCACGGAAGAAACCAACAGCACGGTGTTTGGTATTTCCAGTAATTATATGAAAGATGGTTCAGTATTTAGTGAATATCGTGTTGCGGATGGCATCAGTAACCGTGAAGCTGAAGCTGCATTGGGCCTGCGTAACCGCTGGCAATTAAAACCGCGTGTCTATGTCAGTAGCAGTTTTGAGCGTATCCAGTCTTTATCTAAAAATGAAGACAATACTCGGAACGATGCCACTGCACTGAGTCTTGGGCTTGAGTATTTAGTTCATGAGAATTGGAAAGCGACCACCCGTTTGGAAGGTCGCCGTTCTGATACTTCGGATACCCTGATTAATACCCTTGGCTATGCCTATAAGCTTTCTGATGATGCAACCGTGCTGACTAAAAACACGCTGAACTTTGTCGATAATAAAGAAGCAGCTCAAGGGGATCATTTACGCAACCGTTTCCAGATCGGTTATGCATGGCGCGATTATGATCAAAATAAACTCGATGTGTTGTCGAAAATCGAATATTACTATGAAAATAATGCCACTGATTTAGAAGCGGAATTTAAACGTGAAGCCTATGTGACGTCTATTCATAGTAACTATCATCCACAGCGCCGTCTGACTTTATCGGGTCAATATGCAGCAAAATGGTCTGTACTGGATGAATACGGTATTTCGAGTAGTGCTTTAACCCAGTTAGTTAGTGGTCGTGTAATTTATGACATGAATGAACGCTGGGATATGAGCATACAGGCTGGCAGTTTATGGGCCAACCGCGGTGCAGGAACGCGTTATTTGGTTGGAGCCGAATTGGGGTATTTGCTTGCAACCAATCTTTGGGTTTCGGCAGGTTATAACTTTATGGGTTATCGAGATGAGGAACTGGCAAATACCAGTTCAACCGGTGAAGGTGCGTATTTAAGATTCAGATTCAAGTTTGATGAAGATCTGTTTGGTCGCCGTTCGGCAAACACAAACTTTGCTTTAGAGCCAGAACAGGGACGATAGAACATGAAACCATTGATTGGACTACTTGCAGCTTTATTTTTAGCGAATAGCATGGTTTATGCTGAACCCTTTTCAGCTGCTGATGCTCAGCGTCAAATAAAGACCTTATCCAATACTTTGCAATCATATTCAAATGCTGATGCACTAACTCGCTATCATGCTTACAAAGCAAAAATATGGTTAAGTTATGCGGTCAATCAACAATCCGAGCGCAGTTTAACCCTTGCCGGGCAGGAAGCTTTGCAACAGGCCCAGCATATTGTCAGTGGATTGCAGGCCAGGCAAAATTTGAGTTTAACCACACCAGTCTTAAGTGTGTCACAAGTCATGCGCCGTGATTTGTGGTGGCAGATTGAATATTTAAAACAGCAGGGTGCCATTGATAAAGCGCCAGAAAGTCTGGCACATGCAGAAGTGATGCTGGTGTGGGCGGCAGCAGAATATTGCGAGTTGGGCTGGAGACATGCCCAAGAACCTTTTAATGCGGTGCAACAGGCTTTATATCAGGTGGTTGAATCAACAGGTATACAGCGCACGGATATCAGCTGGCAGCCAGAGCAGTTGCCTTCATTGCAGCAGCTGAATGGAAAGGGCTGTCATGGCGTCAACCCTGAATTTTGGCCTCTAGCCAAAGTACAATTAAATCAACAGTCTAATAGTTTAAAGATCCATAATATTGTACATTTTGCCCGTGACAGTGCAGACCTAAGCCCGGCAAGCAAAATGGTGCTGCAACAATGGGAGATTCTGGAGAATCAATATCCGCAATTGTCTGCTATTTTAACGGGTTATACCGATCATCATGCAAGCTCGGCCTATAACATTCAGCTTGCACAGCGCCGTGTTCAGGCAGTGCAAGATTATCTGGTATTACAGGGTATGGATATTGCAAATATTACGACTGAAGCCAAGGGTGCAGTTGATTTTCAAACCGATACAGAGATGAAAATAGCTGAAGCCAAAAGCCGCCGGATGGTTCTGCAGGTTACAGATGTACCTGGGATTGAAATTAAATATTTGCCGCAGTGGCAAGATTTACAAATAGAGTCAAAACTGCAAAAAGTGCAGGTGAAATAACATTATGATCAAGCGATATTTACCTCATGTTTTGGCATCTTTAGTTTTAATGGTGGGCGGTGTGGCTGAGGTCAATGCAGCAGATGCTGCAGCAGATACCAGTAAAGTTAAAATTCAGCGGAGTTTTATTAATTTAAGTTTTAACAAACCCACGTTGAGCGGCAGTTATCAGCAATTTGCTGAAACGGCAGTGGAAGGTTGGAAAACCACCCATAAAACCCCTAAGTTAATTGAAATTTGGCGCGGTAAAGGCCCAGATGGCAATGCAACTGCGGACTGGGGGACAGCAAATATCAATAATCAATATGCTGAACTTAATGCTGAGGATGCATCTGCACTGTATCAGCCAGTATGTTTGATAAAAGGTGAAGAGTTTGAGTGGAATTTCAGGCATGCCGCTCGATCAAGCAGTACGGAAGAGGCTACTTTTTATATCGGGAAAGTAAACGCAGATCGCCTAGGTTTTACTCAGTTACAGAAAATTGGCGCACAGCAATCTACTAAACTATGGACATGGGTGGATGCCAATCCTATCGGAGCTAAAGCCGTTGTTTCAGTTAATAGCGGTATCTATGACTTTATCTTTGCTGCAACAAAATATAGCAGTGTAACCTTAGGTAATTTTATTGATGATATTTCATTAAAATTAAAACCTGCAGTTGAATTTAGTGCGGCTTCAGGGCGTTTTTACGAAGGTGAGGATGCAACAGGGAAGACCCATTCTGTACCTTTTAATGTTGTTGGACAAATTTTAAGTCAGAGTGATATGCCTACCCTGCAATTTAAAATTGAATATCTGACGGGCTATGCTCAGACTAAAGCGGTATATGGCAAAAATTACAGATTATATAAGCAAACTGCATCAGGCTTGGTTGAATTGGGTTCAGCAGATAGTTTGGTGACCGCAAATCCAGACAAAGTAACTTTTAATTACACCCCAGTCTATAACTCTACCCTGGATTATACCAAAGGGGTTCAGGTCAATGATTTGGTAATTAAAATTCTTGGCAATACTCAAACCAATACTGATATCAATCTACCGTTTGAATTTGCGCTAGATGCTAACAGTAAAGCTGTTTCCACCAATTTGAGTACCTGTGGTAATGTCAGTGCAGATGTCAAATTTGATCTCAAGATCCAAGAAGATGATATTGATTTAGCGGTCGTCAAAAGCCTAACACCAGAGTCGGTGGTTCAAAAAGATAACCTGATTTCTTATCAGCTGGATGTCATCAATAAGACTGCCGTGCAGGCAGATGGAGTACTCCTGCGAGATAATTTCAAAAACTTACTTCAGGTGACGAGCGGTAATGCTGCAAATCAAACCAGTCTGATCTGTGAAGATTTGACCGATGGTACCAGCAAGGCTTGTCCTTCGACTTGGACAGATGCCAATGCATTGACTGCACTGTTGAGCAGTACCACTGCAGGTAGTGGTTTAAGTTTAGGCGATATTCCTGCCAATGCAAAATACATCTTTACGGTTAAAAATTTAAAAGTCACCGACACAGATACTATAAGTGTGGGTTTTGTAGAAAATACAGCCATTATTGAAACCACCAAGATGCAGGATCTCATTCCTGGAAATAATACATCCACCTTAAAAACATTGATTGCGGCCAAAAGTGATTTATCCAACAACATCAGTAATGCCCCTGCAGCAGATGCCGCTGCCACCGGTACTGGTATATTTATTATTGCAAAAGAAGGTAGAACAGGTTCTACACCACTTTGGACCCAAAAAGCTGACAGTAACAGCAAAGTTTATTTTCCGCTCAATATTCAGAATTACGGCGGTTTGGCACAGGATTATCAGCTGTATGCATCTAGTAGCAAAATTGAACCAACCTTAGGGACGGGTGAATATTCAAGCTTGGTTAAAAATAGTGTTACGCCTTTTACTGCTGGTTTAAAAATTGAATTTTATAAAGCGGATCTTGCGCAGTGTAAAACGGGTGTAAGTAGTCAGCAGATTACTCAACTAAATGTTTCAGCCAATAGCACCGCACAACTCTGCGCAGTTGTGACCATTTACTCTTCTGCGACAGCAACCACCAATATCTGGTTTGCAATCGAGTCACTTCAGTCGGGCTTGGCTGATATTATTCTGGATGCTGTGATTCCCCAGCCTAAAAAACGCTTACTGGAATTAAGCAATGATCAAAGTGCACAGGTGGGGGTCGGGGGAAGCTATGTGTTTTTACACCGTTTAACCAACTATGGTGCAGAAAATGAAACTAAAGCAAAAATCAGCATCAATCCTGTCAATGGCAATGATGGCTTCTTATATTCATTATTTCTAGATAAAAATAGTAATGATGCGCTAGATGCGGGAGATACCTTGCTCTCTGGGGTAGAGACAGAATTAAGCAATATTATCGAGCCCAACAAATCAGTCACTTTATTGATAAAAGCTGAAGCATCTGCAACAGCAACTAACGGCATGAATGGTCAGGTTAAATTAACAGTTAAACCGGATAATCTAGCGAAAGAAATATTATTAGCGGATTTGAGCAATACCGATCTGATTACGGTCAGTCCGAATCAGTTAAAAATTCTGAAATCGCAATTCAAAGTTGAAAATTGCAGTATGACAAATGTTTCAGCAGTGATAAATGCAACTTATACGGTACAAAATGAAAACTTAAAACCGAATCAATGTCTAATTTATCGGATTATGGTGAAAAATACCGGAAGTGCAGCATTAAGCAATGTAGTGATTAACGATATGTATCCCGCTTATACCCAACAATGGGCACTTCCTAGGATATTGCCAATCGTAGGAAGTAATGGTCAAGACATTACCGATAGCAGCAACAATAAAATTGAAGATGATGGCAGAGCCAAAATTAAGACGATTTTAAAGGAACTGTTATCACAACAGGAAAAATCCCTGTACTTTGGAATTAAAATGCAATGATGGGTTAAGTCATTAGTCGATTCCCGGCTATACTAAATTTGAGGCAGCTGTGTTCTTAAGCTGCCTCCACCCCCATTTAAAATCGTTAGTTCTCCTGCTTATTAAATTATTACTTCATCAGCTTTGTATAAAAATTACTTAATATTCAAAATGAACTGGCCTGATTTTTCAAATAGTCACTTAAGTAAATAATATTTAATTGAATATTCAAGACTTAAATATCGAATAACTCCTGACTCTCTTAATCAAGAAATCCAAAAAATTCAACCTTGGTAATTAATTTTGTCCTGTTCAAACTTAACGAGGAAAGTCTATTTCCAACTAAAAAATCTGTTAAGTCAGTCTTTCGCCTTTCAATATATTATTTTAAAGGTTACTAACTTGGTGACTAAAACTATTTAATTTTTAATAAAATTATTAAATAACAATAAATTATGATTTTATATGATGCGTATCATACGCATCATATAAAACTATGTTTATTTTGCTATAATCAAACTATCCAGTGTCATTAATGGTTCCATGCAATTTTATGAGTCTTACAGAATTCAAGGTTCGCCAAGCCAAACCGAAGGATAAAATCTACTTTTTAGCAGATGATGAAGGCCTGAGCCTGAAAATTGAACCGAATGGACGCAAGTCATGGAGCTATCGATATTCTGTAGAAGGATCAAGCAAGCGACCAAGAATAAAACTGGGTATGTATCCTTCAATGTTATTAAAAGATGCAAGATTTGCACGAGATGAATATAAATTAAATAATTACACTCTTAAAAGTATAAGTAATAAAAAAATAAAATCCTTCCAAGATATTTGTGAGGAATGGTTAGAATTTAAAACAAGAAATTCTTTTAGTGATGAGCCACGTTGTGGTGTTATTCAATTGGCAAGAAAATGTTTATCCAATGATATATATCCAGAATTAAGTGATATGGCATTTGAAGAAGTGAAGCGATATGATTTAGTAACAGTCATAAAAAAAATTGAATTTAGAGAAGTAAAAGAACCGGTTAAGAAAGCTTATAGTTATTTAAATCAAATTTACGATTATGCTGTAGCGATGGGTTATTGTGAATACAATATTGCAAATGGTTTAAATAAAATACTGGTTAATAATAAGATTAAGAAAAACTATCCTTATTTAAAATCACATGATATTCCAGAATTCATAAATAAATTAAATCAAGTAAATACTCATACCCTTATTAAAAAAGCCTTATGGCTTAAATTATATACAGGTGTTCGGGGCGCTGAATTGCTTCTTAGTGAACCCCATCACTTTGATATAGAAAATAAAATGTGGAAAATACCGGCATTACATATTAAGCAGTTTAGACGTAAAGTTATTTTAGGTCATGAGATTCCTGATTTTCTGGTCCCTTTGTCGGATCAGGCAATTTGTATTATAAAATCAGCACTTGAGTGGTCTTATGGTGAAAAGTATGTATTTTCCAGTCCACGCTATAAAGACAAACCGATTCATTTTAATACCCTAAATACAGTAATACGTAAAATGGGATATAGTAAGAATGAGCTGTCATCTCATGGTTTAAGATCTACATTTAGTACCATATTAAATGAATCAGGTTTATTTCAACAAAATTGGATTGAAGCACAGTTATCGCACACAGATAAAAATAAAACTCGGGCGAGTTATAATCACGCTGATTATATTAACCAACGTATGGAAATGATGCAGTGGTGGGGAAGTTATATATATGAATATGCGGAAAGACAAGATTTAAATTTCTGATAGATTATATTAAAACTATTTTATAAATTATTTTTTATTAGTTAAATGTTATTAATTCTAGCTATTCAATTACATCTTAAACTAATTTTTTATCTCTATTTCGATAATAGTCTTCCAAAAATTTTCAATTTTTTCAGATTGCCAAATATCTATTCAGCCCCACTCTTGTTTTATTGACTTTCTGATCGCCTTTATTAGCCAAAATAAAGGCATCTTAATGTTTCAGGTTTAAATTTCGTTGAAGTAACTCAAAATCATGTATAGCTCTACGACCTATACATAAACTCAGTACTTGCTGAGTTTTATAATGAATTATGCTCTGTATTTTGAAGGTATAAGGCTTTTTCTGGTCGCCATAGCTTATTATGCGTTTCTAAGCCTTTAAATTGGAATTTCTGTGACCTCTATGATCATAACATTCCAGTCAATCCCTTCACTGTCAGACAAACTCTTCGATAAATTAAACACATTAGACTGGATCAGACAGTCTTCAGAATGGTAAACACTTTTTAAGGCGGTTGGCTCTAAAAACAGCCTGATTCATCGTCATAGAAATAAAGTTATTTATTCCCGCCACTAGCTTCTACAAAGTAGAGCTTGATCTTCCAGGTTTAACCTGGGCGCTCTGCCTTTGGCAGGGACATGCATTTTTAGTTGTTCAACCATTAAATAGAAGGTTGGGCATGAGATACCGGGGTATCGCTTGAGCTAAGGATCAAAAAGCGTGTTTGACCGATGTATTTCATACGCCAATTATGCATGAACAGAGTAAATTTTTTGCTATAGAGCATATTTAGAAGGATGCTTATTTTTTGATTTATAAAATATGCCAAATAAACATATTGAATTTTACATGTAATTTTGTTTTATTATGGGGTCAACATTAAATATAAGGAAATTGATATGACACTTTCTGCAGAGAAAGCAATTGAAAGCATTCATACCATGCATGTACTTATTGAAAAAATTTTCAGCGGGGTAAATAGCGATGAAGATTTACCTTTATTAATTCAACATTTTTCTGAAAATTTTGAAATGGTGGGTGCGGCTGGTAAAAAATTTAAATTTGAAGAAGTGAAGCAGTTGTTCGCAAACAATCAAGGAAAAATGCCTGATATTAAAATTGAAATCTATGATGAAGAAATTATTTCACATAATCAACATACAATCGTTTTGACTTATACAGAGAAGCATACCAAAGAATCAGGTATATTAATTCGCCGTTCTTGTGCAGTGATTGAGGAAATTCAGGACCAAATGCTTTGGCGCTTTCTACAGGAAACCTTTACAGCGTAAAATTTATTTTAATTGCTTAAAAAGCGTAGGCTTATGTTGTTTTATCTTTTTTAAACTACATAAGTCTAAGTTTGAAGCTCTTGAAATAATGCATCAAATAGAGTCAAACCCCAATAAAGCAGTAGGCCTAATGTTTACTTTAGCTGACTTAAGGCTACAGTGCGGTAATTTAAGTGATAAATTATTCAATTTTTCTAATTTGATTAAACAATAGTTTTTAACTGATTTATATTAAATTTTTCCGCAAAAATCGACATGGAGTCCTATAAAGGTATGAGTTTATACTTAAAAAGATATGGAATATTACACGTAAAATTAAATACAATTGAATTGAAAATGTAAAAAATTTCAGGATTCTAACCACAAAACAAGCTTGAATAGAAGCAAAATTTGGATAGAAGCAAAAGATTTCTGATAATAGGGATCAAAAAATATTTTCCCTGTCAAGGGTATAGGAAACATGGGCTTATAAGGAATATAAGCCGTCGTACAAGGATTAAGTGACATGAATAGTTCTATCAATGATCAGGCTGCCGCGGTCAGTAAAAAATCAAATGTATATGCATGGTATGTAGTACTGCTATGTATGCTGGCTTATATCTTTTCATTTATAGACCGTCAAATTTTGGCCTTGATGATTGAGCCGATTAAAGCCGATTTAAATTTATCAGATACCCAATTCAGCTTATTGCATGGTTTAGCATTTTCATTATTTTATGCATTTATGGGATTGCCTTTAGCTTATCTGGCAGACCGTTTTTCACGTCCTAAAATTATCGCTGTTGGAATTGTATTTTGGAGCATTGCTACTGCAATTTGCGGGTTAAGTAAGAGTTTCATTCAACTTTTCTTCAGTCGGATGGGTGTAGGGGTGGGAGAAGCAGCATTATCGCCAGCGGCATATTCGATGTTCAGTGATATGTTCAGCAAGGATAAACTAGGACGTGCTGTCGCTGTTTATTCCAGCGGATCATTCGTTGGCGGGGGGATTGCCTTTTTGGTCGGCGGTTATGTGATTGGCTTATTGAAAAATATGAGCTTGATCGAAGTACCACTTTTAGGTGCAATCAAAGCCTGGCAAATGGCATTTATTCTTGTGGGTTTGCCAGGGGTTTTCATTGGCTTGCTGTTCATTTTAACGGTGCGGGATCCGCAACGTAGAGGTCAGCGTTTAAATGCGCAAGGCCAAGTTGAAAAAACCAGCATGAAAAAAGCGTTTAAATTTATTAAAAAACATCGCATTACTTTTGGCTGTCATTATTTTGGTTTTACCTTTTATGCCATGGCGCTGTACTGTCTCATCAGTTGGACACCCGCATTTTATATGCGCAAATATGGGCTAACTCCAACAGAAGCTGGCTATATGCTAGGCACGGTCATGCTGGTGGCAAATACCTTGGGCGTATTTTGTGCAGGCTGGTTAAATGACTGGTTTATTCAAAAAGGTCGAAAAGATTCGCCAATGATCACGGGTGTTATCGGCATTGTAGGTTTAATTATCCCGATGATTGCCTTTACCCAAGTGTCTGAACTTTGGCTGTCTGTGACGTTATTGGTTCCAGCGATGTTCTTCGCATCTTTTCCAATGCCAGTTTCCACCACAGCAATGCAAATGCTGGCACCTAACCAGCTGCGTGCGCAGATTTCGGCGGTATTTCTACTGATCAGTAATTTAGTGGCTGTCGGAATCGGTACGACTTTGGTGGCATTAATTACAGATAAAATCTTTGGAAACCCGTTGATGGTGGGTATGTCATTGTCGATTGTTGGTGCTTGCGCATGTGTATTGGCCTTTATTTTATTGAAGAAAGGCTGTAAAGCCTTTAGTGCAAGTATGCAGCAGGAACACCCTGTTTAAGCCCACCCATCAGAAGTTAAGAGCCAGGCAAGAGCTGATTAGGTCTAATGAGCTCTTGCCGTCATTTTAATTATGAAGAATGGAATCAATGGAGTGCAGAGATGAATCAGCGTTTAAATTTGAGCCATTTGCATTATCTGGATGAGTTTTTACTATTTAATTCAAATGACTACCACATCATTAAGGATAAAATCAGTCATTATTTGTGCCCGCATCAATTTGATGTAGATGCTGCTTCGAGTTTGAATACCCGCCTGAATGGATTTAGCTTTGGAAATTCGGCTTTATATGATTTGAAATACAGCGCGGCTGTGGCAATCACAATAGATGAAACATCTCCTCATTATTTGTTTCGCATCAATCTTGAAGGACAATGTAAAGTTGAACATGCACAAAATCAGGTGCTGCAATCATATGGCATTATGACGGTGACACATCCGCATACCCAAAACCGCATCATGACCAATCATCGTTGTCGCAATATTATTCTCAAACTGACACAGCAGGATGTGGACACCCAGCTGTGTAAAATGTTGGGCTATACCAGTGCAGAATCCTTAGTATTTGATAGCGGGGTATCATGCACAACAGAAGCGCTGAACTCAATTGTTGAAACACTGAATTACCTATGTTACGCCTATTATAATATTCAAAACTGGAGCTTTATTTCAGCCAGTTTTACCCAGTATTTGATTGAATTAATTTTACTGAAAGTTCCCAATAATTACAGTCTTCAACTCAATGAACGCAGACAGGAAGTCATGCCCAGCTATATGCGAAAAGCACAGCAATATATACAGCAACATCTTCAATCGCAGATTTCACTTGCTGAACTGAGTGTTTTTTGCGGGGTTAGCAGCCGCACTTTGCAAAAAAGCTTTAATCAGTACTGTCAACAAACACCGCTTGAATATATTCAAGATCAGCGTATGCAAGGGGTGCATCAAGCCTTATTGAACAGCCAATCCGGCGATACAGTGACGAATATTCTTTTTCAAAACGGCATTCAAAGTTTGGGTCATTTTTCCAGTCGGTATAAAAAACGTTATGGTTGCCTGCCGTCCCAAACCTTGAAAATGAAAGTGGCTTAAATTCTAAAAGTATTCGTATATCGAACAGCCTATTCGCATACGGAGACGTGAGCTTTATTTTAATCTTCTAAAGTTAACTCAGTTAATCAGGAGGATTCAAAATGAAAATTACAGTACTGGGCGGGGGGCATGGATGTTATGCAGCAGCCGTGGAAATGGCAGAAAAGGGCCATGATGTAGTGCTATGGCGCCGAGATGCCGATGCATTAAAAAAATTAGCAGAAACGGGTGAACTTTTCATTTTGGATTATCAAGGTGAGCGTTCTGTGACCGTTGGCTGGAATAACAGCCAGATCAATTTACAGGAATCTTTAGAGCAGGCAATTGCAGGTGCTGAGCTGGTTATTATTCCCTTGCCGGCGACCACGCACCTGAATTTAGCGCAGCAAACAGCACCTTATTTCAAAGATGGGCAAGTGATTTATTTACCGCCAGGCACTTTTGGCAGCTTGGTCTTTGCTCAAGCAATGAAAGAAGCAGGCAATCATGCACAGGTCGCCTTCGCTGAAACCGGAACATTGCCTTATTTAGTGCGCAAACATGGGTTAAACCGCATTGTAGTGAGCGGGTATGCGACCCGTTTACCTACCGGTGTTTTCCCTAGCAATTTATCTGAACATGCATTCCAGGTTTTACAGCAAGCCTATCCAAGTGTAGAGCCGATAGAGGACAGTTTAAGCGGGGCACTGATGAATGCAGGCCCCATTATTCATCCCCCGTTAATTATGATGAATGCCGGCCCGCTAGAACATTTTGATACATGGGATATTCACAATGAAGGCACCCAGCCAGCCATTCGCCGTGTCACGTCTCAACTGGACGCCGAACGGATGCAACTGCGTGAAGCCTTGGGTTACGCTGCACCACATTTTCCGCTGGCTGATCATTATAATAAAGCAGATGAAGGCGATGAGTGGATGTATGGCCGAGATGCTCATGGCAAACTCACAGATAGCGGTGACTGGCGCGAAGATATTGATTTGCAGTCACATCGCTATATGCTTGAAGATACCCGTTTAGGTTTATCCTTAATTGTTTCTGCGGGCCGTTGGGCTGGCGTCAAAACCCCTGTGGCTGAAGGTTTGCTGAGTATTGCCTCTGCTGTTACAGGTAAAGATTTATATGCTGAAGGTCGGACATTTGAAAGTTTAGGTTTGGCGAACAAGTCAAAACATGAATTACAAATGATCTTGCAGCAGGGAGTCTAAGATGCCCAAAATTCAGCACACTGCGGTGGTAGGGGCCGGACGAATGGGTAAAGCGATTGCGATTGCTTTTGCCTATGCTGGACTGCAAGTCAAACTGATTGATGCTAAAGAGCGTTCAGTTGATGATTTTGTACAATATCAGCGGCAAGTAGAGCAGGACATTGCGCAAGAACTGATGCTGTTAAGCCAAATTCAATTCATACAACCCGAGCAAACTTCAGCGATTCAAGCCAATATACAGGTAATCGAAAAATCTGCTTCCATTCAATATTTAAAACAATGTGATTTAGTTTTGGAAGGTGTGCCTGAGAAACTATCGGTGAAGCAGGATATTTTTGCTTGGCTGGATCAACATATTGCACCAGACTGTATAGTTGCTTCAACGACCTCAACCTTTTTAGTGACAGAGATCGCCAAGATGCTGTCCTCTCCTGAACGTGTAATCAATGCACATTGGCTCAATCCGGCTTATTTAATTCCATTGGTTGAACTAAGCCGATCAGAGCAAACCTCAGATCAAACAGTACTGGCGCTTAAATCTTTTTTAACCTCGATTGGAAAAGTAGCGGTGGTATGCAATGCCAAAGCGGGCTATATCGTACCCAGAATTCAAGCTTTGGCAATGAATGAAGCTGCACGAATGGTAGAAGAAGGGGTTGCATCGGCAGAGGATATTGATATTGCTATTCGCACCGGTTTTGGGCTGCGGTTCTCGGTCTTGGGTCTGCTTGAGTTTATTGACTGGGGCGGTGGTGATATTCTGTATTATGCGTCGCAGTATTTGGAGCGGGAGTTAGGCGAAAGGTACAGTACAGCAGAGATTGTTGTAGAAAATATGCGCAATGGCCGAAATGGCTTAAGAGAGCAGCAAGGTTTCTATCAATATGAAGGGTTAGATATTTCAGCCTATAAACAACAAGTGCTGCAAACTTTTTTGAACAGAATAGAAGCATCTGGTTTAAAGCCTAAATTTAATATTATTTCTTCTACAATGTAAAATATATGCAGCAACAAGCCCATTCTAATGGATGGGCTTTGGGTTTAATTACCACTTTTTAATTTTTAGCTAGATGGCATAAGATCGAATAATTTTTTCATCTGGGCATTCAGCTGAATCAATTCCTCATCATTAAAAGCATTTAAAATTCCTGAAAGAGTGACTTGGCTGATTTGATTAATCTGTTCAACTAGTTTCTTCCCTTTGTCTGTCAGCTTGACCATAGAAATACGCTCGTCGAATTCAGAAGAAAAAACCTGAACAATGTCATCTTCAACCAAGCGATAAATGGCTTTGGTTGCAGTGGTCAATTTGAGTGTAGATAAATTGGCAATTTCGGTAATGCTGGCTTGTCCCAATGCATTAGTACTTAAGATGATTTTGCGGCGGGTGTTATCTATTCCTAGTTTTTTTATAGACTTCTCAATCAGCTGCGTATATTTCCCGTTTACTTGGGAGACCCAGAAAAAAGGGTAGCTTTGTAGACTGCTAGGTTCATTGTTAGGCAGAAAATTTTCTAAATGAGTAAGCATGGCAAAGTGATAACTTTGTGAAAATGGATAGCCCATTATACAAAAATTAAAAATATTTTCTTCGTTCTCTGTTAGTAAAAACACTTGACAATTACATGGCTTTTTCAGATATTAGTCTTAGTAATAAAAATACATGGAAAAGTGAATGAATATTGTGGCCAAGGATGTTCATCTAGGAACAGGAAAACTCACCGTCATGGTGAAAGACTCTATCGATATTCAAGGTTTTCGAACCGTCGCGGGAAGTAAGGCACTCGAAGATAGTCCTGCAGCAGAGCAAAATGCCGTGGTGGTTGAGCGTATTTTGGCTGCTGATTGTCAAATTACCGCAAAAACAAATTTGCATGAATTGGCTTTTGGCATTACTGGCATTAACCGTGCATTCGGTACGGCACTCAATCCCAAATACCCTGCGCTGATTCCTGGCGGATCATCGAGCGGCTCGGCTGCGGCGATTTCAGCCAAACTGGCCGATTTTACTTTAGGAACAGATACCGGTGGATCAATCCGAATGCCGGCAGCCTGTTGCGGCATTTTTGGTTTAAAACCGACTTTTGGCCGTGTGAGCCGCGAAGGGGTACATCCTGAAAACAGTTCATTGGATTGCGTTGGTCCGTTCGCCAATTCCGTCAGTATGATTGAAACCGCCATGCAGATTATTGATCCGAGTTTTCATCCTGCAAAAGCCCTGGAGCAAACCCCTAAGCTTGCGGTGCTAAATGTACAGGCGAGTGATGAAGTGAATGAATGTATTGCTGAATACCTTGCAAAAGCTGGGTTGATTTTGACCTACGTAGAGGTCGCATCTTTTGAGGATGCATTTCATGCCGGTATGCAAATTATTAATTTCGAAAACTGGCAGGCGTATGGCGCTTTAACTGAAACAGGACTTTTGGGTGCCGATGTCAATACGCGTTTGCTGAAAGCCTCAGAAACTACACGCCAGCAGGTTGCAGAAGCAGAATGTGTAAAAGAAAGGTTTACCCGAGAAGTAGATGTTTTACTGAATCAATATGATGCATTGCTGTTGCCGACACTGCCGCAGATTCCGCCACAAGTTGCAGATGCAGAAAATACAGCCGCATTTTTAAATTTAACAGGGCTGGTCCGTCCATTTAATTTGTCGGGGCATCCAGCAATATCAGTGCCATTAGAGACAAAAGATGGCTTACCTGTTGGATTGCAGATTGTTGCCAAAAAAAATGCAGATGAACAGCTCTGTGCAATTGCAAAATATGTCGTGAAGGCGGCGCAATAAGTTACAAGGAGTTAACGAATGAATGATTTATCTGCAAAGGATTTTGTCATGGATAATACCGCAGTGGATTTGACGGCTCTATGTCAGGAAATCCGTGAACGCGCATGTACTGGTGAATTTGATAATCAGGCGTATGTCAGTCAAGACATCATTGAAAAATTAAAAAAACTGGGTGTATATCGGGCATTTGTTCCAAAGCGTTTTGGTGGATCGGAAGTTTCGCCACGTGAATTTTGCGAGCTGATTGAAAAATTATCGATGGCGGATGGCTCTGTGGGATGGGTGGCCAGCTTTGGCATGAGTCCAGCTTATTTAGGCAGCTTGCCAGAAGAAACCCTGAAAGAGCTCTATAAAAATTCACCGGACATTGTTTTTGCAGGTGGTATTTTTCCGCCGCAACCCGCAGAAATTACCGATGACGGGGTTGTTGTTACAGGGCGCTGGAAATTTTCCAGCGGCTGCATGGGTGCAGATGTTGTGGGTGTCGGTATTGCGCCGCAAAAGGGTAATGAAGCGCAAGGTTTGCCGCGTATGGCAGTAATGCCTGCAAAACAAGTAAAAATTGAAATGACTTGGGATACCGTGGGCTTAAAAGGAACGGGAAGTCATGATTTAGTTGTTGAAAATGTTTTGGTTGCTAAAGAGTGGACATTTGTACGCGGAGAGCCGTCTAAGCTTCCAGAGCCATTTTTTAAATATCCATCTTTATCACTTGCAACTCAAGTATTGACGGTGGTGGGAATAGGGGTTGCAGCAGCCGCTTTAGATGAGTTCAAAAAACTTGCTCCAGGAAAAGCATCAATAACTGGTGGTTCAGAAATTGCAAACCGCCCCGTAACTCAATATGAATTTGCGCAAGCTGAAGCAGAGTTTAAAGCGGCGCGTATCTGGTTTTATGAAACGATGGATGCCGTTTGGAGTGAAGTCGCTGCAGGCCGTACACCGACAGCAGAACAAATCAGTGATATGCGTCTGTCTTGTACGCATGCTGCCCGAGTTGCTGCCCGAGTTGCCCGCAAAATGCAAATGCTGGCAGGGATGACCGCCATTTATACCAACAATGTGTTCAGCCGCTTTGTGAACGATACCAATGTGGTGACACAGCATGCCTTTATGGGGGATGCCACGTTGCAGAACGCAGGTTTAATCAGCTTTGGCTTAAAACCGGCACCGGGTTATTTATAAGCAACTTGACTTCATACGCGAGTATTCAGAATGAATGACAAAATGGATTTGACTGCAATTTTACAGCGTTTAACGCAATTGGAAGCGCAAGTTGCTATTCGGAACTGCATTAACCGCTACATGGAAATTTGTGATGCTTTGGATGCTGATACTGAGCTGAATGAATTAATGGATTTATTTGATGAAGACAGTATTTGGGAAGGCATAGGCGAAAAATATGCACAGTCTTTTGGTCACTTCAGCTCACGGCAGGCGATTCACGATATGTTCAAGGGGTATACCCAAAAAGAATCGCATTTCGTGATGAATGCACATTTTGTCAGTTCAGAACAGATTTATGTTGAAGATACACATGCAAAAGCGACGTGGTTAATGTTGCAAACATCAACATTTAGAGATGGTCGTAGCCATTTAAATACAGCCAAACTCACGGTGACATTTAAGCAACAACAGAGCGGACACTGGAAAATCAAGCATTTTCAAACAGAAAACATTTTTAGCCGTCCAGTCTCTCATTGGAACAGTACAGCAGAATTGCCAGTCCCGTCTCAGACATAACCCAAGGATAAATTTAAAAGGATAGTTGACATGAACAGTATCATTCCACTTCAAAATATTGATATTGACTACAATGAGCTAGTGCAATCAGACCGTGCACATACTTCTCTGTATAAAGATGAAAAAATCTTTGACGATGAGATGGAAAAAATTTATTACAACTCTTGGGTATGGGTCGCGCATGCGAGCGAAATTCCTGAGGGTGGTAGTTATAAAACCATGAACATTGGCAAGCAGCCTGTGGTTGTAGTACGTGACCGTAAAAAGAAAGTTCATGTGCTGCTTAACCGTTGTCGTCACCGCGCTGCAACTGTATGTGAACATAAAAAGGGCAAGACCAACAGCTTTGTATGTCCTTACCACGGCTGGAGCTATGCTTTGGATGGCAGTTTACGCGGTGTGCCATCTCCTGAAAGCTATGGGGAATGCTTGGATAAATCTGAACTCCCTTTGGTCAGCCTGCGCGTTGAAGAATACAACGGCATGATTTTCGCCTCTTTTAACCATGATGTTGAACCGCTAGAAGACTTTTTGGGTGCTGCAAAAAAATGGATTGACCTGTTTATGAAACAAGGTGCGGGCTATCCAGTGAAAGTTCTGGGCGAGCATCGTTTTACATTTCCGGGCAACTGGAAAATTCAACTGGAAAATACCACCGATGCCTATCACTTTCCATTGGTGCATAAATCATTCTTAAGTTCAGTCGATGAAAAAACCGAAGAACTATTTAATTTTGATAACCAGCCAGGCTATGTTGAAGATTTAGGCAATGGCCATAGTGTCATGGTGATGATTCCTGAACTGGTCGATTTAGAAGAAGAATTGATGGAACGTCCAATTCAGGAACGTTTTGAAGATTTGGCTCAGGCACTACGTGATGAAGGTCATGAAGAATTACAGGTGCGCCGGATTGTCCGCGCGGTAGGCGGTTCTGGCTTTAACTTGAACTTATTCCCGAATATTGCCTGTTCAATGGCATTCTTCCGTGTCATGCAGCCGATCTCTGTAGATAAAACAGAAATCCATCACTCGGTTATTACCATGGATGGCGGCCCGCAAATTGCCAATCAGTACCGCTTGCGTTTGCATGAGCATTTCCAAGGCCCATTTGGTTTTGGTACACCGGATGATGCAGAAGCCTGGGAGCGTGTACAAAAAGGTGCAGATGCAGGCAATGATTTATGGATCATGCTCAACCGCGGTTTACCGGGCGAAGTAAAAACTGAAGATGGCTTAAAAAGTGATGTAAGTGCTGAAACTGGCATGCGGGCTGCGTATCAGCAGTGGAAAAAGTTGATGACGGCTTAAGGAGAGAGCAATGAAAATCGATTTAAATTTATTGAATGAAGTGACTGCTTTTATTTGGGCTGAAGCGGACATGCTGGATCATTATGAACATGAAGAATGGTTAAAGCTGTGGAATGAAACAGGCGTATATATTATTCCGATTGACCCTGCTTTAACGGATTATGAAAATAATTTGAACTATGCCTATGACAATCATCATATGCGTCAATTGCGTGTGAACCGTTTAGACAATGGCGAGGCCATCTCAACTTCTCCAAAAGCCAATACAGTACGCAGCGTATCTCGTGTCCGTATTGTCAAAGATGACGGGGATGAAATTATTTTACGTTGCGCGCAAAATTTGCGTGAATTCCGTAAACAAAATCTGAAGCACTATACCGCCGATGTCACGTTTCACTTGATCCGCGATACTGAACAAGGTTTTAAAATTAATCGCAAAATTATCAACTTAGTTAATTCTACCGATACCTTGGCAGGTATCAGTTACATTCTTTAGGAGAGGAATATGAAACAAGTTGTTTTAGTGACTGGTGCCGCATCGGGTTTAGGCAATGTTATTGCGGAATACTTTGCCAGCCAAGGTCATCAAGTTATTTTATCTGCAAGCACACTGGAAAAAGCTGAGGCTGCTAAAGTGCGCAGCGTAAATGCGAATAATATGTTTCCTCTGAAGCTGGATATTTCTGTTGAAGCAGATTTTCATGCCGCTGTGCACTGGATTGAAGAGAAATTTTCAAAACTTGATGTACTGATAAATAACGCGACGGTCACCAAAGCAACACCTGTTCTAGAGATTACCGCCGCTGATTTTGATTGGATTACTCAAGTTAATCAACGCGGTACATTTCAGTCGTGTCAGATTATTGGCAAGTATATGGCAGACAAAGGTTCTGGCCGTATTGTCAATATGGCCTCTTTGGCAGGGCAAAATGGCGGCACAGCAACAGGTGCGCACTATGCAGCCAGCAAAGGTGCAATTGTGACACTGACGAAAATTTTTGCCAAGGAATTTGCAGCGAAAGGTGTCACGGTCAATGCGGTTGCACCAGGGCCCATGGAATCACCGATTGTGCATAGCGTGGTATCTGACGAAAAGATGGCACAGTTTATTCAGAATATTCCTGTTAAAGCTTTGGGCAGTATGGAGTTTATTGCTGAAACATGTGCGTTACTGGCAAGTCCAAATGCCAGTTTTGTGACGGGTGCAACGTGGGATATCAACGGCGGATTATTTATGCGTTAAGTCTTGGGCTTTATACATAACAGGGAGATGAATTATGACTGCACTTTATAATGTTGTTGTCAAAAACCGCCATGTAGAAGGCGAAAATATTGCAGTCATGGAATTTGAATCTGCAACATCTACAGCCTTACCTAAAATTGAAGCAGGTGCACATATAGATGTACATTTGCCAAACGGCATGGTGCGTCAGTATTCACTTTGCCAAAATCCAAATCAAACGGGGATTTTCCGTTTAGGGATTTTACGTGATCCTGAATCCAGAGGTGGCTCTATATCCGCCTTTAATGAATTAAAAGATGGTATGCAGATTCAAATCAGCGAGCCAAAAAATCTTTTTTCTTTGGTGAAAGCCAAGCATTCGGTATTGATCGGTGGCGGTATTGGTATTACGCCCCTTATTACCATGGCTTATCAGTTGGCTCATCAAGGTGAGTCTTTCGAGTTGCATTACTGTGGGGCAAGTCCAGAACGTTGCGCCTTTGTAGATGAAATTAAAAATGGCGAGCTGGCTCAATTCACCACCTTTCATTTTAAATCGGAAGGCGCGAGCCACCGTGAATTTTTTCAATCTGCGATACAGAATATTGATGCCGAAAGCCATATTTATACCTGTGGTCCAAATGGATTTATGGACTGGATCATTAATCTAGCACTTACCCAGGAATTTCCTGAACATCAAATTCACAAAGAATATTTTCAGGTAGATGTGGAAACGGGTGGCGATGCTTTTGAAGTGGTGGCTGAACGCAGCGGCAAAATCATTATGGTAGATGCCGAGGAAACCATTTTACAGGCTTTGGCACGCGAAGGCATTGAGATAGAAATGTCGTGTGAGCAAGGGGTTTGTGGGACATGCATGTGCGATGTGCTTGAAGGTGAGCCAGATCACCGCGATGTGTATTTTACCGATGAAGAGAAAGCCAGCAATGAACAAATACTGGTGTGCTGTTCTCGCGCTAAATCGGCACGCCTAGTGTTAGATATTTAAATAAACACCAGTCACATTGAAATTGCAAAGCATTGGGTCCGCACAGGAATAGGACTTTAAAATTCAGGAGAGAAGCATGAACGCATTACATACGATGGATACCATAAAAATTGATCCAATCAAATTTAGACGCGCATTAGGCAATTTTGCTACAGGCGTAACCATTATGACTGCACAGAATGAATCTGGAGAAAAGGTAGGGGTGACAGCAAATAGCTTTAACTCAGTTTCTTTAGATCCAGCTTTAATTCTGTGGAGTATCGATAAAAATTCTTCAAGCTTTCAGGTGTTCGAGCAAGCAACGCATTTTGCAGTCAATATTTTGTCGGGTTCGCAGATTGAACTTTCCAATAAATTTTCACGTCGTAATATTGATAAATATGAAGGTACTAGCTTTCATGAAGGCATAGGACTAGCACCAGTTTTAGACCACTGCTCGGCTGTTTTTGAATGTGAGCGCCATCAGATCATTGAAGGTGGAGATCACTGGATTATTATCGGCAAAGTGGTAAATTTTCATGATGAAGGCCGTAGTCCATTGGTTTACCATCAAGGTGCTTATTCAGGTGTGACACCGCATCCTTTGTTACAGGTCAAGGAGTCTGCCGACCTTGAGGATGTAGGTCAGATGCATCAAGGACATTTGCATGGTAATGTCTGCTATTTAATGAGCCGCGCCTTTCAATTCTATCAAAATGATTATATTCCTAAACAACTGGTGACGGGTTTCCGTACCAGCGAAGCGCGGCTTTTATTGGTTTTAGGTAGTGGTACAGCCTCAAGCAAAGCAGAGTTACCGCGTGATATTGCCATGCCAATGCGAGAAGTGGAGCAATCAGCAGCAATTTTGGCAAAAGACGGACTGCTGATTGAGAATGATGGCTTCTATACATTGACAGAGAAAGGCAAGAAAACTGCGCACTATTTGTTTGATATTGCAGACAGCCATCAGAATGAAGTATTAGAAAAATATTCTGAAAGTGAAAAAGACAGTTTCATTAAAATTTTGAAGGATATTGCGGGTATTAACTAAATGAAATGGAGAGGCAACTAATGCAGAATAAGCAATAGTTGCCTCATATTTTTGTTTTTCATCGTGATATGTGACCGGCAATAGTCACTGACCAGTAACATTTTCTTAATAAATAAACAAAAAAATAAGAAAAATGATTTATCTTTAAAATCTCATTCCAGTGGATTTTTGTGCTTGAATACGTTTCGATAGAATTTTTAAATATATGTCTAAGGTTTATTTTCTTCAATTAAACTGCCTCATTTAGTAAAACCCGCTCTATTGTGAATTCCTCAAGAAACTCAATACTGGTCCTGAATTTGGAATTGAGACTTTCTAAAGATCTCACATTTTATGGACCTTGCTGATGATTGAAAAAAATTAATAGATGATTTAGAAAAAAAGATGTTGATGAGGTTAGCAAGGTAGAAAATTGACCTGTCCTGGATAATCCATGACAGGTCTCTATTAAAAAAGAAAGATTACAATGCTTTAAAGATTAATAATTCAAAGTAATACTCTGTTTACTGGTTTGGTCAATTTTCTTTTGATCAATTGCATCCTCTTTACATTCATAGTTTTCAAATAAGGGGAGTTGATCGGAAAAATGGGCATCGGGTTTGCCATTTTTATCAATAAAGCCACTTTGGCCTGGCGCCAAAATTGAATACATGGTGACTTGACTCGGGTTTAAAACAACTCTAAAAGAGGCACTTCCTGTATTGCCATAAGTACTCAACTTTTGCTGATGCGCCAGATCCGCCCAAGGGATACCCACGGAATTTTTGCCCGAAAATCCCATTGTTGCAACAGGATGCTTCCAGTCATTCGGCTCCGTAGAGTTGTATTGCTTAGAAAGTGTTGCTAAAGCATTTTCAAGGGCAGTTAAAACCACATCATCAGGAGATTGTCCCTTTAAGAAGTCGACCTGTTGGGCAACAGCTGATTGTTTTCCTTGAAGTGCATTCCAGATTAACTTTGATGCACTTGCTGGCTGAGTGCTACGCGGATCCAAATTGACCGGGTAAAGCGTATCGGTATAACGGGTGTAAATACTGTCTGATAGGTTGGGTTTTAAGACCAGTTCAATCATTTGATTGAGCCATGCACGCATGATGGCAGGCGCTGCACCTTCATAGTATTTGGCTTGATGATCTGGTCGAAGCTTATAATCCCATGAGGCCAGTAAAGGTGCTATTTTTTTGCAGCTTCAGAAGCTTTCGGGCTTTGGGCTGCTTTAATCATAGAGGGAATGAAATAGCGTGCGTTGAGATCAGCCCATGCACCAGTTTTGTTAATGTCCCAAATTTCTTGCTGGCTCAGCTTCTGTTTGCTTTCAAGCGGTTCAATTAATTCATTGACGCGGTCAACATGAGAAAAATTAGATGAGTCTGAACGCAAACTTGCATATGCTTTATTGTTCCAGCTTGCAATATAACCTTTTTCTGGATTGTATTCTTTTGGATTATGAGAGAAGTCATAAAAGCCTTCCCATTCCATCGAACCATCACCTTGGGCAGGAAGCTGCGGATGCTGGTTTTCTGGGCGGATAGGTAAACGGCCTAATGCTGCAACACCAATATTATTGTCGGTATCTGCATAGAACCAAGTGATGGATGCTGCTACACGTTTGGCTTGTTGCAGAAACTCATCCCAATTGGACGCTTGTGCAGCATTCGCCCAGCTAACAAGGTTTCGACTTCAACACCTTCCCAGCTGCGTCTTTGCGCATAAGCCATTTGGTTTTTCTCATCCCATGCAGTGACAAAGCCTTGTTTACTTTTATAAACATCTAAAATGTGTTCTGCTTGTTTACGCACCTTAATTTTGACTTGCCGATGTTCGAAAGGAATATATGCACCTTGGTAGAAATATTCTTTAGGATTACTAGGGTTTATTTTTAGCTGATAAAAATCATTGGTATCTAGTGAACCTACAGTTGAACCCCATGCAATCTTGCCATTAGTACCAAATAAAATAGCAGGCAGGCCGACAGGAGTAATACCTGTTAAATTATAGCCAGCGCCATGTAAGCCAATACTGTAGGTAATGGCAGGGGTATACCATCCTTGCTGAGGACCATTATATAAAACAGCTTGTCCTTCAACGGTCTTATCCCCCTTTAAAACCCAAGCGTTGCTTGCAGTCGGTACACCATCAATGACACCTTTGCCTAAGGCAATACGGGCTTGGGTTAAATAGTTTTCTGCCGCTTGTTTTGAAATAGGTTGAGCTTTCGTGAACGCTTGCTTTTGGCGTGCTGAAAACTGAGACTTTTGTTCTGACTGGATAATGGTTGGAGCGCTAGGATCGTCTAGCCAACGCAATTGTTGATAAACTTTTAAACCTTCGTCTAGCCCCTTTTCTTTTTGTAATTGGGTCAGCAGGTCTAAATTGGAAATTTCTGAACTCGCTGCAAAAAAACGGTTCAAAATCAAGCCAACCCAAATCATTGCAATATCTTCAGACTGCCAAGTGGACGGCTTGAAATCATAATCGATGAATTCTTTTGGCATCAGTTCAGGGTTTTCTAGAATTTCTTTGATTCTTTTATTGAAACCAGCGGCATAACCCTCAAAAATTGCCCGGTCTTCGGGAGACAATTGCGCAAGTTGCTGTTTAATATTTTCAGGATTGAAGCGGTTATGGGTTGCAATATCATATTGCAGATAGTCTGACCCTAGAACTTCCGCTACAGTACCTTGACCCGTTCGCTTTGACATTTCCATTTGGAATAAACGATCTGTTGCGACAGCATAACCATACCCGTAGAAAATTCCGAATGTATTGTCTGCATAAACATGCGGTGTCCCAAAATTATCGCGTTTAATGGTGACTTGTTTTTGAATGGGATTGGACTCTAAAGTTGAGGATGAGTTGCAACCTGCGAGAAACATGCAGCTTAAACTCAAAACGCTGTATCGAATCAATACATTTTTATAATATGGCTTTTCAAGTTAGATATACTTGTTGTCATTATGATTTAGAAGTTAATTTATTAACTGCAACCACATATTCAATGGAGTTATCTTCACTTATGAAGATGCCGTGTTCATTATTTTAAATTATTACTATTTATCCATGTAATTTTTCATTTCTAGTCAGGTATATAGTTATACTTTCTTCAATAAAAAGAGCTAAAAATACAGATGGTCTAATAAACTTAGGCAAAAAATATTTAAAATACATTAAACCTTTGTATTTAAATATAATTCTAAAATTAAAAGTTATAAAATCTGATTGGCTCAAAAATTTTGGCTAAAACTACCTGTTTTAGCTTCACTATTTTTAAAAAAAATATGCTCGCAAGATTAAGTTTCAAAATAAATAATATTTTTTAAAATTAACAAGAAAATTACATGTATTTATGGTATAAAAAATAAAGTCGTGAGACTCATCAATAAATGATAAATGGAGTTTGTCATATGGAAATCAATAAAATACTGCTTGTTTCTGCTCTAGCAGCAGGTTCAATCACCACTCACGCCGATGTACGCATTGGTGTGGTTAACTCATCTACAGGCCCCGTCGCGATGGTGGGAATTCCGCAGAAGAATACAGTTGCATTACTGCCTAAAACCATTGGTGGTGAAAAAGTGACTTATATTTCTTTGGATGATGCCAGTGACCCAACGGCAAGCGTAAAAGCAATTAACAAGTTGATTAGTGAAAGCAACGTAGATGCTATTATCGGGCCTTCTGGGTCGCCAAATGCCAGCGCAGTCATCGGTATTATTGCCAAGGCTCAGGTTCCTTTACTGGCGCCTGTTGGAACATCAACTGTTGTTTTACCAATGAATCCGCAAAAAAAATGGGTATTCAAAACCACGCAAAATGATGATTTAATCGCACAAGCCTTAGTTGAGGACATGGTTAAGCGCAAGATTAAAACGTTGGGCTTTATTGGTACAGCAGACCCTTATGGCGAAAACTGGAGTAAAGTTGTTGCTCATTTAGCATCCAGCAAGGGCATTAAAATTACACAAAAAGAGTCTTTTCAGCGTCAGGACACCTCATTGACTGGACAGGCACTGAAACTGATCGCGGGCAAGCCACAAGCTATTTTAATTGCAGCTCCAGGTAGTTCCGCAGTAACACCGCAAGTCGCTTTATATGATCGGGGTTATCGTGGACAAATTTATCAAACCCATGGGGCTGCTTTAGATCAGTTTTTAAAGTTAGGTGGCAAAAAAGTAGATAATACGATTTTAGCGGCCAGTCTGATGCTGGTCATTAATGAAATTGACAATAAGCATCCTTCCAAAGCAATTGCTTTGAAATACATGAACAATTACAAAAAGATATATGGTGAATACCCAGCAACATTCGGTGCGAATGTCTATGATGCTGGACTGCTTTTAGAAAAGGCGATTCCAGTGGCGTTAAAGCAGGCAAAACCAGGAAGCATTCAATTCCGCCAAGCATTACGGACAGCCTTGGAACAAACCAAAGAGCTAGCTGGCACACAAGGTGTTTATAACATGACCCCAATGGATCATAGCGGTTTTGACAAGCGCGGGCGGGTCATGGTGACTGTGAAAAATGGGCAATGGAAATTGCTGAAGTAATAAAATTTTTAATTAATTAATCTGCTGTTCAATTCAGGGTGCAGGGGCACTTCGAGAGCTTTTGTCCCTGAAAAATAGCGAGGATCTGGCGGTCATGGATTTAGACATCGCATTAATTCTTGGGCAGGATGGAATTACCAGTGGCGCAATCTATGCATTGCTCGCCTTATGTATTTTATTGGTTTTTACTGTCACCCGAATTTTACTCATTCCTTTAGGTGAATTTAGTGTTTTTGGCGCATTGACACTTGCCTCTATTCAAGCTGGAACACCAAGCCGTATTGTATGGTTGTTGGTAGTATTCTTTGCTTTTCAACTCATTCTTGATCTTTATGCGGGCTTCAGAAATAAAACCCCATTCCATTTAAGAAGCCATATTCTGTGGGCGATTTACATTGGTTTAGTAGTAGGTGCCATGTATTTTCTACCATTAGCAAGCTTGCCGATGCTTATTCAAGTTTTACTTGCTTTGGCTGTTATTACACCGCTTGGCCCACAAATCTACCGTTTATTCTTTCAGCCTTTGGTGGCTGCTAAATCATTAGTGCTACTGATTGTTTCTATTGCAGTGCATGTGGCTTTGGTGGGTATTGGATTATTAGTTTTTGGCCCAGATGGCGCGCAAACTCAACCCTTCAGTGATGCGGTATATCAATGGGGTAATTTAGCTGTTAATAGCCAAACTCTTTATATTATTGCTGCGTTTTTCAGCATGATTCTTGTGCTGTGGTATTTCTTTGGAAAGACACTCTATGGCAAAGCATTAAGAGCCACTGCGGTGAATAGAGTCGGCGCACAGCTGATGGGAATCTCCCCCATTTTCGCAGGCAAAATCACCTTTGCAATGGCGGCGTTTATGGGAGCGTTTGCGGGCATTTTAATTGCACCCATTACCACACTGTATTATGACTCTGGTTTTATTATCAGCCTTAAAGGCTTTGTTGGCGCAATTATTGGTGGTTTAGCAAGTTTTCCGGTGGCGGCCGCAGGTTCTGTGGCAGTTGGCATTATTGAAGCATTTTCTATGTTTTGGGCCAGCGATTATAAAGAAATTATTGTCTTTACCCTGATTATTCCATTTTTGCTTTGGAAATCTTTAACGTCTCGTCACATTGAGGAGGACCATGAATGAAGTCTAAATATTTATTTGTGGGCTTTGCTGCGCTTATGGCCCTTAGCCCGTTAATTTTACCTGCTTACCAAGTCACGCTTCTTAATTATATTGGGCTGAATGCTTTAGTCGTTTTAGGTTTAGTGTTATTGACAGGTGTTGGCGGCATGACCAGTTTTGGTCAAGCCGCATTGGTAGGCATTGGGGCTTACTCAACCGCTTATTTAACAGTGACAGAACAGCTGCCGCAGTTCTTGATGTGGACCGGTGGCAGCCCATGGGCAGGACTGCTTTTGGGCATAGTTTTAACGGTTATTTCTGCATTTCTTGTGGGTGGCTTAACCTTAAAACTGTCTGGACATTATTTGCCTTTAGGCACCATCGCCTGGGGTATATCCCTTTATTATTTTTTCTCAACCATTGAAAGTTTAGGCGGTCATTCAGGTATTTCTAATATTCCGAGCATTTCCATTGCGAGCTATGCCTTAGACACCAGCAATAAAATGTTTTATCTCATTTGGCTGATTTTATTTGTGGCCATTATTTTGACCAAAAATATTTTGAACTCCAGAGAAGGCCGTGCGATACGGGCGCTCAAAGGCGGGCAAGTGATGGCGGAGTCTATGGGAGTAAATACTTTTAGATCCAAAATGGTGGTGTTTGTTATTTCCTCGGTTTTTGCCTCTATTTCGGGCTGGTTATATGCCCATAATCAATCGTTTATTAACCCGACACCTTTTGGTTTACAAATGGGGATTGATTATCTGTTTATGGCCTTGCTTGGCGGTGTAGGCAGTATTTGGGGCGCAATATTTGGAGCAGGCATATTCACCATGCTACGCCAATGGCTGCAAGACTTAATGCCAGTTATTTTTGGCAATGATGGACAGTATGAAACTATTGTTTTTGGTTTAATGATTGTACTGTTGATGCAAAAAGCCCCATCTGGCTTATGGCCAATGCTGGTCAAGCTGGTCCCGCCGCGTTTTAAAGCTAATGATTTGCATACGGAGCTAACCGAACCAACACAGGCGCTTCCTGCCGGGGATTTACCTCCAAAAGGAACGCTTATTCTAGAAGCAAAGAATGTGACGAAAAAGTTTGGCGGTTTGGTCGCCAATAACAACATGAATTTAAAAATTCATGCAGGCGAAATTTTGGCACTAATTGGGCCGAATGGCGCAGGAAAAAGCACCATGTTTAATCAGCTGTCCGGTGTCGATGTTCCAACCAGCGGTGAAGTCATATTTTTAGGTGAAAAAATCAATGGCATGTTATCGCGTGAAATTGCTAAAAAAGGACTGAGCCGAACGTTTCAGCACGTCAAAATTTTGCCAGAAATGACGGTGTTGGAAAATGTGGTGATTGGCGCACATTTACGCGGTAAAAAAGGCGTTTGGGCCTCGCTGTTCAGGCTGGATCGTGAAGAAGAAAACAATTTATTGAATGAAGCTAAATTTCAGTTAGAACGGGTCGGCCTAGGAGATTATCTTTATACCGAAGCTGGAAATCTGGCATTAGGGCAGCAACGAATATTGGAAATTGCGCGTGCTTTATGTGCCCATCCAAGCTTATTGCTATTGGATGAACCTGCTGCAGGCTTACGTTTAAAAGAAAAGCAGGCTTTGGCTGAGCTTTTAATGAAGCTGAAGGCAGAGGGTATGGCGACTTTATTGGTAGAGCATGATATGGACTTTGTGATGAATTTGGTCGATCACGTTGTAGTGATGGAGTTTGGTGAAAAAATAGCAGAAGGCTTGCCAGAAGATATCCAAAAAAATGAAGCTGTTCTAGAAGCCTATTTAGGAGGCGCAGCATGAGTACGATCACAGAAAATACGCAAGGCAAATGCTTATTAGAGGTCAGTAATTTAAGCGTGGCTTATGGCAAAGTTGATGCACTGATGAACTTCAATATGCGGGTAAATGAAGGGCAGATCGTGTCCGTCGTGGGCCCCAATGGTGCAGGCAAGACCACCTTGCTTTCTGCAATCATGGGAGTTCTTGCTTCAAAAGGTGATGTTGAATTTGATGGCAGTGTAGAGCAATGCCCGCCCATAGAGCGAATGGTCGTACGCGGACTAGGTTTAGTGCCTGAAAAAAGGGAATTATTCAGCAGCATGAGTATTGAAGATAATCTCATGCTGGGTGGATTTCAGCGTTATCGGCATGGCGACCGCAGTTTAAATGAAACATTAGATGAGGTTTATAATATTTTTCCGCGTTTAAAAGAACGCCGGATTCAGGAAGCCGGTACCTTATCGGGTGGTGAACGTCAAATGCTTGCTGTTGGCCGTGCACTTATGGCCAAGCCTAAACTGTTGATGCTAGATGAGCCGAGTCTCGGTTTAGCACCTTTAATTACCCGTGAGATTTTTAAAATTATTGATCAGTTGCGTGGTCAGGGCGTGTCTATTCTATTGGTAGAACAAAATGCGCGTGCAGCCTTGAAGTTGGCAGACTATGCCTATGTTTTAGAAATGGGCGAACTCTCGATGCAAGGCACTGGTCAAGATTTAGTTGAGGATCCTCGGATTATTGAAAGCTATTTAGGGATTAACAGTAAACATCAGGACATTCTTTCTATTTAACTTTCCTTTTAAGCCGGAGCGCCTTATGAAAAAAGAGACCAAAATTTCTATTTTAGGCGCCGGTGCAATTGGCTGTACCTTGGCAGCTCGTCTGATTTTAGCAGGCTGTGAACGAGTCAGTCTAATTGCACGTGGTGAGAATTTTCAGGTGCTGTCCACTCAAGGTATTCATTTAACCGATTTAACGGGCGAATATCAGTTGACACCCTATCGTGTTGTGCAAGACATCACAGAACTCGATCCGCAAGATATTATTTTTATTACCACCAAATCGAATGCCCTGCATCAGGTTACTGCTTCTGTTCAACATGCAGTGCATGCTGGAACCGTGATTATTCCGCTGATGAATGGCATTCCATTTTGGTATTTTTATCAAGGTCAAAGCGACGGTGATATACAGGCAATTAACTGCCTAGATAAAGATAGACAATTGATTGAGCACTTTCCTTTAGCGCATTTAATTGGTTCTGTGGTGTTTATCACAGCAAAATTGGAGACTTATGGGAAAGTGGAGTCAGATAATCCATATTTGCTGATTTTAGGTGAGCCTAAGAATCAAATCACAGAGCGTATAAAGGTAGTTCAAGCCCTTTTCGCAGATAGCGGTATTGAATTAAGAGTGACTGACCAAATTCGAGATCAGATTTGGACCAAAGTAATTGCAAACTTAAGTTCGAACCCGCTTTCTGTAGTAACGGGTGCTCCTTTAAAGGACATCTACGCACACCCACGCTTAAATGAAATGGCTCTGCAAATTACCCAAGAAGTCAGGCAGGTGGCTGCCAGTTATGGTGCGCGCATTTCCATTGATCCCTTAACTTTTTTACAGTTAGGCACAAATATGGGGAACGTGTACACCTCTATGTGGCATGACTATCAAAAGAAACAACCTTTAGAAATGGCAGGCATAGCGGAAGCTGTTTTTGAGCTAGCCGAGCAATTTAATTGTCCTATGCCAGTCACGAAGCATATTTGCAATTTAACCGCCTATTTGAGTGAGCAATCACGGAAGATTTAAAAAAGGATTTTTATGAACACAAGCATTCAACCTTTGAATTTCAGTCAGCAGGAATGGGAACTGCGTGTAAAGTTGGCGAATTGTTATCATTTAGTGGACTATTTTGGTTGGACTGAAACAATTTTTAATCATATTTCGGCACGGTTGCCGGGTGATGAACATCACTATTTGGTCAATCCTTTTGGATTAAATTATACTGAAGTCACGCCAGAAAATTTATTGAAAGTTGATTTAGCTGGAAATAAGGTAGAACCTTCCGAATATGATGCAAATCCTGCGGGCTTTGCTTTGCACAGTGCCGTTCATGGCGCAAGGCATGATATCAGATGTCTGATTCATACCCATACCACACCAATCAGTGCGGTAGTACAGAAAAAAAATGCTTTCTCTTATGACAGCTTCTATGGTGCCCAACTATATGGGCGAGTGGCTTATCATGCTTTTGAAGGCATTACGCTTTTTCAAGAAGAAAAGCAGCGGATGATTCAACATCTTGCAGATAAGCATATTTTAGTATTGCGAAATCATGGCATTGCAGTAGGAGAGAGCAGTATTGAAAAAGCATTTTTTTTACTGTGGACCGTGCAGCGAGCGGCTGAAATTCAATGCCAAGCGGGTGCTTTAGGCGGAGAAGACTTTCCGCTGAGTGAAGAGGTAAAGCAAAAATGCACAGATTTAACCGCAATGCTGATTCGTGACAGCGGATTTGCAGATAAATTCTTTAATGCGATGGTACGTAAAATGCATGAAGCGGGTTAAAAATATACCATTCCCATGTATTTTTTGAATTTTCAGCAGGAATGGCAGTGTAGTAGAAGCCAGTTAAACAGGCAGTCTTTTGAACAGTCAGAGTAAATTGACGGTTATGATTTACGGAATCATGTTGATTTCTTTGTATCTGCTGATTCAACTTAAGGCGGTGGGCAGAGATTTTATTGAGGATCATGATTAACATTAATTTTCTCTGTATTTGACCAAAATATAGAATTAATGGTTAAAAAAAAGATGCAATACGCGTGTATTGCATCCAAAGAGGAACACTCGATTAATTAAAAGCTGTACGTAAAGCCTGTGTAAATGCTTGTGGCGATTCAATATTTGAAATATGTGCTGCATTAATTTCAATCAACTGGCTATTGGGAATTCTTGCTGTCATATACAACGCATCTGTAACTGTTGTGACAGAATCTTGCTGACCTGCAATGACCGTTACAGGCAAAGTAATGGTTTTCAAAGCTTCACGTAAATCTGCTTTTGCTAAAGCTTCACAACAACTTGCATAACCTTCAGCGCTGCCAGCTGCCAGGCTATTTTGCAGCTTTTCCACTTCTGCTGTATTGCTTTGAATAAATTTATCCGTAAACCAGCGCCCGGCTGCAGTTGAAGCGATCGGTTGTAAACCTTGTTCACGTACCAGTGCTGCACGCTCATTCCAGGATTGTTCCTGACCAATTCTCGCTGCGGTATTGCACACAGCGATATGAATAAACCGTTCAGGTTGATGAGTCGCGAGCCATTGACCAGTTAAACCGCCCATGGAAATACCGCAAAAATGGACTTTTTGCATATTTAAGTGATCTAACAAATAGATCACATCCAGTCCCAGCTGTTCAATTGAATATGGGCCTTGAGGAGAAGATGAAGCCCCATGACCGCGTGTATCGTAGCAAATTATAAAGAAATCATTTTGCAGTGCGTCAATTTGCGGCTGCCACATTCCATAATTCGTTCCCAAAGAATTGGAAAAAATAATCGCGGGTTTACTCACATCACCAAAAGTTGCGTAGTTAAGGGTTACATCACTTGAAATAAATGTTGGCATGGATTTCCTCTCAACCTTCTGGTATTGGCTACCGTATTTGGCAGTCAAAGGATCAATCAGGAAAAAGATTGATCTAATTATTGTCTAAAATAAGTTGTGTTTAAATCCGTTGAATGATGAGTGCGATACCTTGACCGACCCCAATACACATTGAACAAAGCCCATACTTACCACCTGTCTATTCCAGCTGGTTCAGCGCAGTCGTCACTAAACGTGCACTGGATGCGCCAAGCGGATGACCCAATGCAATCGCGCCACCATTCGGATTGACTTTGGTTGAGCCATCTTCAATACCTAAGTCACGCGTCACTGCCAAGGCTTGTGCGGCAAAGGCTTCGTTCAGTTCAATCACATCCATCTGCTCCAGCGTTAAACCGGTTTGCTTGAGCAGCTTTTTAATCGCAGGCACAGGGCCAAAGCCCATGATGCGGGGTTCCACACCGACCACGGTGGCGCCAATAATTTTGGCACGCGGTGTTAAGCCATATTTTTCTACCGCCTCATCCGAAGCAATCAGCAGGGCTGCCGCACCATCGTTAATCCCGGAAGCATTACCCGCCGTAACCGTACCGTCGGCTTTCACCACCGGTTTTAGTTTAGTCAGGGCTTCAAGGGTGGTCGAGGCACGCGGATGTTCATCGCTATCCACTACAACGGGTTCGCCTTTACGTTGTGGAATCACCACAGGCACGATTTCGTTGGCAAAGAAACCGCGCGCCTGTGCTGCTGCGGTACGCTTCTGGCTTTCCAGCGCAAACTGGTCCTGATCGGCACGGTTGATGTCGAACTGTTCCGCCACGTTTTCAGCGGTTTGCGGCATAGTTTCTACGCCATACATCTCTTTCAGTTTGGGATTGATAAAACGCCAACCCATGGTGGTGTCTTCAAGTTTCTGGCTGCGGCCAAAAGCACCTTCGGATTTACCCATCACCAATGGGGCACGGCTCATCGATTCCACCCCGCCGGCAATAATCAGCTCGGCTTCACCGGCTTTAATGGCACGCGCTGCCATCGCCACAGCATCCAGCGAGGAACCACATAAACGGTTGACTGTCGTTGCAGGCACCTGATACGGCATTCCTGCAAGCAGTGCTGACATACGGCCGACATTGCGGTTGTCTTCACCGGCCTGGTTGGCACAGCCATAAATCACATCATCTACTTTTTCAAAGTCAACCGATGGATTACGTTGCATTAAGGCTTTAATTGGAAGTGCACCGAGATCATCGGCACGGACAGGTGCCAAACCACCGGCATAACGGCCGAATGGGGTACGGATGGCATCGATAATATAGGCGTTTTTCATTATGTAATCCTTTTACCTTCCTTAATCGCTCCTGAAAAGGAGAGAGACTTAGCGAGCTTCAACATTGAGCTTTGGCATAAAGTCTCCCTTCTTGTACTTTGGCTTAAAGCAGTGCTTAAGCCTGGCTCAGGGAAATCTAGGGGGATTTAAAATTTCTTTAAAGCGTATTAACTCTGAGTTGCATCAATCAGCTTTGCACCGGTCAAAGACTGCAATTCTTCAAATGACAGACCTTCGACTTTCTCAATCACTTTCATGCCGTCACTGGTCACGTCAATCACGCACAGGTCGGTATAAATGCGGTCTACGCATTTCAGGCCGGTGGCAGGATAGCTGAGTTCTGAAACAATCTTCGGTTCACCTTTTTTGGTCACATGATCGGTGGTGATAAAGACTTTTTTCGCACCCACCGCCAGGTCCATGGCGCCGCCGACAGCAGGAATCGCATTCGGTGCACCGGTATGCCAGTTGGCCAGATCACCATTTTCAGCAATCTGGAAGGCACCCAGTACCGC
>Ga0308158_10000924_pt1 | contig 36738 bp, 28 predicted proteins | sample PhyBR2_FD_201038 | JGI IMG/M metagenome (GOLD analysis project Ga0308158, IMG submission 201038) | Phyllosphere microbial communities from UC Gill Tract Community Farm, Albany, California, United States - DLSLB.R2 | ecosystem: Host-associated > Plants > Phyllosphere > Unclassified | place: USA... | reverse complement strand
CCTGGATGGCCTACGGCCTGCAAGACGTGGTGCTGCAGCGCCGGATGATCGACGAATCCGAGGCCGACGAAACGTTCAAGCGCGTGCTGTCGATGAAGCTCGACGCCATGCTGGGCCTGTGCGAAACCCTGTCGTGCCGCCGCATGCGCCTGCTCGACTACTTCGGCGAACGCTCTGGCCCGTGCGGCAACTGCGACACCTGCCTGATCCCGCCAGTGAGTTTCGATGGTTCAGTGCCGGTGCAAAAACTGCTTTCCACCATCTACCGGGTCGACCAGCGCTTTGCCGGTGGCCACGTGATCGACGTGCTGCGCGGCGCGACCACCGAGCGCATCACCCAGTGGCACCACGACAAGCTCACCGTGTATGGCGTCGGCGCCGACCGCAGCGAGCAGGAGTGGCGCGCCATCCTGCGCCAGGCCATTGCGCTGGGCCTGGTGACGGTCGACCACGACGCCTTCAGTTCGCTCAAGCTCACCGACGCCGCGCGTCCGGTGCTCAAGGGCGAGCAGACGGTGCAGCTGCGCCAGTATCAGAAACCCGTCAAGGCCAAGCGCCCTTCCACGTCGCGCTCGACGTTCGAGGAAGTGGAGCTGTCGCGCTCCGAGCAAGGCATCTTCGAGCGCCTGCGCTCATGGCGCATGGGCACCGCGCGCGAGCATGGCGTGCCGGCGTACGTCGTGTTCCAGGATGCGACGCTGCGCGAGATCGCCAAGGTCAAGCCGACCTCGATCGACCAGCTGCGCGGCGTGACCGGCGTGGGCGAGAAAAAGCTTGTGTCGTATGGCGACGCGATTGTCGCGATCATCAACGAGATGCTGTAACCCTATTCGCGAAACAGGTGCGTGAAGCTGCGGCTGACGGGCAGCACTTCGCTGCTGCCGCGCAATAGCACCTGCATCCGCTCGGCATCGATGCGCTCGGCGGCGCGGATTGCCGTCACCTTCACGACCGTGCCGCGATGGATCTGCCAGAAGCGGTCGGCATCGAGCCCGCCCAATAAATCCTTCAGCGTGATGCGCACCAGCGCCTCCGACCCTTCGAGCACCACGCGCGTGTACTTGGTATCGGCCTGGAAGAACAGCACCTCCTCGACGTCGATCAGGCGGATCTGCTTGCCCACGCTGGCTTTCAGCCACTTCAGTTGTTCGCGCGCTGGCGCAGGCGACGCCGCTTTTACCTGCCGGACGACTGCGCTCACATCCATCGGCTGGCTGTCGAGTTTTTCGCGCAGCCGTGCCAGCGCTTTATCCAGACGCCCCGGTTGGATGGGCTTGAGCAGATAATCGACCGCGCCCGCGTCGAACGCATCGACGGCGTACTGGTCGTAAGCGGTGACGAACACCACGTGCGCCTGGCGGCCGATGCGCTCTGCCACTTCCAGGCCCGACAGGCCAGGCATGCGGATATCCAGGAACACCACGCGCGGCGCGTGCTCCAGATAGGCGTCCCAGGCATCGAGGCCATTGTCGACCGCCGCGATCACCTGCGCGGCGGGCCAGGCCAGCGCCAGCATGCCGAGCAGGCGCTCGCGCATCAGCGGTTCGTCTTCGGCGACCAGAATCGTGACTGTCATTGCGCGTCCTTGCGGGGGATCAGGAGTTCGGCCAGCAGGCCCGGTTCGGCTTCGCTCAGCGCCAGGCTGGCGCTCTCGCCATAGGCCAGGCGCAGGCGACTGCGCACATTCTCCAGGCCCGTGCCGTTGCCAGGCGTGTCGCTCATGCCCACGCCGCTGTCGTGCACCGCGATGCGGGTCTGGCCGGCGTCCTCCTGCGCGGTGATCGTGATGGCGCCGCCACGCAGGGACGGCTCGATGCCGTGCTTGATCGCGTTTTCGGCCAGGGTCAGTACCAGCATGCTGGGGATCCGGGTGGCGGCCAGGCCGGTGGGGAGATCGATCCGGAACCGCAGGCGCTCGCCCATCCGGATCTGCATCACGGCCAGGTACGATTCGACCAGGCCGAATTCGGTAGCGAGGCTGACCTGCTCGCAGCGCATGTCGCTCATGCTGGCGCGCAGAAAATCGATCAGGTGGGCAGTGAGTTCGGCGGCGCGCGGCGCTTTCTCTTGCGCCAGTTGCTGCACGGCGCCGAGGGTGTTGAACAGGAAGTGCGGTTCGATCTGGGCGCGCAACAGGCGCAGCTGGGTCTCGCTCAGTTCACGGGCCAGGCGCGCCTGTTCGGCGTCCTGCTCGAGCTTCAAGGCGAGCAGCGCATAGTGACGATTGCGCACCGTCGCCAGCACGAAGCCGGGCAACACCACCAGCACCAGGACGCCGAAACCGCTCAACATCAGCACTCTCGGCGCCGACTCCAGCAGGCGCGCCCAGGAGCCCCCCCGAAAAATCATGGCCACTACCGAGCCGAACAAGCCACCCAGCATCCCCAGGAGGATGGTATTGGCAAGCAACTTGCCTCCGCGCAGCGAATACTTTTCATGGTTGAACCAGATCCCGACCAGGGCGGTCAGCACACCCAGGCCGACGCCATTGGCTGCCACGACAGCCCCCAGCATCGACAGCTTGGGCAGAAACGCCATCTTGACCAGCGCGCCGAATACCGAAAAGACCAGACACAGCTTGGCAAGGAGGCGCACCAGCGCCCAGCCACGGTAGGTTACCGAGATGCGATACATCTCCTGGCGCTCGATGTGCGACAGCTTTGCAGCCTTGCACGCCATGGCGCGCCGCCATCCGGTTGGGGCCTGATCAGCCAGGCCAGGCGTCTTTAACACCGCCAGCAGCTCCTGTTCCCACTCTGTCCACCAGTTCGCGACGCGTGACCACATGGCTTCCTCCGTTCTCGTCAATGTATAGCAACGAGACCAGTCTGGGAAAGAACCGCTGCCGTGGACAGCGGCGCGTGACGAACGACGAAGGGATTGGTGCGAACGACGACTTCTTTACTTGCGCGTGAAGACCAGATCCCAGACGCCGTGACCGAGCTTGATGCCGCGGTTCTCGAACTTGGTCAGCGGACGGTAGGCCGGTTGCGGCGCGTAGCCGTCGGCGGTATTGGCCAGTTCGGGTTCGGCGCTCAGGACTTCCAGCATCTGCACTGCGTAGTCTTCCCAGTCGGTCGCCAGATGCAGGTAGCCGCCAGGGGCCAGCTTCTGGCACAGCAGCTTGACGAACGCCGGCTGGATCAGGCGGCGCTTGTTGTGGCGCGCCTTGTGCCATGGGTCGGGGAAGAACACGTGCACGCCGTCGAGCGAGCCGTCGGCGATCATGTGATTCAGCACCTCGAACACGTCGTGCTGGATCAGGCGCAGGTTGGCGATGTCCTGCTCGCCGATCTGCTTGAGCAGGCTGCCGACACCCGGCGTGTGCACTTCGACGCCGATGAAGTCCTTCTCGGGCATCAGCTTGGCAATGTGGGCCGTGGTGTCGCCCATGCCGAAGCCGATTTCCAGGATCACCGGCGCGGTGCGGCCGAAGGCCTGCGCGACGTCGAGCGGTTCTTTCTTGTACCCGATCAGGAACTTGGGGCCCAGTTCATCGAAGGCCCGCGCCTGCGCGGTCGACAGCCGGCCCGCACGCGTGACAAAACTGCGGATGCGGTGTTCGGTGGGATCGTACAGCATGGACCGCGCCGGGCCATTGTTGGGCTTATCAAGAGACATGGGATGTGGGGACGAAGAAAGTGAAGAGGAAAATGCGGCTGTCATTATAGCCGACGCGCCGCGCCGCCCGGATCGGCCATAATCGCGTCTTCACCCAGCTTGCCGGAGTTTGTCCATGCATTCCACGAAACACCCGATCGCCATCGACGAGCATATCGCCGCCGTCAACCTGACCTCGTTCCATTACGGCGCGCCGGGCAGCGGCAAGAAGGTCTATATCCAGGCCTCGCTGCACGCGGACGAAGTGCCGGCCATGCTGGTCGCGCACGTGCTGCGCCAGGAACTCGAGCGCCTCGATGCCGAAGGCCGCATCAAGGGCGAGGTGATCCTGGTGCCGGTGGCCAATCCGATCGGGCTTGCGCAGGTGATCCACGGCGCGCCGTTCGGCCGCTACGACCTGGCGACCGGCACCAACTTCAACCGCGCCTACCGCCACGTGGCGCAGGATGTGATGGCGGCAGTGGCCGGCCAGCTCGGGCAGGACGCCGCCGCCAACGTCGCGCTGATCCGCGAGCATGCACGGCGCTCGGTGGCAAGCTGGGAGCCTGGCAACCCTACCGCCACGCTCAAGAAAACGCTGCTCACAATGGCGATCGACGCCGACATCATGCTCGACCTGCACTGCGACACCGAGGCGGTGCTGCACATGTACGCCGGCACGCCGCTGGTCGAGGCAGTGCTGCCGCTGGCCGCGCTGATGGAAGCGCGCGTGCTGCTGGTGGCGACGGAATCGGGCGGCGAACCGTTCGACGAAGCCTGCGGGCGCCTGTGGTGGGACCTGGCGCGCCACTATCCCGATGCGGCGATTCCGCCGGCCTGCGTGGCCGTCACGGTCGAACTGCGGGGCGAGAACGACGTCAATTACGACTACGCGCGCAAGGATGCCGATGCGCTGCTGCGCTGCCTGGCGCACCAGGGCGTGCTGGATATCCCGGTTGGCGACATGCCCGCCTACGCCTGCGCGCCGACACCGCTCGACGCGGTCGAACCACTGACCGCGCCGCATGCGGGCGTGCTGGTGCTGCGCAAGACGCTGGGGGACCGGGTCGAGGCAGGCGAGCCGATTGCGGACATCGTCAATCCAGTCAGTGGGCAAGTCACGCCGGTGGCGGCGAGCCGGCCAGGGTTGCTGTTTGCGTGCACGGCGCACCGGCATTTGCTGCGCGGGATGCACGTGTGCAAAGTGGCCGGAACGGACTCGTTCAGGATCGGGGATTTGCTATCGAGTTGAGGTCAGGCGGTGTTTTGCTGCGCATGACTCGGGCAAGTACGGCTGTCAATGCGAGCACTGGCAGCAGCCATGCATGGTTGATCTTCAACTCCATCAGTGTCGCGCCGCTGACCAGGCACCAGCTCACCGGGATCAGCCAGAAGATCGCGGGCGCACGCCATGCGAGCAGCATGCCCAGGGTGGCAACGACTGTGGGATCAGGGACGATGCCGAAGACTTCTGCCTGACGCCATGTACCGTTGTCACGAGCCAGTGCCAGCAAGGGATAGGCGCAGATGGCCAGGCCAGAAAGACCGATTGTTAGAGGTTGCGGTGCTGGCGCTGCGTTAGCTACGTTACCTGGCCTGTACACGAGCCAGCACAGTAACAGCGCCTGCGCGGCAAACGCCGCAGCAAAATACGGCGCTGCGGTGTTGATCTCGGCATAGCGCTCCAGATGATACGCCCATGCGACCCAACCCCAGGCGGCGGCCAGCACCAGCGCCGCTGATCGTTGCAGGTGCTGGCGTGGCCGTGCGATGGCGCCGAGCACGATGACGCCCGCCACCAGCGCCAGAAAATGTGCAGGCCAGATCGCTGCGTTGTAGCTCTCGATGAGCCGGTAGTAGCTGCGGCTTGAAAACATCAGAAAGTCGGACAGCGAATACGTCCACCACTCGCTCATGCCAGCCTCTCGACATCCTGCGCGATGCGCTTGCGCAGCGCCTCGTCCGGCATGCGACCGGTGCCGGCCAGCAGATTTTCGCGCACGTGCGCGACGCTGGACGTGGCCGGAATCGCACACGTGACAGCCGTATGCGACACGATGAACTTGAGCAGCGCCTGCGCCCACGTCGTGCAGCCGATATCGGCCGCCCAGCCAGGCAACGGCTTGCCGGCCAGCGACTGCGTCAGATCGCCCTGGCGAAACGGCCGGTTGACGATCACGCCGATCTTGCGCTCGCGCGCCAGCGGCAGGATGCGCTGCTCGACGTCGCGATCGAGCGCGTTGTATGAGATCTGCACGAAGTCGATCGGCTGCGACGCCATGATCTTCTCGATCTCGGTGTGCCGGCGGCCTTCCGACGTGGTGATGCCAACGTAGCGCAGCCGCCCTTCCCGCTTCATCGCCAGCAGCAGCGGCAAGTGCTCTTCCCACGAGAGCAGGTTATGCACCTGCAGCAGATCGAAGCGCGGCACGCGCCACAACTTGCGCGACGCCTCGACCTGCGCCACGCCACGCGCGCCGCCGCTGACCCAGACTTTATCGGCCGAGAACAGCCGCGCAGGTTTGAGGGTTTGCACAGCCTCGCCGATCACGTCCTGGGCCGAACCGTACATGGGCGACGAATCGACCAGCCTGCCGCCATCGGCAAAGAACTGGCGCATCACGTCTACCGATTCACGGCGGCCTTGCGGGTCGCGGCCGACGTTGAAAGTGATCCAGCTGCCAAGGCCGATAACGGGGAGTTGTTCGCCGCTTGAAGGGACCGGGCGCGTGAGCAAGGGTGCGGGCGGTGCAGCAGCCAGCAGCGGTGACAGGGCCAGTCCGCTTGAGGCGGCAAGCATGGACGCCAGCAGATGGCGGCGTGATGGGGAGGTCGGTGGCATGCAGAGCGCTCCTTGGTTGGACGGGTGAAACACAAGGCTACATCGGCGCGACTGAACGTGGCGCAGCGCTACACGGTGGGATGCTGGGTCAGGCATCGTCTACACTACATCATCGCCGTGATCCGACAAGCACATGCCGCATCCAGTTTAGCCGCAGCAAATGTCCAGGAAGTCAATGTCATGCCAAATCTAAGACCTGGAACGATGGTTCCAACACCGGAAGAAGATGCAGAAATTACAGCCGCAGCGATGGATGACCCTGACGCGCGTCCATTGTCCGATACTGAGTGGGAGCTGGTGAAGCCGATACGTAGCAGCGATGTGCCTGTCGATTCGGGGAAGTCTTGAACCCAGGCGTTCGCGTTAGGTCATGATTGGAGCGGGTGAAGGGAATCGAACCCTCGTCGTAAGCTTGGGAAGCTGACCAAGGAACGGCTTAACCATGCGGGTTTGCGACCGAAAGCTGCTCCACAAAAATCACAAATTCATCCCTCTACAAGCCAGCATCCACGCGGCCTCGTAAATTTTGTGGAGCGGTTTTTGCGAGGCTTTAGCAAGATGTGGGCGAATAATAAAGTTCAACACGAGCCTGCTGTAATGCGAACGATTTCGACATACTGGGCACGCGCATGAAGTTTGACACAAACGCAATTTGAAGCTCCACAAATCTCAGGATTGCAACAATAGAGTTGGACACAACCTGCTGATTCCTTCGCCTGTTCGACCGGCCGCTTTCGACCTTGGATTCAACCGGTCGATGCAACAAGTTTGCTGAATCGTTCAGCGGGTGTTTGGTATTCTAAAGTCTTCCTTGGCCGTTCGTTCAATTTGCGAGCTACTTCGTTAAGTTGAGCCTGCGAGTACGTGGAGATGTCGATGCCTTTAGGAAAATACTGGCGTAATAGTCCATTGGTATTTTCATTACTGCCGCGTTGCCAAGGGCTGTGTGGGTCACAGAAGTAGACATCGATGTCAGTGGCCATAGTAAAACGCTTGTGGTCAGCCATTTCCTTGCCCCGGTCCCAAGTCAGTGATTGATAAAGCTCTCGGGGTAACTGACGGGCGTTATCAATCAATGCGCTGATGACTGTTTCTGTATCTTTGCTTGCGACTTTCACCAGCATCACGTAACGAGTGTGGCGTTCGACAAGGGTAGCGATCTGGCTATTTCGGTCGCCGAACACTAGATCTCCTTCCCAATGTCCTGGTACAGCACGATCCTCAACTATGGCAGGTCGTTCGCTGATCGACACCGTATCTTTTATCCTGCCGTGATTTTCTTTCTTTTGCGTATGATGACGCGATCGGCGCATGGCCCGGGTTCGCCGAAGATGCTCTAGTAGCTCCTTTTTCAGCGCACCACGGGCCTGAATGAAGAGGCTGCGATAAATCGTTTCATGCGACACCTGGTAATCCTCGCTGCCCGGGAACGTATGCTTGAGCCACCCAGCAATTTGCTCAGGCGACCACTGTAATTGGAGTTTGCTCGCTACGATACACGCCAACTCGGCGTTATTCACCAGTTTGCAACACTTAGGACGATGGGCTCGCTTCCAAGCAGCCGCGTCGGCACAGCTAGCTCGATAGCTCGTCTGGCCACCATTGCGACTGATCTCACGGCTAATAGTGGACGGTGCTCGTCCAAGTGCTTCAGCAATCCGACGGATCGATTGACCAGTAGCGAGCGAGCGTGATATCTCTTCCCGCTCAGCTAAGGTTAATGCCAGTCTTGATCGCTGTCTTTCTGCCGGTCGAATGCCACCAGACTCGGCAAGGATTCGCTGTACAGATGAGTGATTTCGGTCGAACAACTGGGCAATTTGCTGGAGTGATTCGCCCTTTTTCCAGTGCTCCCACATCAACGCCTTCTGGGCTTCCGTATAGTAAATCCTTGTTCTCTGCTTCATCCGTAACACTCCTTCTGTTTATCCAGAGTTTAGTGTGTTGCGTCGATCGGTTGAATCCAAGACCCGAAGCTGTCGTTCGAATCCCTAAGCGGTTACCCATAAGTTGCCCACCACGCCTCGCCGTAGTGTTCGGTAGCCCGCGCTGCGAGGCTTTATTGCGCAGCGTCCGCGTTGACCGCAGGCTTAGAGATTAGAGCTCCCTTACCCAATTATTTGGTTTACGATGAATTGAATTTTGTCTCTACCAATAGACTCGTACTGCCTTTGCAGCTTGATGAGTTCGGAGCATTCTTCGGGAGACTGTGGCTTCATTGGTTGAATTTTCTCCGCAACTTCACTGAGTGCCTTGTCATAAGCTATGGTCTCTGGCGTTGAAATACGTAAGACTTCTCCAAGGGCTTGGTCAAAATTCAGGTTCTTTTTTTTGGCCAAAAAATTCACAGCTTTTTCAACTTGAGCGGCCCCTTCAGAATTCGCTGCTTTGGCAATTGCAACACTGATTTGGTAATCCTGAGAGTCGACGCAGCTCTCTGAAAAGCACGGTGCCGAAGCTACGAATAGGATGACTGAGGCAAGTACGGATTTCATTGCTTCTCCAGAAAGTGGGGAAATGCGAGCGACTTAGTTAGCCGAATGTGGAAGTTCATCGCAGGTGGAGTTAGGGCTGGCGGCAGTTTTGACTGACCGTCAGATGCGGCGCCGGCTCATACTTCACGCCCTGCAAACCATTGGCGCCCTGGAACAGGAAGTACTTGGCCCGACAGTCCTTGAATATTGTCGAGTAACCCTCCGCCCGAAAGCCTTCGCCATCGACCTGTTTGGTCACGGTATTGTCGCGGCTGACCGCGGCGAGCACCTTTTGATAGCTGTCGCCCATGTTTACCCCAGGTTCGCCGGTGATAGTGGATGAGGAGGCGCAGCCGCTCAGAGCTACTGCCGCCGATACCAATGCGGTGCCGTACAGTCCATTACATAGATTGATCATTTTGATTTTCTTTTGGTAAGCATTCGTCTGTTGGAACATCGAAGTCGAGGTGTGGTCACTAATGTCTACTTGGAGCGGGCTGTGTAAAAAACGCGATTTTGACATTCAACTTATGACACTCAGCCTTTGGACGGCGCGTTTTTACCCAGCCTGGGCTTATACCAGACTGTCGACCATGCACAGTGTAGGAGACAGGCTTGCCGCGATGCAACTATAGTTCATCATTGTTGCAGCAAAGCAACATTCCCAATCTCAGGCATACCGCCGAGTTACATTCGGTCGGAATTGGAACTGCATATTAATCAACAGTTCGGAAGTGAAGTGAGTAATTTCTGCGCAGTGAACTTGCATTCACCAAGGTAGCATGATCTTGCCCCGTTATTACCAACCTCAAGCCGCGTAAGCACAGCTGTAGATACGCGTAATTTGAATATGCCGCCGCACATGCATCCACGGACACAGCGCAGCGGCAAGATCTACTATTACATGTACCAGAAGAGAGACGACGGCAAGCGCAAGGAGATCGCGCTCGGCGACGATTTTATCTTGGCATTGAAAAAATACGCTGAGCTGAATGTCGTGGTCAAGCCGATCTCGGGTCCGACCTTCAACGACGTATACAAACGCTACCTGGTCGACGTGTTACCAAAGCTGGCAGCCAGCTCGGCCAAGATGTGGCGGTCAGATATCAAGCACATGCTCGAGTCGTTCACGGAAGCGCCGCTCAGCCAGATCAAGCCGATGAACATCCAGCACTTCCTGGATGACCATGCCGACAAGCCAACTACGGCAAATCGCTGTAAGCGCGTGTTCTCGCTCATGTGGAACAAGGCCAGGGGCTGGGGCTACACCGATCTGCCTAACCCGTGCGAGGGCATCCAGGGTCATTCGCTGGAAAAGCGAACCGTGTACATCAGCGATGCCATTTACCAAGCAGTGTGGGAGGCGGCCAGCGCGCCGCTGCGCGACGCCATGGACTTGGCCTATCTGACCGGGCAGCGGCCGGCCGACGCCCTGAAGATGACGGAGCATGACGTGATTGACGGGCACCTGATCGTCACCCAAGAGAAGACGAAGCAGCCACTGCGGATCAAGATCGTCAGCGAACTGGCAACTTTGCTTGCGCGCATCGAAGTACGCAAGGCCGGCCACAAGGTAAAAACGGCATCGCTGCTAGTGAACCACAGCGGTAAACGCCTGACCGCGCCGGCCTTACGCGCACAATTCGACAAGGCTCGTGATCCAGCTGTAGCGGCGGCGCCGGCGCTGGTCAGCACGGTCAAAGACTTCCGCTTCTACGATCTGCGCGCAAAGGCCGCTGACGATACCGCCGATGGTCGAGGCGAGAAAGCGGCACGAGATTTGTTAGGTCATGAGAGCGTACGAACCACGCAGAGACACTATTTGCGCAGGGGAACGATTGTTACACCAACCAAATAACTACTCAGGAAATAATTTTCCACGTGCTATTGCTCGAAGCTTCAGCTTCTTGGAGATTACCTTCTGCTCTTTATCACTATATGTACTGTAGTCTGCTAGTGTATGAGCCTTATTCTCTAACTGCGCTCGAGTAGTTTCAGTTGCTTCTTTTGCTTCTGTTGGGTCAGGCGTACAGAAAATATTGTGTTCCCCGAACTCGGAAACACTTATTCCATAAACTGCAACAGACTGCCTACCGCCATAGGTATAAATGTAGTGTGACGTAGCCACGTCATGAACATCTCTGCGGTCTAACGAAAGCTTATTAAGATCTTGCTTCGATGGACGGAATCGGCTTTCTGATGGTTGACCGTCTTGAAAAAAATCTGGATGGATATGACGAAATAAAACCTCTTCGCCATTATCAAGGTAATCGCTCATTATTCACCGATCTGCTTATCGAAATCTTTTAGAAAATCGTCGCCTAATTCCACATACTCGCGAGGCTCAAGAACACTATCCCCAACCAATTCAACACCGAACATTTCAATTTTCCCATCCGCCAAGAACTCGACAGTATAATCCCATCCAGCAGCTTCGAACTCAAACGAAATCCCGCATTCTTCTGTTGGAAAAACCCTGAATAATCCGCAGTTGTCGGGACGTTTAACAACAAAGCGTACCGCGTTTTCTATGGCAATATGAGAAATTCTTAATCCGTCACCATCATTCCATCCAGCTGGCAAATCACCAATCTGCTTTATCCGCTCGCGGCATCGCAAATATTCTGGGCTTTGATTCGGATCAATAACGCCAACATCATGTACATAAACGACATTGCGAACTAGATCATTATGATCAACTTCAATCTGCAAATCATATTGAACTTCTGAACCGAGGAATGGCGCAAATTCCTCAGTTACAATATTTTTTTCACGAGAAACTTCGACATCACCGAACTTTGGAATCGAAATTACAATGTTACCTATTAATGAAGTGGGAACGATTTTAGCTTGAACAAGGACTCCAATACCTTCGACCCTCGTCTCGTATGTTCCTTTGATGCGAGTGATCAGGCGTTTCCTTCGCTCGTTATCTAAATATACTACCGTACCTTTCGAACCAGTAGTATTTAGAAATTCGATGCGCTCATCATCAAGCAAGCCTGATCCAAGTTTATTTAAAGCACGAATCTGTTGTGTGGTCAACGTAGGGAACGCGCTTTCGTCTTCCGCACTTTCTACAAGATTCATCACCTGATGGAAAGATGAAGACATCAAATCGTCAAGTTGGCCAACCATTCCAGGTAGATATGATTGAGCACGATCTCGGTTCCAATTCAAATTCGGTACTGCGCTACCATTTGTCAAGCCAACGAGATCAAACGTTAGGCTTCGATCAAACCCTTTAGGCAGCCGCGCCTTATCAGCATGCCCTGCATACCATCCTTTTTTTACGAACGAAACAATGAGGTCGCGAAAAGCTGGTAGGTCACTCAACACCTCGACCGGCAAACGAGTACCTTCGAACCTACGGCCTACATACCTCAGTTGGAAGTTGTTGACATTGTCAGGAATCGCATCTTCGCTCATTTTTACACTTGCCTCTATCGTCGCCAAGATGGCGAAAGATGCTCTCTATTAAGTTTACTAAATTACCAAGAAGAACTGCTTAACAATTCAGGCAGATGACGCAGCATTTTGTGGAGCAAGCCAGCTTTTGTGGAGCGCTAACCGCGGTAACTGTTAGGATTTTCATTGGAGCGGGTGAAGGGAATCGAACCCTCGTCGTAAGCTTGGGAAGCTTCTGCTCTACCATTGAGCTACACCCGCGTTGCCAGCATTCTACGCGCGTTTGCGAAGGTTTGACAAATTCTCAACCGAAGTGCGCGCATGCCGCTTCCCAGCCATGCGCGCAGCATCACATCATTCAGGCGACTCGACTTCATACCCCTTCGCCGCCAGCACCGCGATCACGCCTTTCGGATCGAAAATATCGTCCATCGACAACAGCGCAAACGTCGAAGCATTGGTATCCAGCGCCTTCTCGGCCGATGCAATCCACTTGGCATTCGCGCGTGCCTTCACGTTCTTCCATTCCGGCTCTGTATCGAGCGCGGCGCTGTTCATCAGCGCGCCGAAACACGCCTCCTCGCGTTCGGCGTAGTTCAGCTTGCGCATCTCATCCACGTCGCCCTTGGCCCAGGCATTAGCGCGCGCTGTTGCGCCGTCGAGATCCTGCTTCAGTGTGGCCATCGTTGTCCTCAGGCAGGCAGCGTCAGCCAGGTTCGACTTCTTGAAGTTCTTGATCAACGCGCGCGCATTGTCCGTCGGTAGTTCAACCTCCGTCGACGTCTGTTTCAGCTCGCTCTTCTTGATCAGGGCAAGCACCTGCTTGCGCACCGCATAGCCGTTTACCAGTCCCGCCCCCTTGCGCGCCGCTTCCGTCAACGCCTGCGCGGCAAAGATCGGGCGCTCGCGCTCGACATCGCTGTTCTCTGGGAGGTAGGTTGCCTTGAGCGTGCTCCACTGCGCGTAATCTGCTTGCGGCAGCACGTCACGCAGCTGCGCGCCATCCGGATTCTTGCGCACACCGATCAGGCTTGGCAGCAGCGTGACCATTTTGAAAAAACCCGGCTTGGCCGTGGCACCAGGCGGTGACAGGTACTCCTGCGAATGCTGAATCACATTCTCCACCTGCTGCGAGCGCCACGTCATGTTCTTCGGGAGCGGCGCATAGGTGCCGAACACCCACAGCACATGATCGCCCTTCTTTACTTTCCACATACCAGGACCGGGCCGCTGAGCGACGACGTGGATCTGTTCCGGCGCAGGTTCGACCGCGTCCGTGGTGACAACAGCGGTAGGCGGGGCACCGGCCCCGTCAAGCGACTGTGCCCATCCAGGGGCAGCCAGCAACGACAAGCACAGTACGGGAACGACGAGTGGGCGCATGAAGATATCCTGTTGTGAAAGTAGCCAGCGTGCGCCGATTATGAGGCGGCCATCGCGGCAATCACAAGGACTTTCGAATGCATACGCAAGGCGCAGTGTGCTAATAAAGATGGCCTGGGAGGGGTGCAAGCCCGCCTCCGCACGCGTCACGATATCGCGACGTGGATCAGTTCTCGCCAGGCCGCTCAAGCAGCGACTGCGCCACCCGCAAACCCTCGACCATCACGGCAAACGCTTCGTGCTTGGTCGCCTCGTCCGGCACGCGCAGCACGTACGACGGGTGGTAGATCGTCACCACCCACGCGTCGCCATGGCGCACCGGTTGGCCAAGACTGTCCCTGAGCGTCACGTTCCCCTTCTGCAGTACCGATTTCAGCGCAGTCGCGCCCATCGCCACGATCACCTTCGGCTTGCGGGTGGCGATTTCTTTTTCGAGCCAGTAGTGGCAGGCTTCGATCTCTTTCTGCGCCGGCGTCTTGTGCAGGCGCCGCTTGCCGCGCGGCTCCCACTTGAAATGCTTGACGGCGTTGGTGATGTAGACCCCCTTGCGGTCTACCTCCGCCTGCGCAAACACGCGATCGAGCAGCTGGCCGGCCGGCCCGATGAACGGCTGGCCTGACAGGTCCTCCTGGTCGCCCGGCTGCTCGCCGACGAGCATGATCTGCGCGTGGTCTGGCCCGATCCCGCCGACGGCCTGCGTCGCGTGCTGCCACAGTTCGCAGCGCCGGCATTCGTCGAGCTTTGATGGCTGCTCGCGGTCGGGCTGGGCTTTCTCGGCCGCGATCGGGATCGTCGTGCCGCGGCGCTGCCCCACCTCGGCGACCTGGCCGATGCGGCGCGCGCCCAGGCCGGCCTGGCTGACCATCGACGGCACCAGCGCGCCCTCGGGCAGGTTCTTCCAGAAGCGCGACGGTACATGGCTTTGCATGACCTTCGTGTTCAAGCGCGCGGGGTTGAAGATGCTGCGGTAATACGTCAGCCACAGCGCCTCGCCGTCGTCTTCCAGGTCGGCGGGGCCGGACATCAATGGCCCCGCATCGTGCAGCGTAGCGCCGTCCCACAGCACGCTGGCCTCGGGCGTGGCGATCATCCAGGTCATCTTGCCCATGCGGGCAACGAAATGTTCGGCCACCTGCGGCAGCACGTCGTGCGCAGGCTCGAACCAGGCCACGAACTGCGGCGGTCCGGCCTCGATCGGCCGTTCGCGAAAGCGGATGTAGGCAAACATGTCGTGCACCTCGCGCCGCACGGCCTTGACCATCGACGTCAGCCGCGCGCCATCGGGATCGGCGGGCGACTGCACATCGTGCTCGCCCTGCTGCCAGCGCCAGACCACGCGGTACAGGAAGGCCCAGCGATCGTGGTCGCGGTAGCAGGCGGCCGTTTGCAGCATCTCCATCAGGGAGCGCGGCACCTGCGGCCTGGGCATGGCTTGTGCCACCCTTTCGGCAGGCGGGGCAGCGAGAAGGTCGCCAGTCGGCTGTACCGTCTCCAGGGCCGATGCCGGCGCTGCCGGCGCGCTCGAGAACAAATCGGCGCCCGGCTCACCCCACGTCACCGCCTCGGGCGGCACGCCGGCGCGCAGCAGGGCGCGGGCGGTGGCGCGCCACTCGACGAACGAAGCCACCAGCAGCGGCTGACCTGCGCGGACCGCGGCGACGGCTTCGCTGGCGACGACGGCTGCAGTGGCCGCGGGGGTCATGCTGCCTGCAGCTCCGGCCACAGGTTCATCTGCTGCGGCGCATCGGCCATGTGCTTGCGCAGCAGGTCGGAGCTGGTCGCGCCCTGCGCCGGCTTGTAGTCGGCGGTGACGACGAACGGCGCCAGTTTTTTCAGGCTGCAGCGCAGCCGCGACAGATCTTCCCAGCGGATGCGACGGATGCGGCGCAGGTCGGCGATGCGCTTGGCGTTGCGCAGGCCGATGCCGGGGATGCGCGCGATCAGCGTCGCATCGACGCGGTTCAGGTCCATCGGAAACTGGTCGCGGTTCGACAGCGCCCAGGCCAGCTTGGGATCGATGTCCAGCGCCAGGTTGCCCGTCTGCGGCATGATCTCGCCGGCCGTGAAGCCGTAACTGCGCAGCAGGAAGTCGGCCTGGTACAGGCGGTGCTCGCGCAGCAGCGGCGGTGGCGCGAGCGGCACGCTCTTGGGGCTTTGCGGGATGGGACTGAACGCGGAGTAGTACACGCGCTTGAGTTTATAGCTGCCGTACAGCGTCTCGGCCGTGTTGAGGATCGTGTGGTCGTCGCTGGCGTCGGCCCCGACGATCATCTGCGTGCTCTGGCCGGCCGGCGCGAACGCGGGCGATCTTGGCTCTTCGGCTTTTTCATCGAGCTTGCGCCGGATGGAGCCCATCGCCAGTTTGATCGTGTGCACGCTCTTTTCGGGCGCGAGCCTGGTCACGCTGTCGTGCGTGGGCAGCTCGATATTGACCGACAGGCGATCGGCCCAGCGCCCTGCTTCGGTAATCAGCAGCGGGTCGGCATCGGGAATCGTCTTGAGGTGGATGTAGCCGCGGAAGTTGTGCACCTCGCGCAAGGTACGCGCCACGGCCACCAGCTGCTCCATCGTGTAGTCGGCCGACTGGATGATGCCGGAGCTGAGGAACAGGCCGTCGATGTAGTTGCGCAGGTAAAAATCCTGCGTCAGCTTGACCACTTCGTCGACCGCAAAGCGCGCGCGCGGGACGTTCGACGTGCGCCGGTTGATGCAGTACTGGCAGTCGTAGATGCAGAAGTTGGTGAGCAGGATCTTGAGCAGCGAGACGCAGCGGCCATCGGGCGTGTAGCTGTGGCAGATGCCCATGCCGGTGGTGGCGCCCAGGCCGTCCTTGCCCTCGGAGCCGCGCTTGGGCGCACCGCTGCTGGCGCAGGATGCGTCGTACTTGGCCGCGTCGGCCAGGATTTCGAGCTTGTCGTTGAGTTCCATCGGACGCCCGTGGCTGTATGGGCATACAGTATAGCGTGGCGTGTCATGACAGAGGGTGCGGCAGCGCACCCGTGCGGGGGTGGCGCCGGTTCAAAGACGGGACGCTAGTTATGCGTGCAGCAAGCCTTCGGCAAGCGACAGCTGCTGCGCATCCATCCGGCGCGCGGTGCGGGCCAGGTAGTCGCGTGCCGGCCCGATCCCGGCGCCGCCCGCCCGGTGCAGCCACGCATACGCTTCCACCAGATCGCGCGGCGCGCCCTGCCCCGCCGCATACATCACGCCCAGGTTGAACTGGGCCCGCGCGTGGCCCTGGCGCGCCGCGCACAGGTACCAGAAATGGGCGGCTTCATAATCCTTGTCCGCGCCCTTGGCGCAGTCGTAGCGCAGCCCCAGCTCGAACTGCGCCAGCGCGTGCTTCTGGTCGGCCGCCTTGTGCAGCCAGTCGGTGGCTTCGGCCGGGTCACCCAGATCGAGCCGGTCGAGCAGCGTGGCCACCATGTACTGCGCCGCTGCGTAACCTTGGGCTGCGGCGCGCCGGTACCACCCGAGTGCCTGCACGCTGTCCTGCGCTGCGCCGATGCCGTTTTCGTGGCGCAGGCCCAGGTCGAACTGCGCGCGCAGGTGGCCCTGTTCGGCGGCCTTGCGGTACCACGCCGTGGCTTCCACCGCATCGCGCTCGACGCCGTTGCCCGTATCGAGGAGCTGCCCGAGGTGGTACTGCGCCACCGGCAAGCCCTGCTCGGCCGCACGGCGGTACCAGACGGCCGCCTGCGCCGCATCCTGCACCACGCCCTGGCCGTGCTCGTGGCGCATGCCCAGGCTGTCCTGCGCGCCCGCATGGCCCTGCTGCGCGGCGCGCCGGTACCAGATCGCGGCCAGCGCGTCGTCCTGCGGCACGCCGTGGCCCGTGTCGTACATCAGCGCCAGATTGAACTGCGAGCTGGCATGGCCCTGGATGCCCGCGCGGCCGTACCACAGCATCGCCTGTTCGCCGTCCGCTTCCACGTCCTGGCCCTTGTCGTAGCGCAGCCCAAGATTGAACTGGGCCGGCGCGTAGCCCTGCAGCGCGGCCTTGCGCAGCCAGCCGAGCGCCTGCGCCGGATCGCGCGCCACGCCCTGGCCGCTGTCGTAGCGCAGGCCCACGCTGTACTGCGAACGGGCGTAACCCTGGCTCGCTGCGCGCCGGTACCAGTCCAGGGCCGCATCGTGGTCCTGCGCCACGCCCTTGCCGGTGTCGTACATCATCCCGAGATTGTGCTGGGCGCCCGGCTCGCCCTGCTCTGCCGCGAGGCGGAACCAGTGCAGCGCGCGGCCCACGTCCTGCGCCACGCCCTGCCCCTTGGCGTACAGCCAGCCCAGGTTGTACTGGGCCAGCGCGTAGCCCTGGCTGGCGGCGCGCTCGTACCAGTGGGCGGCCAGCATGAAGTCCTGCGGCACGCCCTGGCCCTTCTGCAGCATCACGCCAAGGTTGTACTGGGCCTGCGCCAGATTGGCCGTGGCCGCGCGCCGGTACCAGCTCACCGCCAGTTCGTCGCTTTGCGCCACGCCCTGGCCGTTCACGTACATGAAGCCCAGGCTGTGCTGGGCCTCGGCCACGCCACGCTCGGCCAGGCCTTTCACACGCAGGAATTCGGCGCTGTACAACGACGTGTCGGGCATGCCCACTCAGGCCAGCACGGCGCGCAGGTTCGATCCGGGCCGGGTGCGCAGCGCCACCATGAAGTCGCCCAGCGAAATCGGGCGGTAGAACAGATAACCCTGCATCGTCATGCAGCCGTTGGCGCGCAGGTAGCGCGCCTGTTCCTCGGTCTCGACGCCTTCGGCGATCAGGTTCAGGCCCAGGCCGCGCGCGATCGAGATGATCGCCAGAATCACCGGATAGTGGCCGTCTTCCTCGTGGATCTCCTTGACGAACGACTGGTCGATCTTGATCGTGTGGATCGGGAAGCGGTGTAGGTACGACAGCGACGAGTAGCCGGTACCAAAATCGTCGATCGCGATCGACACGCCCAGCTCGCACAGTTTGTTGAGCTGCTCGATCGCATACTGCGGGTTGCGGATGCAGATGTTTTCGGTGATCTCGACTTCGATCTGCTGCGGCGAGATTGCGTAACGCGCCAGGGCGCCGCGCATCTTCTCGAAGAAGTCGCCGCGGTCGAGGTATTGCGGCGACAGGTTCAGCGAGAGCCGGATGTCGCTGCCGCCGACGGCGTTCCAGCGCAGCATGTCGCGGCACAGCGCGCCGATCATCCAGTCCGAGATCGGCAGCATCAGGCCGTTTTCTTCGGCGAACGGCAAAAATTCGCCGGCCGACAAGCGTCCGCGCGTTGGATGGTTCCAGCGCATCAGCGCTTCGGCGCCCGTGATGTTGCCGGTCATGGCGTCGATCTGCGGCTGGTAGAACATCTCCAGCTCGTCGTGCTCGAGCGCGCGGCGCAGCGCCTGCTCCAGCGCGATCTTCTGGTGCGACACTTCGAGCATCGAGTCGTGATAGAAGCTGTGGCCGTTCTTGCCCAGCGCTTTCACCTGGTACATCGCGATGTCGGCGTGGCGCAGCAGTTCGTCGATCGATTCGCCGTCTTTCGGATAGATCGCGATGCCGATCGAGGCCGAGATGTGCACTTCGTGGCCATCGAGATCGAACGGCAGTTGCAGGCAGGTGAGGAATTTATCGGCGACCATGCGCGCGTCGTCGTGGCTGACCAGTTCGGGCAGCACGATGGTGAATTCGTCGCCGCCCTGGCGCGCCAGCGTGTCGCCCTTGCGCAGGCATTCCTTCAGGCGGCTGGCCGCCTGCTGCAGCAGTTCGTCGCCCTTGACGTGGCCGAGCGTGTCGTTCACGAGCTTGAAGCGATCGAGGTCGATGAACATCACCGCGAGTTCGGTCTGCTTGCGCTTGGCCTGGATCACGGCCAGTCCCAGGCGGTCCTTGAACAGGATGCGGTTCGGCAGGTCGGTCAGGATGTCGTGGTAAGCCTGGTAGGCGATGACTTCTTCGGCGCGCTTGCGGTCGGTGATGTCGCGCGCCACGCCGTAGGTGCCGAAGAACTCGAGCTTTTTGACTTCCTGGTCCGGCACGTGCATGCCGATCGCGTTCAGCGAGATCGTCATCAGCGTCGTGTTGAACGTGCGGTCGTTGCTGGTGTTGCCATTCCCGCCCCGGCACTTCAGGCGCAGTTCGACGTTGCGCGATGCGCGTTCATCGATGCGGCGTTCGTTGAACACGTAGCGCGCGCGTTCCAGGTCTTCTTCGTGCACGACGATCGAGTAATGCTTGCCGATCAGCTCTTCGCGCGTGTAGCCGAGCAGCTGGTAGGCGCGGTCGTTGACGAACGTGAAGCGGCCTTCGTGGTTGAGCGTATAGATGATGTCCGGCGACGAATCGACCAGGTAGCGATACATCTTCTCGGAGTTCTCGAGCTGGTTCGCGATGCGCGCATTTTCCAGTGCCAGGCGCCGGCGTCCCAGTGCGTTGCTGACGGTCGAGAGCAGCTCTTCGCGGCTGTAGGGCTTGCGCAGATAGCTGTAGGCGCCGCGCTTGAGCGCGCCGATCGCGGCGTCGATGCCCACCTCGCCGCTCATCACGATCACGTCGGCGTCAATTCCTTTGTCGTTGATGAAGTCCATGATCTGGTGGCCGCCGATGTCGGGCAGGCGCAGGTCGAGCAGGACCAGGTCGAAGCGCTGGCGCGACAGCTGCGCCAGCGCCTCCGTGCCGGATGGCGCGGTCGTGAGGCGGTAACCGCGCCCCTGCAGCAATTCGTACAGCGACGCCAGCAGGCGGGGTTCATCGTCGACCAGCAGCAGGCGTGGCTGGCTGTCGGCTTCGAGTGTCGGGGAAAATGGGGAAGGTTCACCAGGGAGCATGGTGGCAGGGTGCGCGTGCATGGTGAGGGTCAGGCGGAACCGAGCGCGCGCGCCGGCAGCGCGAGCGCCGTGCCAGCGCCGGTGTACGCCGGCAGGAGTATTTCAAACGAGGTACCGGAACTGGCGCTGCGGCAGGCGATATGGCCGCCCATCTTCTTGACCAGGCCATGGACGATCGACAGGCCCAGGCCGCGCTTGCCGCCATCGAGCGCGCCTTCCTTGCTGCTTTTTACAGGCATGAACAGGTTGGCCAGGACCTCGCGCGACAGGCCCGGGCCATTGTCGTTCACGCCCAGTTCGACGTACAGGTGGCGCTCGCGGTTGACGTGGCCGCGGTTGACGACCTCGATCCGGCCGCTGTTCTTGTGCTGTGGCCCGAATGCTTCGACCGCATTCTTGATCAGGTTCACCAGGATCTGCTTGAGCACATCGGGGTCGCCCTCGATTGCGCTGTCGCCGTCCATGTGCGCCACGATCTGCACGCCGCCCGGCACGAAGCCGCTGGTGCGGAACAGGCGCAGCACATCGTCGACGACGCGGGCGGCATCGACCGGCCGCGGAGCGGTCTCCGGTACCTGCGGTTCGGCCAGAGAGCCGATCAACTGGCCCACGCGGTCGATCTCTTCGTTCAGGATCGACAGCTCGCCGCCCACCGGTTCCTGGCGCGCCAGCTTGCCGTCCAGGATGCTCAGGTAATTCTTGATGATCGCCAGCGGGTTGTTCACTTCGTGCACGACGCGGCGCGACGCGTCGCGGAACTCTTCGGCCACATTGGCCAGCTGGCGGCGTGCGTGACCGCGTTCGAGCAGCAGGTTCTCGAGGGCGCCGGCGGCCTGCGCGCCGAAGGCCTGCATGAACCGCTCGCGGCGCTGGCAATGCGGCAGCTGCCAGGCCGGCACGCCGCCCACCAGCACGCCCAGGCAGCGCGCGCCGGCCACCAGCGGCACCACCACCAGGCTGTCGGTGCCAAGGATGCGCAGCAGCTGCTCTTCGGCCAGGCCTAGCTGCTGGCGGTTGCCCCCCACGAATGCGGGCCGGCGCTCCAGCGCGCTGCGCGCCACGGGGCCGCCCTTCGCCAGCGACACCGAGAAATCGGCAATGCGCGCCACGCCCGGCGCCGGGGCGCCCGACAACAGGTGGCCGGTGGCATTCTCGAGCAGCACGACGGCGCTTTCGAAATCGAACAGAATGCGGGCAGTGCGCGTCATCGCATCGAGCAGGCCCGACTCGCCCTGCTGGCGCGCCAGGGTCTGGCCAACTTCGGACACCAGCACCATATTGCGCACTTCTTCGTTCAGGCGCTTTTGCACCGGGTCGACTGGCGGCGGCGGCGCATAGGCCGATGGCTGCGGGATGTCGTCGGCGCCCGCCAGATCGATGCCCAGGTGTGCGGCGGCCTGCTCGACCTGACGCGCGGCGCCGTCGATCAGGTGCGCCGTGCGCACGGCGTCGATCCCGCACAGCGCGCACGCATCCAGCACCATCGCCTCGTCGTGCGCGTGGCAGGTCAGCACATGCGCCAGGCGCACGATGCGGATCAGGAGATGGCTGCCTTCCAGGCGGTCGCCCGGCTCGTGGTGGTACAGCACGGCATCGGCCAGGAATGAATCGAGCTGCCAGCGTTCGATCAGCCAGGCGCCCGCTTCGGCATGGGTGATCTGGAGCGTGCGCTGCTCGACCGCGCACAGGTCTTCGTCATCGATCGCGGTGAAGTTGAATGCGTATTCCTTGGGCGCGGCGGCCAGCAGCGCCAGGCGGCCGACATTGTGCAGGAGGCCCGCCAGATAGGCTTCTTCGGGATGCACGTAGTCGAGCATGCGCGCTGCATCGCGCGCAATCACGGCGGCCGTCAGGGAGTTTTTCCAGAACGCGCGCAGGTCGATACTGCCGGCATGCGGGAAGCTGTTGAAGGTCTGGAACACCGAATCGCTGATCACGAGCGTCTTGATCATGTCGGTGCCCAGCGCCACCAGCGACTGTTCGAGGTTGGCGCTGCGCGTGCTCCGGTGGTACGCCGAGCTGTTGGCGACCGCCAGCAGTTTGGCCGTCATGCCGGCATCCTTCGCAATCAGCGCGGCGAGTTCCGGCATGCCGAGATCGTCGGCCTGCAGGTGCTCGATGAGCTTGACCAGGATCTGCGGCATGGCCGGCAGCCGGGCGATCAGCAAGCGATTGCGAATATCCTGATCGGATAGGAGCATGTTATCAAGCACGGCCGCCACTTGTCGAAGGGTTCTGGTAGGTGGCGATCGCGCCCGAACAGGCATGCCACGTCGCCCTGCACTTCAGTGCATGGAACAGGCGAGAGGTCTGCCCACTGCTCCAGGTGATAAAAACGTATCGTAACATATATACATTTCTGATCAGGAACAATAGTTACGGGAATAGTCGTTGCAAGGGGCGTCCTCTGGGGTAAACACAGCCGCCTTTAAAAACTTGTTGTAACGATACGACTGTTTCCGCGATTCACGCTCATTCCATGCAAGGTCAGGGTGTCGATTCGCCCCGGGCGCGCAGCTTGCGGCGATGGCGCCGCGCAGTATCCCAGCATGCCAGCGACAGCAGCACGAAGAATGCCTGGCCGAGCGCCAGCGCCAGCACCGAATGCGACAGCGCCGGCGCAACAGCCCCGGCCACGATCGCGCCCAGCAGCGTCAGCAGGAACGACTGGCACGACGCCACCGTGCCGCGAATGCGCGGGAACAGGTCGAGCGCCAGCAGCGTCGCGCCGGGCGCGATCAGCGAGCTGCCAAACGTGAAGAAGAACATCGGCGCCACGGACCACGGCAGGGCCGGTGGAAAGAACGCGTGGTAGATCACGTTGAAGGTCACGGCGCCCAGCATGAAGAAAAAGCCCACGCGGATCTGGCGCGCGAAGTCCATCTTGCCAGCCAGCCGGTTGGCAACGAGCGAACCGAAAAAGATGCCGCTCACGGTCGGCACGAACAGCCACGCGAATTCGGACGGGCCCAGGCCCAGGCTTTCGGGCAGCATGACGGGCGCCGCGGCGATGTACAGGAACAAGCCGGCGAAGTTCAGCGCCGTCACGCCGGCCATCGTCAGAAACAGGAACGAGCTGAAGATGGCGCCATAGCTCTGCGCCAGGAAACGGGGATTGAACGGCTGGCGCTCGGCCGGCGGCACCGTCTCGGGCAGGTGCTTCCAGCAGAACCAGAACAGCAGCACGGTATAGATCGAGAGCGCCAGGAAGATCGCGCGCCAGTCGAGCAGCGTGACGATCCAGCCGCCCACCACCGGCGCGATGGCCGGGGCGATCGAGAAGATCATCGTGACCATCGACAGCAGGCGCGCCGCCGCCGTATCGGAATACAGGTCGCGGATGATCGCGCGCCCCACCACCACGCCAGCCCCCGCCGACACGCCCTGCAGCACGCGAAACACCCACAGGTATTCGACCGAGGACGCCGAGGCGCAGCCGAAGCTGCCGATCGCGAACACCACGAGCGCCACCAGGATCACGTTGCGGCGCCCGAACGCATCGGACAGCGCGCCATGCCATAGCACCATGCCGGCAAAGGCCAGCATGTAGGCGGTGAGCGTTTGCTGGACCTGCAGCGGCGTGGCGGCAAGCTGGGCCTGAATCTGCGGGAAGGCCGGCAGATAGGCGTCGATCGAGAATGGCCCCAGCATCGACAGCGCTGCCAGCAGCGTTGCCAGCCCGCCTGCCGAGAGCATCGCGATCTTGTGGGGCGGCGGCACCGGCACGGGTGTGACGGGGTCCTTGGGCAGATCGGATGGTTCTGGCAGCATGGGGCGGTTCCGGGTCAGTCCTGCTTTGGTTTGGCTTCCTCGCGGCGGTTGAAGCCCGCCACCATGTCGAAACGGAACAGGCGGCATTCGAGCGCGCCGTTGAAGAACGGGGTCTTGCGCGACTCTTTCAGGCGCAGCATTTTCGGCAGGCCCAGGTCGGCCGTGAACAGATAGGCGGTCCAGCCGGCAAAGCGCTGCTTGAGCGTCGTGGAAAACGCGGCGTAGAAGCCGGCCGCCATGTCGTCCTGCGGCACGGTGCTGTCGCCGCGCACGCCGATCCGCTCGCCGTACGGCGGGTTGGTGAGCAGGATGCCCGGCTCGGTCGTCGGCGCCGACACGTGCTGCGCTTCGATCTGCTTGAGCGGCACGTCGAACAGGATGCCGGCGATCTTCAGGTTATGGCGCGTCATTTCGACCATGTCGCCCGAGATGTCCGAGCCGAAGATGGTCGGCTCCTGCGGCAGCACGTTCGGCTTGACCGCCGCTTTCATCGCGGCCCAGGCCTGGCGGTCGTGGTCGGCGAATTTTTCGAAGGCGAAGCTGCGGCGCGCACCGGACGGAATCCCTTGCAGCATCTGGGCCGCTTCGACCAGGATCGTGCCCGAACCGCACATCGGGTCGAACAGCGGCACGCCCGGCTTCCAGCCCGAGACGCGCAACAGGCCGGCCGCGAGATTCTCGCGCAGCGGCGCGTCGCCCGTTTCTTCACGCCAGCCGCGCTTGAACAGCGCTTCGCCCGAGGTGTCGAGGTAGACGATGAAATTGCGTGCATCCAGAAAACCGACGATGCGCATGTCGGGCTCGCGCGTGTTGACCGACGGGCGCTTGTCGTACTGGTCGCGGAAGCGGTCGCAGATGGCGTCCTTGATCTTGAGCGTGGTGAATTCGAGGCTGCGCAGTGGCGACTTGACGGCCGTGACGTCGACGCGGATCGTGTGATCGGGGCCGAACCAGTCTTCCCAGGTCTGCTCGAGCACCAGGTCGTAGATGTCGTTTTCGGTGGTGTAGCTGCGCTGGCCCATGCGCATCAGCACACGCGAGGCGATGCGCGAGTGCAGGTTGAGCAGCCAGGCGTCCTGCATCGTGCCCGAGCAGTGAACGCCGCCAGGCACCTGGTTGTGCACTTTCAGCGTGGTGCTTTGTGCGGCGATTTCGCCGATTTCTTCGGCCAGTGCCGCTTCCATGCCGCGTGGGCATGGGCAAAAATAGGAAGCCATGAGGGGTACCCTTTGTCCGTTGATGAAACGATGAAAAATAAACGCGCCACCGGCCCGGGCCGATGACGCAGCAATACAAAAAATGCAGGTTTAGAACGGCTTGACGGTCACCAGGATGACAATCGCCAGCATCAGCACGACCGGGACTTCATTGAACCAGCGATACCACTTGTGGCTACGCGTATTGACGCCGCGCTCGAATTTCTTGAGGATGCCGCCGCACATATGATGGTAGCCGATGGTCAGGAACACGAGCAGCAGTTTCGCGTGCAGCCAGCCGCCCTGGATGCCGTAGCCCAGCCACAGCCACGCGCCCAGCAGCACCGCCGGCACCGACAGGATCATCGAGAAGCGGTACAGCCGGCGTGCCATGCCCAGCAGGCGGTCACGCGCCGCGGGGTTGGTTTCCTCGGCCAGGTTGACGAACAGGCGCGGCAGGTAGAACAGGCCGGCGAACCAGGACGCAATGAAGACGATGTGCAGCGCTTTGATCCAGAGGTACATGCTTTCCTTGTGGTGAATGTTGAATTCAGTTGCGTACTTCGCCGTGCCCGAACACGACGTACTTGAGCGACGTGAGACCTTCCAGCCCCACCGGGCCGCGCGCGTGCAGCTTGTCGTTCGAGATGCCGATCTCGGCGCCCAGGCCGTATTCGAAGCCATCGGCAAAGCGCGTCGACGCATTGATCATCACCGACGCCGAGTCGACTTCGCGCAGGAAGCGCATCGCGCCGCTGTGGTCCTCGGTGACGATCGATTCGGTGTGCTTGGATGAATACGCGTCGATGTGGTCCATCGCTTCGTCGATGCCGGCCACCACCTTCACGGCCAGGATCGGGGCCAGGTATTCGGTCGACCAGTCTTCTTCCATCGCCGCGACCAGATGCGGATAACCGGCCAGGATCGCGAACGATTCCGGATCGGCGCGCAGCTCAACCAACTTGGTCGCATACAATTCGGCCAGGCGCGGCAGCACCGTCGGCGCGATGCCGCGCGCGACCAGCAGCGTTTCCATCGTGTTGCAGGTGCCGTAGCGGTGGCACTTGGCGTTGAACGCGATGGCCAGCGCTTTATCGATATCGGCCTTGTCGTCGATGTAGACGTGGCAGATGCCATCGAGGTGCTTGATCATCGGGACCGTGGCTTCGGCCATCAGGCGCGCAATCAATCCCTTGCCGCCGCGCGGGACGATCACGTCCACGTACTGCGGCATCGTGATCAGCGCGCCGACGGCGGCGCGGTCGACCGTGTCGACCACCTGCACCGCCGCTTGTGGCAGGCCGGCGCCCACCAGGCCTTCGGCCACCAGCGTGGCCAGTGCGCGGTTGCAGTGAATGGCTTCCGAGCCGCCGCGCAGGATCGCGGCATTGCCGCTCTTGATGCACAGGCCCGCCGCATCGACCGTCACGTTCGGGCGCGCCTCGTAGATGATGCCGATCACGCCCAGCGGCACGCGCATCTGGCCGACCTGGATGCCGCTCGGACGCACTTTCATGTTCGAGATTTCGCCGACCGGGTCGGGCAAGGCGACGATCTGGCGCAGGCCGGCAACCATCGTCGAAATCGCCGCATCAGATAGCGCCAGGCGGTCCATCAGCGCCGGGGCCAGGCCGGCTGCCTGCGCGGCCTCCAGGTCACGGGCATTGGCTGCGCGCAGCAGGCCGGCGTCGCGCTCGATCGCATCGGCGATCAGTTGCAGGGCGCGGTTGCGGGTGGCGGTGTCGGCGCGTGCCATGGCGCGCGCGGCGGCGCGGGCTTGCTGGCCCAGCGTGTGCATGTGTGCGGTAATGTCCATCGAGTTTCCCATTGCATTAACCTGGCTCGCGCAAGGCGGCGATGTCCATCGGCGTCGAGCCAAGGCTCTACTGCGAGAGGCTTACCGCGCCACCCGCAACGCCAGCTGCAACATCGCATCCCACGCGTCGCCCGCGAATTTTTTGGCACGCAAGCCCTTGACCATACGGTCGACCTGCGCTGCCTCTTGCAGCGCCGCTTCGAGCGTCGCGAGCGACACGCGGCGCAGCGCCGGCTCCATCATCCGCTCGCGCGGCCCCCAGATCCGGTATTCCTTGAGCAGGGCATTCAGTGGCCGGCCCTGCCCCATCCCGCTCTTCAATTTTAGCAGCGTGCGGATTTCTTCAGCCACCGCCCACAAGACCAGCGGCAGCGCTTCGCCTTCGCCCTTCAGGCCTTCGAGCATCCGCACCAGGCGCGCCGTGTCGCCCGTGAGCATCGCCTCGGACAGCTTGAACACGTCGTAGCGCGCCACGTTCAGCACGGCGTCATGCACCTGTTCGAACGTGAGTTTGCCCGGCTCGTGCAGCAGGCCGAGCTTTTGAATCTCCTGGTGCGCCGCCAGCAGATTGCCTTCGACGCGGTCGGCGATGAAGTCCAGGCTCTGGCGCTCGGCGCTCTGGCCCTGGCTTGCTAACCGGTTGCCAATCCAGGCCGGCAGTTGCGCGCGCTCGATGTTCGGGATGTCGATGTACACGGCGGCCTGTTGCAGCGCCGTGACCCACGACGCCTTGGCCGTCTGCCAGTCAAGCTTGGGCAGCGTGATCAGGGTCAGGTTGTCGGGGCTGAGGTCTTTCGCATACGCCTGCAGTGCGGCGCTGCCATCCTTGCCCGGTTTGCCGGTCGGGATGCGCAGCTCGATCAGCTTCTTGTCGCCGAACAGCGACAGTGCCTGGTTCGCCGCCAGCAGCTCGCCCCATTTGAAGGTGCGCTCCACGCTGAGCACATCGCGCTCGGTATAGCCCTGCGCGCGCGCGGCCTTGCGGATGCGGTCAGCCGCTTCCAGCGCCAGCAGATGCTCGTCGCTGGCGATCACGTACAGCTGCGCCAGGTTCTTGGCCAGATGGCCGTCGAGCGCTTCGAGCCGCAGTTGCATCGCTTACGGCGTCGGCAAGGCGGCGGCCGGCGTCGCCGGGGCCACCACGGGCGCCAGCGGCTTGATTGCCACCAGGCGGCGCAGGACCTGCTGCACCAGGTCGGACTGCATGTCGCGGTACAGCAGCGCTTCTTCGGATTCCTTGGCCAGCACCTGCGATTCATCGAACGCGATATTGCGGCGCAGGGTGATCTCGGTCGGCGCCAGCAGCTGGCGGTTGTTGGCGTCACGCACCTGGAACACCAGCGTGTAGCTCAGCGAGTATTCACGCACGCGGCCCAGGCTGTTGAGCGACAGGATCGACTTGCCGCGCGACTCGCTGATCACGTCGAACAACGCCTCGGCCTTGGAGGCATCGGGCTCGATGCGCACGGTATCACCCGCGCGCAGGTTGCGCTTGAGTTCCGTGCCCAGCGGCGAGGCTTCGTTGAACGACAGCCAGATGCTCTGGAACGGCACGTTGTACTGGCCGTCGCTGCCGCGCAGCTTGAAGCCGCAGCCGGCCAGCATCGCCACCAGCAGGACTGCACCGAGGGCGCGGACGAGGTAATTGTTGTTCGAGGTGTTCATCATCAGACCACGATATTGACAAGTTTGCCCGGCACGACGATGACCTTCTTCGGCGTGCCTTCGATGAACTTCTGCACCGCTTCGCTGGCCAGCGCAGCCGCTTCGATGGTCGCCTTGTCGGCATCCTTTGCGACCTTGACCGAACCACGCAGCTTGCCGTTCACCTGGATCATCATGTCGATCTCGGACTGTTCGAGCGCCTGTGGATCGACTTCCGGCCATGGGGCGTTGAGCAGATCACCATGGACGCCGGCAAAGCCAAGTTCCTGCCACAGTGCGTGCGTGATGTGCGGCGCGACCGGGTTCAGCAAACGCAGGAAGATCGAGAAGCCTTCGGCGATGATGGCGTTGGACGCTGCGCTGTCATCGAGCTTGCCCGATTCGAGCGTGTTGAGCATCTTCATGCAGGCCGAGACCACCGTGTTGTACTGGATGCGCTTCAGGTCGTAGTCGGCCTGCTGCAGGATCTTGTGCACTTCGCGGCGCAGCGTTTTCTGTGCGTCGGTGTGCGTGCCCTGCACTTCACCAGTCAGCGCCGCGGCGATGCGTTCGCGCTGTGCGTAGCCGAAGGCCCACACGCGGCGCAGGAAGCGGCTGGCGCCTTCGACGCCGCTGTTCGACCACTCGAGCGTCTGCTCGGGTGGTGACGCGAACATCGTAAACAGACGCGCGGTATCGGCGCCGTACTGCTCGATCTGCGCTTGCGGATCGATGCCGTTATTTTTGGACTTCGACATCTTTTCGGTGCCGCCAATTTCGACCGGCTGGCCGTCGGCCTTCAGCACCGCGCTTTGCGGGCGGCCCTTGTCGTCGAAGGTCAGCTCGACGTCGGCCGGGTTGAACCAGGTCTTCTTGGTCGATGCGTCTTCGCGGTAGTAGGTCTCGTTGAGCACCATGCCCTGCGTGAGCAGGTTCACGAACGGCTCGTCGAATTTGACCAGGCCGAAGTCGCGCATCACCTTGGTCCAGAAGCGCGCGTACAGCAGGTGCATGACGGCGTGTTCGATGCCGCCGATGTACTGGTCCATCGGCATCCAGTAATCGTTGCGCTCGTCGACCATCGCGTCGTTCGAACCCGGCGACGTATAGCGCATGTAGTACCACGACGAATCGATGAACGTGTCCATCGTGTCGGTCTCGCGGCGCGCAGGCTTGCCGCAGGTCGGGCAGTCGCACTTGAGGAACGCTTCGTCCTTGTTCAGCGGATTGCCGGTGCCGTCCGGGACCAGGTGCTCGGGCAGCACGACCGGCAGGTCGGCCTCGGGTACCGGCACGATGCCGCACTCGGCGCAGTGGATCATCGGGATCGGCGTGCCCCAGTAGCGCTGGCGCGAGATGCCCCAGTCGCGCAGGCGGAACGTGACCTTCTTGGCGCCCAGGTCCTGGCTCGCCAGTTCACCCGAGACCGCGTTGACGGCCGAGGTGTAATCGAGGCCGTCGTACTTGCCCGAGTTGATCGTGCGGCCGTTGTCCTTGTCGCCGTACCACTCCTGCCAGGCGTCGAGCGAGAATTCCTGGCCTTCGACGGCCACGACCTGCTTGATCGGCAGATTGTATTTTTTGGCGAAGCCGAAATCGCGTTCGTCATGCGCCGGCACGCCCATCACGGCGCCATCGCCGTAGGTGATCAGGACGTAGTTGCCGACCCAGACCGGGATCTGTTCTTGCGTGACCGGATGGGTGACGAACAGGCCGGTCGGCATGCCCTTCTTTTCCATCGTCGCCATGTCGGCTTCGATGACGGAACCGAGCTTGCATTCGGCGATGAATTGCTGCAGCGCCGGGTTGTTCTTTGCCGCGTGCTGGGCCAGCGCGTGCTCCGGCGCCACGGCGCAGAAGGTCACGCCCATGATCGTGTCGGCGCGCGTGGTGAACACGTACAACTTGCCGTCGTCGATCGGCGCGCCGGTGTCATCCTGGATCGTGTGCGGGAACGCGAAGCGCACGCCCGTCGACTTGCCGATCCAGTTGGCCTGCATCGTGCGCACGCGCTCGGGCCAGCCTGGCAGCTTGTTGTCGACATGGTCGAGCAGTTCGTCGGCGTACTCGGTGATGCGCACGTAGTACATCGGGATTTCGCGCTTTTCAATGAGCGCGCCCGAACGCCAGCCGCGGCCGTCGACGACCTGCTCGTTGGCCAGCACGGTCTGGTCGACCGGGTCCCAGTTCACGGTACCGGTCTTCTGGTAGATGATGCCCTTTTCGAGCATCTTGAGGAACATCCACTGGTTCCACTTGTAGTAGTCCGGCTTGCAGGCGGTCATCTCGCGCGACCAGTCGATCGCCAGGCCCATCGACTCCATCTGGCCACGCATGTGGGCGATGTTCGAATAGGTCCATTCGGCCGGCGGCACGTTGTTGGCCATGGCCGCGTTTTCCGCCGGCATGCCGAATGCATCCCAGCCCATCGGCATCAGAACGTTGTAGCCGTTCATCCGCAGGTAGCGGTACATCACGTCATTGATCGTATAGTTGCGCACGTGGCCCATGTGCAGCTTGCCCGATGGGTAAGGCAGCATCGAGCAGGCGTAATACTTGCCCTTCGGGAAACGCGGATCGTGTTCGACGGCTTTATAGGCGTCGATCGATTTCCAGTAGGCCTGGGCGGCCTGTTCGACTTCGGCTGGACTATATTTTTCTTGCATGATTTCTGCAGACGTAATGTGGGATGGAACCGAGCATTATAGCTGGTTCAATTTGCAGTGCGGCGTAGAGAGGGAGCGGCTTGGGGATGGCGGCGTGTGGGCCATGTCAGCCGGCGGCTGTCTTCAGGGAGACGCCAGAGGATGGCAACGCAAGTTTGCCGGCAGGCCACGTTGCTTGCAACTCGCGTCCGGCGCTAAAAATCAGGTTAGCAGTGTCAAAATTAGTTGGGCTAGTGCCTTGGCGAACTGCCGATCAGCTTGCCACATCATGCTGCGGCATCTGGGCGCATCCGTTTACGTAGCACCACTACAGAGCACGCGAATCAGATTGCGCTGACAACTGACCGCCACATTACGCCAAACTGGAGATCAGGCAACAACCGCAGGTGGCGCGATGCCCGTGGCGGGCGATCGGGGCACCATCATCCGTCATCGATTCATCGCCTTCTTGAATGACGTTCGGTTTTACGCCAGGGTGCTGCGGACATAACACTTCATCACCCTTGCGCGCCACTGAACGGTTGTCGAATCGCATTGTCGACGAGGCGGTGATGACTTTCCCACCGTGGTCGGTGTCGTCTCCTATGCGTATCAGATTTATCATGATGATTGAGAGATTAATTACCATGGCTTGGCCAAATTCAGACGAATAAGGCTCCCAAATAATATTCGTTTATTTCCAGCCTGATAAAATCTACGCTACATCAGGTTGCTATCGGGATGTTATAACGAAAATAACGTTCGCCAAAACCAAGAATTTTATATTTCCCTGGGTTCTCCTTGGAAGTCTTTCGCAGATCAATTTTCTCCACATCTGGCCAGCCGAATGTCCTGAATGTCGCTTCGGCCATACAGACAGATTCCATGTACATCCTGGAAATTCTAAAGGCGATTAGCCCAATCGTCACAAAACAAACTACGATCCACAGCGCCATGAAATGCCACGTATATTCCTCAAGCAAAATACTTAAACCCATCTCGATCACGGAATCGAACATATAAAACAGAATCGCGATAACTGAGATCCATAGCCAGCCTCTCACTGAGTTTCGATAAAGGACTTTCCTTCCCGCAATCACATGCGGATAAGCAGCAACCAAGCCGTCATCAACGCGTCTTATTGCATAACCTGTGTAGCAATGGCCCCCGGTATGTTCTGCAACGACTTCGACCTTATCCCCAGTACCCAAAGGCATCGTCCAAACCCAGCCTTGTATTTTTTTACCGTCAAGTTCAAACTCCAACCAGTGAGCTTTTTCAGCTTTATTCCCGGCTGAGCCCACAATGCCTGCAGCGTGTGCACCCATGCCCATCGCTGTGGCGATTATTGCAGTTATTCCAATTTGCGTATGTTGATCTGGGGTCGACATGAAGTCATGCTCACGTGTGTAGCATCTGAGCTTTGATATTTTCCCTTTTAGCAACAACAGAGAATCGTGAGGGTCATCTCTTTTCATCATAGCTCAAACATGGCTTAGTCAAAATCAGACGAGTCAGGCTCCTGAAGAAGATCATTTTATTTCCGGCCTTGATAAATTCATGCTATATCCGGATGCCACTTTAGCTTTATAACGAAAATAATGCTCACCGAATCCAGGGATTTTGTAGTCCCCTGGATTCTCTTTGGAAGTCTTTCGCAGATCGATTTTTTCTACATCTGGCCAGCCGAATGTACTGAATATATCTTCGGCCATATAAACAGACTCCATATACATCCTTGAAATTCTAAAGGCTATTACTGCAATTACCACAGGACAAACTACAACCCACATTTTCATAAAGCTCCACATTTTTTCGTCAAACAATGCGCTCACCCCGATTTCTATCATGAAAAATAAGATAGGCAATAAAAAACAGATAACTGAGAACCATAACCAACCTCTTACCGAGTTACGATACAGGACCTTCCTTCCAGCAATCACGTGAGGGTAAGCGGCAACCAAGCCGTCATCAACGCGCTTTATTGCATAAGCTGTGTAGCAATTGCCTCCAGTATGTCGAGCAACAACTTCGACATTATCCCCAGTACCCAAAGGCATCTTCCAAACCCAACCTTGTATTTTTTTACCGTCAAGTTCAAATTCCAGCCAGTGCGCTTTTTCAGCTTTATTCCCGGCTGAGCCCACCATGCCGGCAGCTTGTGCACCCATCCCCATTGCTGTGGCTACTATCGCAGTTATGCCGATTTGTATATGTTCATCTCTGGTAGTTATGAAATCATGTTCACGAGTGTAGCATCTTAGCTTTGATATTTTTCCTGCCGGCAATAAAATGAAATCGTAATGATCTTCGTTTTTCATAATAATGAGACCAAAGCGTTTAAAAATCCCTTCTCTTGTTTAGAAGGGTCTGAATAAGGGTGAAGCCCCTATTTATAACGACTATTTCTGGCGTTTTCCCGCACTAAAAGAACATCGTGAACACCAGTCTTCCAGTTCGGTTGGAGTGAGCCAAGCAGCCATCGCTTCGAGTACAATTAAAAATATCATCGTTTCCCAACCGGTCAGCCACGTAATATAGCGGATTGCTGCCACCTGTCGCCTCAACTAAAATCGCACCGCCTGAGTAGAAACCAGCTATACTTTTTAATTCGCAAATTCCCATTAAATCCATCCTTCCTTCTTTGCACAACTTGATCGTTTTCGCCCCGCCTATCCAGGCAGATATAAATTTCCCAAAACTGCTAAGCCCTCCACTTACCAGTTTTCAGCTACGCGAATGAACATAATCTTTCGAAGCCAAATAAAAGGGCGTCATCGTGATCTTGATGAGCGACGATAGCAACGATGCTCCCTATTGAATCAGTTGAACTCAGTATCTTCATTCGTTGCAACCGTCATGGTCTTGTAGAAATTTACTGCCCAGCTCAACATCTCCAACTTTGCCTGCTGATGCACCAATTTCATCACGTCGCATAAGAAACGCCGAAGCGCTGGCGGAAGACACTTTGAAGGATCTCCTCTCCAACGAAATCGCGAATCTGATTGATTCGGAATTGTCTAAAGATCGCGGCGCCGACAGTCATGCCAAATGTGTCAACTCCAAGGCGTTTTGAGCAAAGCGCCTCTCGGTGATATGTTCTTGGGATCGGTTTCGAGCGCCAGCTTTGAGAGCGTTCCGTAATAACCGTTGAGTTTCCCGATCCTTGCCGCAGCCGAAAATACTGCCTCGACGCCAGGGCTATTGCCGGCTTTTGCCTGTGCCGATTCCATCGGCATGTTCTTTTTCGCTAGGTTGCTATGGTGTGTACAAAGAATTTTATTGGCGGCCATCCAGTTCATGTTGTCGTCGTAGGCGTTGACCTGCGCGACCCGATGCGGGGCAGCACCGGCCAACGTTCAGGCGCGTTGCACGCCGAACGCATGTTGCGCCCCTGGTTGCGCAAGCGCAGTCGTCGAATGGGCGTTTCGCGCCGTCGTTGCGCCATCGTTGCCGCGTGCATGGGCAGATAGCCAATCTAAGGCCGGCAGGAACATGCTGTCTTGCCACAGCGCAAATTATGGAAACGGGTAACAGTCCGACGCAGTTCAGGGCAAATATTGCCGCTCTGCTTTCGGTCTTGATGAAATTAAGGGGAGGAAGCCTTGTCCGTGATGTAACGAATGACGTAAGAAGCCTGGTATTCCTATCGCCTAGCGTGGTGCAGACGTGACTTCATCACGAAAATCAGGACAAAAAAAAGCGCGGGTAAGCCCGCGCGTCGATACTGCTAGTCGATAGCGCCGCTATGCGCTATTCGACGTTTGCTGCTAGCGCAGCACGAGTTTCAGTGCCGGCGTTTCGCCATAATCTTCATACCGCTCATTGATGCCGCCGATACAAAAGGCCAGTTCCTCGAACAGATCCGGCGCGGCGGCCTTCATGGCAGCAGCGTCGACGATCACGACCTCGAGCACTTCGTCCGGCGCCAGCTGGAAGCTGGTCATGTTTTCGTCGTCGCGCAGGTAGCTCAGGCAATCGACCCAGGCGTCGATGCTGTTCGCATACGACGCCGGGAAACCGAACGCGGCCCTGCTTTGCGCATGAAACGACGCCTCGTCGACGATCGCGGTGCCATTCAGTTGTGCAACGGCCATATCAGGCTTTCAGGCCCAGCACGTCCTGCATGTCGTACAGGCCGTGGGATTTGTCTGCCAGGAAGCGCGCGGCGCGCAGTGCGCCGTGTGCGTAGGTCACGCGGCTGCTGGATTTGTGGCTGATCTCGATGCGCTCGCCCGTACCCAGGAACATGACGGTATGGTCGCCCACAACGTCGCCGCCCCGCACGGTGGCAAAGCCGATCGTCGACGGGTCACGCTCGCCGGTGACGCCTTCGCGGCCGTACACGGCGCATTCCTTGAGGTCGCGGCCGATGGCGTCGGCAATGACTTCGCCCATCTTGAGCGCGGTGCCCGATGGTGCATCGACCTTGTGCCGGTGGTGTGCTTCGACGATTTCGATGTCGTAGCCTTCGGCAAAACTTTTGGCGGCCATTTCGAGCAGCTTGAGCGTGACGTTCACGCCCACGCTCATGTTCGGTGCGACCACGAGTCCGATCTTTTCGGCGGCGGCGGCGATGTCGGCCTTGCCGGCGTCATCGAAACCGGTGGTGCCGATCACCATCTGCTTGCCGTTGGCGGCGCAGTACGCGAGGTGCGCGAGCGTGCCTTCGGGGCGGGTGAAGTCGATCAGCACGTCGGCGTTGTGCAGGCCGTGCTTGATGCTGTCTTCGATCATCACGCCAGTGAGGAAGCCCCCGAAGGCGCCGGCATCCTGGCCGATGAACGGCGAACCGGGCATGTCGAGGGCGCCGGCCAGGCGGGCGTCGGGTGCGTACTGGATGGCTTCGATCAGCATGCGGCCCATGCGGCCGCTGGCGCCGGCTACGGCGATATTCAACATCGTCATGGCAATCCTTACTGCTGGGTTGCCGGGGCAGTCACCGTGATCGGTGCGACCGGACGGCTTTCCGGCTTGTCTTTCTTTTGTGGCACCTTGGCAGGGCCGGCGATACGGTCGATGTAATCGCGCTCGCTCGGCAGGTTGCCGCCTTCGAAGCGCTCGACCACGTCATCCTTGAAGAACACGGTGACGCGGCTGGTGGTCAGTTCGCCATTGCCGCGGGCCAGGTAGAACGGATAATCCCAGCGGTTGGCATGGAATG
>Ga0308158_10000922_pt1 | contig 36763 bp, 34 predicted proteins | sample PhyBR2_FD_201038 | JGI IMG/M metagenome (GOLD analysis project Ga0308158, IMG submission 201038) | Phyllosphere microbial communities from UC Gill Tract Community Farm, Albany, California, United States - DLSLB.R2 | ecosystem: Host-associated > Plants > Phyllosphere > Unclassified | place: USA... | reverse complement strand
AGGACTTCGGCGACGCGCACGTCGTGCTCGACAACGGCGCGTCCGGGTACGTGCGAGTGGACTGGTTCACGCCCGAAGGGCTGGGCGTGTTCGGCGACGGCCGCACGATCATCCTCGGCACCGACGGATACATCGAGCTGCGCAAGTACATCGACATCACGACCGACAACGGCGGCGGGCAGGTGCTCCTGGTGAATCAGGAGGGCCAGTACCGGTTCGACGCGAACGGCATGACCGGGTTCCCCTACTTCGGACAGCTGATCCGCGACTGCCTCGACCGCACCGAGACCGCGATGACCCAGGCGCACGCCTTCAAGGCGGCCGAGCTGAGCCTGCAGGCACAGGCCCGCGCCGAGGTGCTCGCCCTCTGACCCGCAGCGGACGTCCCGTCTGCAGGTCGAGATTCCGTCCGCATGCTCGAATCGGCGGTTTCGACCTGCGGACGGAATCTGAGCCGACAGACGGGACAGAGGTCGTCGCTCAGCGACCGCCGACGGCCTCCCCCTCCACCACCGTCATCTCGACGCGTGAGGTGAGGAACGCCTCGACGCCGTCGCGGAACGGGTCGGCATCGAGCACGATGAAGTCGGCTGCGGCTCCGGCGCGCAGCACGCCGAGCTCACCGTCCCAGCGCGCGGCATACGCCGCGTCGCGCGTCGCCCGCCGCACAGCGTCGGCGATCGCCATCGCGTTTCCGGGCACGTTCGGCGCGAGCGCCGGATCGAACGCCGAGCGCCGGGTGGTCGCGACGAACAGGTTGGGCAGCGGGTCGAACGGCGCCGTGGGCGCGTCCGTGCCGAGGGCCAGCGTGGCGCCCGCCTCGACGAACTCGCGCCACGGATAGCCGCGCTCGACCCGGTCGTCGCCCAGCATGGTCCGCCAGTTGGGCTGGATGGCCGGGTCGCAGTGCACCGGCTGCATCGAGGCGACGACGCCCAGCCGTGCGAGGCGCAGCGGCGTCTCGCGGTCGACGGTCTCAAGGTGCTCGAGCCGGTGCCGGCGGTCGGCGCGGGGGCCGTTCGCCGCGACAGCCGCCTCGAGCGCGTCCAGAGCCAGAGCGGATGCCGCGTCGCCGATCGCGTGCATCGCGACCTGCAGCCCGGCAGCATCCGCCGCCGTGACGACCGCGGAGAGCGACGGCAGATCCCACAGCGCGTCCGGATGCGAACCATCGTGGAACGGATGCCGCATCGCCGCCGTGCAGCTGTCGATCACGCCGTCGACGAACAGCTTGACGCCGGTGATGCGCAGCCACGGACCGTTGTGACGGGCTGCGAGCTCGGCCGCTCGCGCGACGCCCTCGAGGTCGCCCTCGGCTGTTTCCGTGCGGTTCACGACCCAGTGCCCCGCGACGCGCAGCGGAAGCCTGCCTCCGTGTCGTGCGTGCACGGCGACCAGTGCACGCAGCTCGGGCTCACCCAGCCCCATGTCGACCACCGCGGTGACCCCGGCCGCCAGGTAGGCGTCGAGTGCGGACTCCAGTGCGCGCTCGCGCTCCTCGTCGGACACGATCTCATCGAGCCGGTCGCGCATCAGGCCGAGCGAGGCGTTCTCCCACAGCATCCCTGTCGCGGTCCCCGCCGCGTCGCGCTCGATCCTGCCGCCGATCGGGTCAGGCGTGGCATCGTCGATGCCCAGCTCGGCGAGCGCCGCGCTGTTCACCCAGGCCGAGTGGCTGTCGTTCGCGTGCAGGTAGACGGGGCGGTCGGCGATCACCGCGTCGATCATGTCCCGATGCGGGGTTGCTCCGGCGAGTGCCGAGAACAGCCAGCTGCGTCCGACGATGCGGGCCGCATCCGACTCCTGCGCCGCCGCCGCCAGCCGCCGTTGGATCTCCCCGAGGTCCTCGGCGTCCTGCAGGTCGACCTGCCCGAGCGACTCTCCCATCGAGACGAGGTGCGTGTGCGCGTCGACGATGCCCGGGAGCACGAGCCGCCCGCCGAGATCGACCACCTCGTCGACGGGCAGGGCGGATGCGGTCGCGTCGTCGCCGACGAACGCGATGCGCCCGTCCCGCACGACGAGCGACTCCGCCCACGGGGCCGTGTCCGAGGTGAAGATCGCGCCTCCGCGATACTGCACGGCGGTCACAGGGATTCCTTCGATCGGGTGGAGGTGCGCACGAGCACCAGATACAGGACGAACGAGACGACGAGCCCGACCGGAACCGAGAGGTCGATCCCGCCCAGCGCCAGGGCGATCGGGCCCGTGAACACCATGGTCGAGCTGCACATGAGCGACAGCGCGATGCCCGTGAGCACGGCGACTGCTCCGGCGAGGTGCACGCCGCCGGAGAACCAGAAGCGGCTGCCGCGCGAGTCGTCGGCGAGGGCCGCTCCGTCGTAGCGGTTGCGGCGCCACAGCATGTCGGCCAGATACACGCCCATCACCGGAGCGAGCACGGTGACCGCGAGCTGCAGAGCGCTCGAGACGCTGTCGAGGAAGTTCCAGATCAGCAGAGCGAACAGCGTCATGAGCACGCCGACGATGCCGTCGAGCAGCACGGTGCGGGTGCGCGGGAGGCGGATGCCGACGGCCTGGAGGGCGAGACCCGAGCTGTACGCGGTCATGGCGTTGTTCGCGATCGTGCCCACGATCACCGAGATCAGGAAGATCGGCGCGAACCAGTCGGGCAGGAACTTCTCGAGGCCCGCCTCCGGGTCGCTCATGTCGACCGATGACGCGGCGAGCACGCCCACGAAGGTCGCGAGCACGCTGGGGATGACCATGCCGAGGGATGTCCACAGCGCCACGTCCCGCACACGGGTCGTCTCGGGCAGATAGCGCGCGAAGTCGGCGCTGTTCGTGTACGACAGCGGGCCGGAGGCGGTGAGCGCGATGCCGGCGCTCATCATCACGATCAGATCGAAGCCCTCGAGCGGCTGCACCTGCACCGCGTCCCACTGCGCCCCGCCGACCACGAAGACCGCCATGACGACGAAGATCAGCGCGAGCACGACCGCGAGCGGCTGATAGAGCCGCATGATCATCCCGTGGCCGTAGACGCTGATGATCATGGTGGCGGCCGCGATGACGATCGCGCTGACGGCGATGGTCCAGCCGGTCGCCGGCACTCCGGCGCGGCTGAGCAGCCCGACCATGACGGTGGTCGCGGCCGCCCAGTTGATCGCGAGGTAGCACACGCTGATCAGCCAGCCCGCGATCGCGACGTTCACCCTGTTGCCGTTCACGCCGTACATGGCGCGCGTGATGACCTCGCTCGGTGTTCCGGCGGCGGGTCCGGATCCGGCGATGATGCCGGTGATGATCGAGAAGAGGTTGCCGATGACGATCGCGATGAGCGCCTGCCAGATGCTCAGCCCCATGAGCACGAGCGACGCCCCGATCACGACGGCGAGGAAGTTCACGTTGGGCGCCGCCCACACCGCGAACAGGTCGCGTGCGCGTCCGTGCCGCTCCGTGCTCGGGATGAAGTCGATGCCGTGCGTCTCGACGCGCGTCGCGCTGTCGTTCGCGGCGGCGGCCCGCGTGAGCGCGGTGGGGTCGGGTGCGGATGCCGCGGTGTCGGGTGTCACCTGTGACATGTGGTCCTCCAAGATCTGCGTGCGACGTCGTCGTCGCGTCTGAATGGACACGCTAGGTACCCAAAACGATTTGGGCAAGAACTTCTCGGGGGTAATCTGAGCGCATGGTCCGAACCCGAGCGACGATCCGCGATGTGGCGCGCAGGGCCGGGGTGTCGTCCACGACGGTGTCGCACACGTTCTCCGGCAACGGCGTCGTCAACGAGGAGACCCAGGCGCGCGTGCGCGCCGCGGCATCCGCCCTCGGCTACCACCCCGACGTCGTCGCCAGCGGCCTGCGCCGAAGCCGCCTGGGGGTGATAGGCCTCGTCCTGCGCCCGGCGGTCGGACCCGAGCCGCAGCAGCTCGGCGATGTCGACTACTTCCCGCGGTTCGCGGGCTCCGCCGCGCTCACCTCTCTCGGGCAGGGGTATGCGCTCATGCTCGTCGCCGACCCCGTGGTGCCCGGCGCTTCGCGCACGGCATATGCCTGCGACGGCATAATCGTCACCGATCCGGTCGAGGGCGACCCGCTGACCGCCGCGATGCGCTCGAGCGGAATGCCGTACACGCTGGTCGGGCGCGATGTCGCCGACCCCGACGACCCGCACGTGATCGACATCGCGACCGCCCTCATCGCGGATCGCGTGATCGATCATCTCACCGCCGCGGGGAGCCGACGGCCGGCGCTGGTCGTCGGCACGGACGCGATCGAATGGAACGCCGTCACCGAGAGCCGATATCGCGAGCGGATGCGGGCCTCGGGCCTTGCGGCGACCGTGTTGCGTGTGCCCGAGCGGATGCCGCGCACGGAGGCGGGCCTCGTCGCCGACGAACTGCTCGCACTGCCCGAACCTCCTGACGGCGTGTACTGCCTCACCAGCGATCACGCGCGGGGACTCGTCGATCGGCTCGTCGAACGAGGCGTGCGCGTGCCCGAGGACGTGGTCGTGATGTGCGGGTCGGATGCCGAGTGCCTGCGTGCGCTGTCGCCCACGATCTCGACCGTCGACCTGCAGCCCGAGGCGTTGGGGCGACAGGCGGCCGCCGCTCTGCTGCATCAGCTCGAGCCCGACCTGGAACTGTCCGTGCCCGAACCCGAGCACGGCGCGCTCATCGTGCGGGAGTCGACGACCCGTCAGCGGGAAGGCTGACCGAGCGGGTCACCCGTCGATGCGCGTGACCTGGGCGTGCGGCATCCGCTGCGTCATGACCCGCACCGCCTCGGGGTTGTCGTCGACGAGCACGGCGTCGCGTCCGAGTGCCGCGGCGACGGCGCCCGCGGTGCCCGAACCCGCGAACAGATCGAGGACGCGATCGCCCGGGCGGCTCGACGCGGCGACGATCCGGCGCAGGATCCCCTCGGGCTTCTGGGTCGGGTATCCCGTCTTCTCGCGCCCCGTGGTCGGGACGATCGTGTGCCACCACACGTCGGTGGGCAGCTTGCCGCGTGCCGCCTTCTCGGGCGTGACCAGTCCCGGCGCCATGTACGGCTCGCGATCGACGTCGTCGGAGTTGAACACGTACGTACGCGGGTTCTTCACGTACACGAGGATCGTGTCGTGCTTGGTCGGCCAGCGGCGACGCGACTTCGCCCCGTAGTCGTACGCCCAGATCAGCTCGTTCAGGAACGAGTCGCGGCCGAACACCGCATCGAGCATGACCTTGGCGTAGTGGGCCTCGCGGTAGTCGAGGTGCAGGTACAGCGTGCCGTCGTCGGCGAGCAGCCTCCAGGCCTCTTCCAAACGGGGCATCAGGAAGTCGCCGTAGTCGTCGAAGCGATCGTCGTAGGTGCGCAGCATGCCGCGCACGCGCTCGTACCGGTGACCGTGGAAGCCGTGCCTGATCTCGGCGGGCGGCTCAGCCGACTCCGGATCACGACTCAGGAGATCCTGGCCGGCATCCGTCGATTCCGCCCCTTCCGACGCAGATTCCGCCGATTCCTCCTGAGTTGCGGACATCCGCCGCGCGGTCACGACCTGCCGCTCCCTGGCACGGCCGGTGTTGAACGGCGGGTCCAGGTAGATCAGCGTGAACGATTCAGCGGGAAGCGACGCCGCGACCGCGAGGTTGTCGCCTTCGATGATCGTGACGGCGCCGAGCGGCGCGGAGCCCTGCACGGGATCGACGATAGAGGTCACGGAACCCTGCGCTCAGGGGACACGGTGCAGCCACGCCTCGGTGGCGAACTTCGACTCCACGAGGGCCTCGGCGTCGGCGTACTCCTCGGCCGAGATCGTGCCGTCCTCTGCCGAGGTCAGCGAGCGGAACGTGTCGACGAAGCGGTCGATGATCTCCGCGCGCGAGAGTCCGGTCTGGCTCCGAAGCGGATCCACCCGCTTGGCCGCCGACGCCGTGCCCTTGTCGCTGAGCTTCTCGCGCCCGATCCGCAGCACCTCGGTCATGGTCTGGCCGTCGATGTCGTACGACAGAGTGGCGTGGTGCAGCACGCCGCCGTTCGCGAGCCGCTTCTGTGCGGCGCCGCCGATCTTGCCGCTCGAGGAGGCGATGTCGTTGAGCGGCTGGTAGACCGCGTCGATGCCGAGCGAGCGCAGTGCCTGCAGCACCCAGTCGTCGAGGAACGCGTACGAGTCGGCGAAGGTCATCCCGGCGACGAGAGACGCGGGAACGTACAGCGAATAGGTGATGATCTGCCCCGCGGCCATGAGCATCGCGCCACCGCCGGAGATGCGCCGTACGACGTCGAAGCCGTGGCGGGCCGCACCCTCGGGGTCGACCTCGTTGCGGTACGACTGGAAGGAGCCGATCACGACGGCCGACTGGTCCCACTCCCAGATGCGCAGGGTCGGACGGCGGCGGCCTTCGCCGACCCGCGAGGTGAGCACCTCGTCGAGAGCGAGATTCATGCGCGGTGAGACCGCCTTCTCGTGCACGATCTCCCAGTCGAAGTCGCGCCAGCCGGGGGCGGTGACCAGGGCGCGGCGCACGGCGGTGCCGACCGCCTCGGGCGTGAACCCGAGCAGCTGCGCGCCGTCGGGCAGGGCCGAGCGGACCGCCGCGGCGATGGCCGTGGCATCCGTCTCCTCCGGCAGCCCGTTCACCGCGGCGTTGATGTCGTCGAGAGCCGTGTCGGGCTCGAGGAAGAAGTCGCCGGCGAGGCGGAAGTCCGCGAGCTTTCCGTCGATCACCTCGAGGTCGACGACGACGAGCTTTCCACCAGGGACCTTGAATTCACCGTGCACGGTTCCAGCTTAAGGCGCGGTCGGGCTCAGCGGCCGAGGATCACCGCCCGCTCCCCCGCCCTGATCGAGGACGTGTAGGTGTTCTCCGCGAGCGGGAGGGGGCAGAGGAACTGGTCCGAGAACGCGCACGGAGGCAGATACGCGCGGTTGAAGTCGATCCAGGCGCTGCCGTCGTCCGCCGGCTCCGCCACCGTGAGGAATCGGAACCGGTAGGTCTCGATGCCGTTGGTGCCGTCGGCGAAGACCGCGGTGAGGTCGCCGTGCCCGTTGCGCGTCACCGTGAGGGCACGCGGGATGCCGTCGAGCTCGAATCTCAGACGCCCGGCCACCTCCGACTCGTGCTGCTGCCCGTCGACGGCCGTGACCGTGATGCGCTCGCCCGGTGTCGGTTCGAACACCGCAGGGAGGCGCCAGCCCTTCCTCGGCGGGTACGCGTCGATCGCGCTGAACCGCTCACGCTGAGGTCGCCGAGGATTGAACACCCGCAGGGCGACGGCGCCGTCGCGATCGAACACGCGCAGTTCGCGGCGCCCGAATCTGATGGTCTCCCCGCCGCGGAGCGTCACCACTGATCCCGACGTGCCGAGCTCGCTGCCGCGGATCCCCCCGTCGCCGGTCAGCGCCCACAGCCCCGGAACCCCGTCGACGGCCGCGGGCTCGGTGATCAGCCAGTTCGTCGACTCCAGCGCGGCAGGGCCGTAGTCCGCTCCCGCGTAGCCCTCACGCGCTCGGTGCCAGTCGCGCCACTCGTCCTCGAAGCTCATCAGCACCTTCCTCTCGCCGCGAATCTATGGCGAGAGCGGAGTGTGCCGCACGAGTGCCGTCACGAAGGATCACCCGGCGTAACGACCGGACTCCGAACGAAATGTTTCAGCGCCGGGGAATGCGCGTCTCGAGCCAGGCGAGCAGGTCGGCTCGCACCTCCGCCTGCTGCAGCTCCTGGAAGATCTCATGCCGGGCGTCGGGGTAGACGAGGGTGGTGACGTCGGTGAGGCCGGACCGCGTGCGGTACTCGTCGGCGAGCTTGTGCACGCTGCGGGGGCCGCCGACCGGGTCGTCACGGCCGACCATGAGCAGCATCGGGATGTCCCGACCCAGGTCTCTGCGGGGCCTGCCGTACAGCCGAGCCGCCTCGATCGGCCCGAACAGCTTCAGCAGCGGAACATCGGTCGTCAGGGGGTCCTCGTCGAACTCCTTCCACACCGCGGGGTCGCGACTGAGCCATTCGAGGCCCGTGGCGTCCGGCGCCTTCCATCGCGCGTTGAGCGGTGCGGCGTTCAGCGAGGTCGGAGTGCGCAGCGCGGAGCCGGAGAGGATCACCGCATCCCACGCCTCCGGGTGGTCGTTCACGAGCATCTGGGCGAGGAACGAGCCCCACGAGTGCCCCAGCAGCACGAGCGGCAGGTCGGGGTTCTCTGCGCGGATGATCCCGGTGAGCTGCCAGACGGCCTCTTCGGTCGCGCGGATGCCGCCGCGCCCGAGCCGCCCGAGCTTCGCCGGACCGCCGTGCTGACGGATGCCGGTGCGCCCGTGCCCGCGGTGGTCGTCGGCGTAGACGGTGAAGCCGGCACCGGTCAGCGCGGCGATCAGAGCGCCGTAACGGCCGGCGTGCTCGCCGACTCCGTGCAGCAGCTGCACGACCCCACGCGCCTCACCCGCTGCGGGATGCACGTCGTAGACGATGGCGATGCCGTAGGAATCCGTGAACTCTCTGGTCTCCGTCACCCACCCACCCTACTCACGGCACGCGCGTCATGCAGAGAGTGCCGCGACGACGGCTCGGGCCGTCTCGAGGTCGGTGACCTCGTAGCCCCCGAGTCCGTCCGCGGCGGACCCCATCCGCACACCCCCGGCTTCGCGCACCGTGCGCTTGGCCGAGAAGTGCAGGGCGTCGACGCCGACGTCGGCCAGCAGCCGTGCGGATGCCGCGTCCACTCCGCTGCCGGCCATGATCTCGATCTCACCGCCGGCCGCACCGACCAGCGCGCGCAGCATCGGGAGACCGTCGATCGCGGCTGAGGCGCCGCCCGAGGTGAGCACGCGGCGCAGCCCCAGCCCACGCGCGGCGGCGAGGGCGGCGAGGGGATCGGGGGTGACGTCGATCGCGCGGTGCAGGGTGACGGAGGCCGCGCCTGCGGCGTCGCGCAGCCTCGCCATCACGTCGACATCGAGAGCGCCGCCGGCATCCAGGGCGCCGATCACGACGCCGTGCGCTCCCGCGTCGACCGCTCGGCGCACGTCGAGCTCGGAGACGGCGATCTCGTCGGCGTCGTAGTGGAATCCGCCGGCACGCGGGCGGATGAGCACGTGCACTTCGACGCCCGCCTCCTGCGCGGCGGCGAGAGACAGCTCGAGCGTGGCGGGCGAGGGCGTGAGCCCGCCGAGCGCGAGGGCCTGAGCCAGCTCGACGCGCACCGCCCCCACGGCGCCGGCGACGCGGACGCCGGTCGGGTCCTGCACGGCGATCTCCAGGGCGAGGGTCTGAGGCATCCTCCCATTGTCGCGCGCTCCGCACGGATCGGCGTCCGGTGCCCGCGCCGGCCGGCCTCCGGCATCCGACCTGCATGCCGGCCTCGTCGAGCCGGATCCGCGCCAGCGCTTCCCTCAGCGCCGAGAATTACTTAGACTGTCTAAGTAATGTCTGCTCCTGTCGAAGCCCTCCCCGCCACGGCCGCAGACCTGCGCCTGGCCACGTTCCGGCTGGCACGACGCCTGCGCTGCGTCCGCGTCGCCGACTCGATGAGTGATGCCCAGCTCGCCGTCCTGATGACGCTGCGACTGCACGGCCGGCGAACGATCACGGCTCTCGCAGAACGCGAACGGGTGACCGCGCCGTCGATGACGAGCCTGATCAACGGCCTCGAGGAGCAGGGTCTGGTCACCCGCACCACAGATGACGACGACCGCCGGCGCGTGCAGGTCGACGTCACGGAAGCCGGTATAGGCATCGTGGAACGGACCATGCAGCGCCGCGACGAGCTTCTGATCGGCGCGATGCGCGAGCTCGAGTTGACTGCGCGCGAGGTGCAGATCCTGCGAGAAGCGGCAGCGCTCATGGGAAGGCTGGCCGAGCGATGAGCGCGATGTTCCGGTCGTTCGCGAACGTCAACTACCGCACCTGGTTCGCCGGCGCCCTGGTGTCGAACATCGGCGGGTGGATGCAGTCGACCGCCCAGGACTGGGTCGTCCTCACCGAACTGACGAACAACGACGCCGCCGCCATGGGCGCCACGATGGCCCTGCAGTTCGGCCCGCCGCTGGTGCTGGTGAGCCTGACGGGATGGGTCGCCGATCGCTTCGATCGTCGCCGCATCCTGCTCGTCACTCAGAGCCTGCTCCTCCTGCTCGCGATCGCGGTAGGCGTGCTGCTGCTCACCGACGTGATGACGCTGCCGATGATGTTCTGCTTCGCGACGGGGTTCGGCGTGGTCAACGCCTTCGACGCGCCCGCCCGGCAGGCCTTCGTCTCGGACATGGTCTCGTCCGGAGACACCTCGAACGCGGTCGCCCTGAACTCCGCCTCGTTCAACATGGCGCGCATGATCGGCCCGGCGGTCGGCGGACTGCTGATCGTGGCGATCGGATCGGGCTGGGTCTTCATCGTGAACGCCGCGACGTTCCTCGCGATGATCGTGGCGCTCCTGCTCATGCGGCAGGCGCAGCTCGCACCGCGGCTCAAGAACCGCAGCCGCGGGGGGCTGGCCGCGGGCTTCCGCTACGTGTGGGGGCGCAGCGACCTGCGCGTCGTGTTCGTGACGGTCTTCCTGATCGGCGCCTTCGGCATGAACTTCCCGATCTTCGCCTCGACCATGGCGATCGAGTTCGGGACGGGTGCCGACGGCTACGGTGTGCTCAGCTCGATCCTCGCGATCGGCTCCCTCACCGGAGCGCTCCTCGCCGCCCGGCGTGAGCGGGCGCGCGTGCGGGTCGTCGTCGTCGCGGCCGGCGGCTTCGGGGTGTTCGCGTTCATCTCGGCGTCCATGCCCACGTACCCCGCCTACGCCGTGACCCTCATGTTCACGGGGTTCACGATCGTGACGCTGCTGACGACCGCGAACGGCTACGTGCAGACCACGACCGACCCGGCTCTCCGCGGCCGGGTGCTCGCGCTGTACATGGCCGTCATCATGGGATCGACGCCGGTCGGCGCCCCGATCGCCGGCTGGGTGGCGGATGCCTTCGGCCCGCGCACCGCCATCATGCTGGGCGGCGCGGCAGGGCTCGTGGCGTGCGCGATCGGCCTCACCTGGATGCTCACGAGCGGTCGGCTGCATCGGGACGAGAACCGCCGATTCCTCGTGACGATCGACGAGACACGGCCGATCGATGTCGTCGACCCGGTCGAGTTCAGCGATGAAGCCGCTGTCACCACGCCCATCCGCGCGGCCAAGAAGGACTGCGAGTCGTAGCGGGACCCCGCGAACGCGAACATCGCGGGTGTCAACCCCCTGCTCGCCGCGGAGGCCGCGGCGTAGCGTCCTCGACATGGACGAGAACATGGAACGCACACCGCACCCCGAGGAGCCGGCTGAGGGCGCGCCGGACGTCGACGGCACAGGCACCGATGGGAGCGCGGGCCCCGACAGCGCCTCGCACAGCGGGGATCCCGACCGCATCCCGGAGCACAACTCCGCCCCCGACGGCTATGCAGCGCAGGACAGCACGTCCGACGGGTCCACCGGGGGCGCCATCCAAGGCGACAGCTCGGACGGCGGCACCGGCGGTGCCATCCAGGGCGATGCGAATCCCGAGCGCAGGACGTCCCTCGGCGGCGATGAGAACACCGAGGGGCAGCTCGACGCCGACAACGAGGTCGAGGAGGACAGTCTGAAGACGCTCGACCCCGACGATCCGCCCGCCTGAGCCGCGCTCGGCCGCGAATGGCATGCGGCCGGTTCGACCTTCTGCGGAGGGTTCACCTCGAAGGGGCCGCAGAAGTGCGGACCGGCCGCAGCAGTCCGGGCAGGAGCTCAGCGCTCCAGCACGAGCCGCAGCTGCTCCACCGCCCAGTCGAGTTCGGTCGCGCGCACGACGATCGGCGGCGCGATGCGGATGGTCTGGCCGTGCGTGTCCTTCACGAGCACACCGCGCTCGAGCAGCTTCTCAGCGATCTGGCGTCCGGTTCCGAGAGCCGGATCGATGTCGACGCCCGCCCACAGGCCGGCGATGCGCACGGCCGTGACGCCGTGCCCGATGAGAGCATCCAAGGACTGGGCGAGGTGCTCGCCGAGCGCGCGAGCGCGTTCCTGAACCTCGCCGGTCTCGAGCATCTCGACCACGCGCAGTCCGACCGCCGCCGCCAGCGGGTTGCCGCCGAAGGTGGAGCCGTGCTCGCCGGGCTGGATCACACCGAGCACATCGCGGTTGCCGACGACCGCGGAGACGGGCAGGATGCCGCCGCCGAGGGCCTTGCCCAGCAGGTAGAGGTCGGGCACGACGCCCTCCCGGTCGCACGCGAAGGTCTCGCCCACACGGCCGAGACCCGACTGGATCTCGTCCGCGATGAACAGCACGTTCTTCTCGTCGCAGATCTCGCGGATGCGGCGCAGGTAGCCCTCCGGCGGGATGATCACGCCGCCCTCGCCCTGGATCGGCTCGATCAGCACGGCAGCGGTGTCATCCGTGATCGCGGCGGCGATGGCATCCGCGTCACCGTAGGCGACCACGTCGAAGCCGGGCGTGTACGGTCCGAAATCGTCCCGGGCCTGCTCGTCGTCGCTGAAGCTCACGATGGTGGTCGTGCGGCCGTGGAAGTTGCCGGCGGCGACGATGATGCGCGCCTGTCCGTCGGCGATGCGCTTGACCCGGTAGCCCCACGCGCGAGCGACCTTGATGCCGGTCTCGACGGCCTCGGCGCCCGTGTTCATCGGCAGGACCATGTCCTTGCCGCACAGCGTCGCCAAAGCTGCGGCGAACGGCTCGAGGCGGTCGCTCATGAACGCCCGGCTGGTCAGGGTGACCCGGCCGAGCTGCTCGGTCAGCGCGGCGACGAGAGCCGGATGCCGGTGGCCGAAGTTCACGGCCGAGTAGGCGGCGAGAAGGTCGAGGTAGCGCTTGCCCTCGACGTCGGTCACCCAGGCGCCCTCGCCGCGGGCGATCGTGACGGGCAGCGGGTGGTAGTTGTGCGCGACGTGCGGCTCGACCTGGGTCGCGGCGTCCGTCGGAGCGCCATCGACGGACTCGGCCACGGCCGGCTCGACCGCGGTCATTTCGCACCGCGCAGTTCGAGGGTGCAGCACTTGATCCCGCCGCCGCCGAGCAGAAGCTCGGACAGGTCGATGAGGATCGGGTTGTATCCCCGGTCGCGCAGCTGCGCTTCGAACCCCTTCGCCCGCGGCGAGATGATCACGTTGTATCCGTCGCTCGCCGAGTTCAGCCCGAACACCGAGCCGTCCTCGTCCGAGACGAGGATCGCGTCGGGGAAGCGCTCTTCGAGGATCGCGCGGCTGGCGTCGTCGAACGCACCGGGGAGGTAGGCGATGTTGGCGCGCTCGGGGCCGCCGTGCTCCACGCCCTGCACCGGATCGAGCACCGCGATCGCCGTGTCGAGGTGGTAGAAGCGCGGGTCGACGAGGTTCAGCGACACGACCTCGCGACCGAACACCTCGCCGACCTCGCGGTGGCTGTCTCCGGTGGAGCGGAAGCCGGTGCCGGCGAGGATGATGTCGCCGACGAGGAGGAAGTCGCCCTCGCCCTCGTTGACCTCTTCGGGGATGACCGTGTCGTAGCCGGCGGCGCGGAACCAGTCGGCGAACGCCGGGGCCTCGCCCTGGCGCTCCACGAAGCGGAACTTCGGCACGTAGGCCCGGCCGTCGATGAGGAAGCCGCCGTTGGCGGTGTAGACCATGTCGGGGTAGCCGGCGAGCGGCTCGATGAGCTCGACCTCGTGGCCGAGCTCCAGGTACAGGTCGTACAGCTTCTGCCACTGCGCGACGGCCTTCACGGTGTCGGTCGGGTTGGCCGGCTCCATCCACGGGTTGATCGAGTAGTTCACGGTGAAGAACTCCGGCTTGCACATCAGGTAGCGACGGTGATGCGCGGTGCGGGTGGACGTGACGGCAGCCTCGGGCGTCGACATGGTGCTCCTTGAGAGACAGGTGCGGCGGACGCTGTCCAGGGGCCCGGCGGTCCTTCGACCCGTACGACTCGGCCCTTCGACAAGCTCAGGGACCCAGTAGCGGGGAAGATGCGACTCGGGCACGCCAGCGTCCATTCTGTCACCCGCCCCCTGGACGCCGCCAGAGCGCGGCTCAGTCCACCCGCACGACGAGCTTTCCGACGACATGGCCCTCCTCGACGCGGGCGAGCGCGGCATCCGTCTCGGTGAACGAGTACTCGTGCTCGATGACGGGCGCGAAGCGCCCAGCGGCGAGCAGCTCGAGCATCTTGGTGATCACCTCCGGCCGGTTGCTCGCGGCGAGCGAGCGGATGCCGGGACCGGCGCCGATCGACAGGAACGCCGCTCTCAGCATCCGCGGGATCGGCCCGAGCACGTGCCCGCCGGCGCCGGTGACGAGAACGATCACGCCCTCGTCTGCGGTGAGCCGCCGCAGGTCGCGCAGGTCGGTGTCTCCCGCGATGTCGATCACGGCGTCGAAATGCCCGCCGGGGATCGCCGAGAGCGGCTCGCGTCTGTGGTCGAGCGCGCGGACGGCGCCGAGGCCCTCGACGAGAGCGCGGTTGCGCTCGGCGCAGCTCGCCCACACCTCAGCGCCGCGCAGAGCGGCGAACTGCACGGCGAAGGTTCCCACTCCCCCTGATGCGCCGAGGACGAGCACCCGTTCCGCTCGCGGGCGGAGTCCCACCCGAGCGAGATCCAGTGCCTGCCAGGCCGTGCCGCCGGCGATCGGCAGCGTCACCGCGTCGCGTTCGTCGATGCCCGGAGGCAACGGCTGCACGCGCGATGCCGGAACCGTGACGTACTGGCCGAGGCCGCCGCCGCCCTGCAGCTCGCCGACCACGACATCTCCGACCTCGACGCCGATCACGCTCGGGCCGGCCTGCACGACCTCGCCGACGGCATCCATGCCCCGGATCGGGAACTTCGGACGGGTGAGCCCGAACACCGGTCGCACGAGCAGCGGGTCTCCCTGCATGAGCCGCACGTCTCCGGCGTTGAGCGAGACGGCCCGCATGCGCAGCAGCACCTCTCCCGGTCGAGGCACCGGGATCGGCACCTCCTCGAGCTTCACGTCGGCGGCTCGGCCATAGGCCTCGTTCCGCCATGCCTTCATCGACTCGGTCATCTCGACACCTCCGGATACTGGAACAGGTCGTCGATCCCGACCCCGAACGCCCGTGCGATCTGGAAGGCCAGCTCGAGGGTGGGCGAGTACTTCTGCTGCTCGATGGCGATCAGGGTCTGCCTGGTCACCCCGATCGCGCGGGCGAGCTCGGCCTGGGTGAGGCCCGCGGCTTCGCGGTGTGACCGGATGCTGTTCGAGACGAGCGTGGGCTTGACCATCACACGAGACCCCGACGATACGCGATGACTCTGGCGATGCCGCCAGCCACGGCCGAGACGGCGAAGCCCGCGAACATCGTGTTCGCGATCCAGAAGACGTCGGCTCCGACGGCGCACAGGGCGATCACCCCGAGGCCGGCGATCACGACGAAGGCCTGCTCGACGCGGGCGCCCATCCGGCTGATGTCGCGATCACGGATGTCGCTCCTGCCGGCACCGTCGGGGTCCGTGCGTCCGGCGACGATCCCCCACAGGATGCTGGCTACGATCGTGACCGCGATGCTGAGACCGATCGTCCACAGCATGAGCGGGAGCCAGTCGACGTCGCTGAGCGGGCCGCCGCCTGCGCTCCGCAGCACCATCACGACATACACCGCGACCGCGAGCACGCTGACGACGAGCCCCGTCCACGCGTTGCGCTCCTCGTAGACCATGACGCCTCCCGTGTAAAAGATTATTGACACGAGAGTATGCTCCGGCATCCACCCGTGTCAAGAATCTTTTACACGAGATTGCGATCCGCCCGCGTTCGGATGGCGCCGGCCGTCGGAAACCGAGGCCGATTCCGGCAGCAGGTGCCGCCCGAACATGCGGCCCTTGCGCCAGCTGCGCGCCTCAGCGGGGTTCGGGCTCCTCCGAGCGGATCGGGCCCGGCAGCGCGGGGAACACGACCAGCAGGAAGGCCGCGATCGGTCCGAGGAAGGTCGTGAGCAGGAACCAGGCCAAACCAGAGCGATTGCGGGTCTGGGCGAATCCGGCCGCGAGCAATGCCACCGAGAGCCACATGGCGGAGACGGTGGATGACAGCGCTGCGATATCAGACATGGTCAAGAGACTATTGGCCTCGCGCCCGGGTGGCGCCCGTCGTCGGAACGCGACGCGAATACCGGCAGCAGGCGCCGTATGAGCGCCGCGCAGACTCGCTCAGATGACCTCGCTGCTCCAGTCGTCGGGCACACCGCCGCGGTGCGCCGTGATCGAGATCGACTGCTCCCGCACGAAGCTCAGCAGCTCGACCCGGCCCGCCGAGGTGACCTCGCCATCGAGGATGGAGAGGTCCGACCCTCCGCCGGGCCTGTCGGTCACCTGCTCGCGCAGCCGCGCCACGGCATCCGCCCCGCCCACCAGACGCACGCGCTCGGCGCGCGACGGGGCGAAGAGATCGTCGCCGTCCGACGACGCCTGACGGAGCCCGCGCTCGAGCCATTCCTCGTCGCTCTCGAGATAGACCGTGGCCTGCAGCTCGGCCAGTGCGTGCCGGACACCAGCCGGGAGCCCCTCGCTGAGGGACAGCACGAACGGCGACCCGGCGCGAACCGCCGCGATGGCCACGCGCAGCAGGTCCTGCAGCCGCGCGTCCGCGGCGACCCGCACCTCGACCGGCACCGGTCGATAGCGGAGCAGGTTGCGCTCGACGCCGAGCTTCGACATGTCGCGCACCTGGCCGAACTCACGATCCCAGGCGAGCGCATCCGAGAGCGCCGCTCTGCGCAGCCACTCGAAGGCCTCGTAGTCGAGCGACGACTGCGCCGCCTCGATGATGGCCGTGATGCGCGAGTCGAGCCCGCGCAGGTGCAGAGTGCTCGACAGCGTCGCCGACCGCCGCGAGCGCCAGGAGCCGAGGCCGATCAGCCGGTGGGGTCCGCCGCTCTTCGCGCCCGGCCCGATCGAGGATCGCCAGAGGCCGTCGGGCTGTCGCTGCACCACCGCGCCCGTGGTGCAGCGGTTGACGAACAGGCCGCCGGCCTCCACCTCCTCGAGCCACTGCGCGAGCTCTCCGGCATCACGCGTGTGCAGGCCGGCCACTGAGCCCGATCCGGCGCGGTTCTGCAGCTCGATCGCCTTCTCCATCGTGGCCGCGTGCATGATCCCGATCACGGGCACGCCGTGGCTCTCGAGGTGGAACCTCGAGCCGGGGCGGACTCCGATGCGGATGCCGGGACTCCACAGGCGTCCGGACGGGTCATCGCCGACAGGACGGGGCTGCACCAGCCACTGCTCATCGTCGTCGAGCTCGGTGAGCGCCCACTCCGCGCCTCCCTGCGGCCGCTCGACCAGCGGCCCGACCTGGGAATGGGGGTCGCCGGGCCACCCCGTGTGCAGCGACCGCGTCACGTCGGCGAGCTGGGCCGCGAACCTCTTCGAGCGGCCGGCCGATCCGACGAGGATCAGGATTCCCGCGGCTCCCCTCGCCTGGCCTGCGCGGGTGAAGGCGCTGAGGGCGATGTCGGATGCGGCCTGATCGAGGTCGGCCGAACCCGTCACGATCACCGCGTTCCCGCCTCCGGTCTCGGCCAGCATGGGCAGCCCGGGTCGTCCTGACAGGCCCTCGGCACGTCGTGATTCGCCGAGAATCGCGCGATCGACGGGGTCGCTCGCGAAGACCTGCGTCGCGGACTCCGCATCCACGATGACGAGAGCCTCGCGCGGCACCCCGACCTGCCACAGGGTCTCGGCGATCGATGCCGCAGTGCGAGACGCACGAGAGTCGGGCGACAGCACGACGGCCGAGCCTGCGGCGAGCGCGGCCAGCACGCCCTCGGCCGCATCGGCGATGGGTGCCTGCCACGACGGTGCGACCACGGTCAGAGCCGCCGGCTCGAAGGCGGCGCCCGCGATCGCATCGAGCTCCCGCGAGGTCGCGGCGTAGTACCGCGCGCAGTCGACCGCCCTGCTCACCTCGACATCGCCCTCGGTGAAGAGCAGCCCGTGCTCGCGTGCGGCGGTCTCGATCAGGTCGCCCCGTCGCCCTTCGAGCGCAGCAGCCGCTCGAAGCAGGGTGTCGGCACGCTCCGCTGCCGGACGGGAACCCCATCGTGCGCCCGCCTCGCGGGTCAGGGCGAGGACGGCATCGAGATCGTCCGCCGGCCGAGCGGATGCCGCGCGCTCCGGCTCCGGTGTCTGACGGATCCGCCCGAAGATCCCGCGCGCCCACTCGCGGTTGGCCGGCAGCGACGGGTCGCTGTCGGGTGCGTTGTCGAACCCGGGCGCGCCACCGGCATCCGCTTCGATCTCGTGCTCCGAGTACACGGCCGTCTCGAAGAAGGACTCGTCGTCGGACCCGCGGGTGATGCCGAGCACGGCCTTGGTCAGCTGCTCGTCGGGTTTCTGCGGCTGCACGGACGGGCGCGCGGATTCGTGCACCGGGGCGAGCCTGTTCTGGGTGCGGCGCGCCCCGATGCGCAGCGCTGATCCGGTCGAACGACGCACGACCTCGATCAGGTGATCCTCGTCTGATGCCGCGCAGGCGTCGATCTGGCGGATCAGCCGTCCGATCGCGATGTCGAACTCGGCCGGCGGGACGACCGCGGCGCGCAGTAGAACCCGTCCGGTCTCGCGGGCGACGGCACGGGTGCGCGCCGGCTCGCTGCCGTGCATCCTCACGATCTCCAGGGCATCGTCGACACCCCGGTCCTGCGCGAGGAGCCAGGCGTAGGCCGTGATGCCGAGGTCGTGGCCCACGACACCGACGCGCACGGCTCGGGTGCGCTCGGGGCGAAGCGCCCAGTCGAGGCAGCGCAGCTGGTTGGCGTCGGCGTCGAGCGGCGAGTCGTAATGCGCGGGGGTCCACCCGTGCAGAAGAGCCTCGCGGCGCTCGAGCGGGAGCTCCGCGCCCTTCGCGAGGCGCACCGAGATCGGGGCTCCGCCGTGGTCGACGCGGTCCTGCGCCCACGCGGTGAGCTCCTGCAGAGCGGGCAGGGCGTCGGGCAGCGACGTCGGCACTACGATCGCCGCGTGGAGGCTCTTCAGCTCGGGATTCTCCAGCAGGCGCGTGAAGACCGCGATGGTGAGGTCGAGATCGCGGTGCTCCTCGACGTCGAGGGTGACGACGACGTGCTCGGCGGATGCCGTGACGCAGAGCGGTGTCAGCCGATCGACCGCCTGCTCGACGCGCTCGTCGAAGGCCCACGGCGAACCCGGCGCGATCACAGACGAGACGGGGAACGAGATGTGGTCGACGTCGCCGGCGCGGATGAGGTCGTGGAGCCCGTCGAGCCGTCTCCTCGCCTGCGCCTCGCCGAGCACGCTCGCCCCCAGGATGCTGAGATCCAGCCCGACGATGCCCGAGTCCGTGGCATCGGATGCGCCCTCGTCCGGATGGCCGGTTCGCGGCGAACGGGCGATCCTCTCGAGCTCCGCACCGAGCTTCGCAGGGCGGCCGTCCACGACGAGCGGCCGGAGCACCTCGCGCAGCATCCGCCGGGCGATCGGCACGACGGGCGACGGAAGGATCGGCGCGACGCCGCCTCCCAGCCGCACGGTGCCGCGCACGTACCACGGCAGCGTTGAGGGGACCGTCGGGGCGAAGCGCCGCAGTTGCGACGCGGCAGCGCCGAGGCTCTCGGTCCGCATCACCCCATCCGCGATCTCGACGGCGAAGCGCCGGGCGCTCGCATCTCCCAGCAGACCGGCGAGGCGAGCATCGGCCGGCTCGACCTCGGCCGCTTCGGCCTCCCTCGCCCAGCGTCGCGCGAGCTCGACGGCCCGCCCTGCGAGCGTGAGGGGGTCGGAGGACAACGGCTCTGACATGGCCTCAGCCTAGGCGCGGGACGGGCGGCGACCCGGTCGGACGGTGGCGCGTTTCCCCGGACGCCTCGTCCCCTCTATCCGAGACACCGCACGGTCTCCGCAAAGAGGCCGCGATCGAGAGCAGGTGCCCGTTCTATGCTGTCTGCGTGGGGGAAGAGAAGGCGTCAGGAGCCGCCGCGGCGCGCGCGAACGCGAGCGCCCGCGCGAAAGTGCTCGGCTGGGCGCGACGCACCGTCGACCTGGTCCCCACCGGATGGCTGATCACGGGCGCCGGCGCAGTGCTGCTCGCCACCACCGCCGCGTTCGGCGGGCTCGCGACCGTGCCTGTCGCCCCAGCTCCCGAACTCGCCGCGGGAGAGGTGTACACCGGATCGGATCTCGAGGTGACGGTCCTCGGCGTCGAGCTGCGCGACGACCAGGGCAACTCCGCCATCTACCCCGATCCGGACAGCGGTGAGAAGGTCCTGGTCGTGACGGTCGACGTCACGAACCGGTTCGAGAAGCCGCGCTCGGCCTCCGGCGGTGAGTTCGACGAGGGATCTGTGGGCGCCATCCGGGTCGGCGGACTCGAGGACGATCCGCTCCTCAGCTACGCCGAGGACGGCGGCACCGCGACGACGCTGCAGCCCGACGTTCCCGTCCGGCTGCTGCTGGCCTGGCGCGTCGGCACCGATGACTTCCACGACGGCGACGCCGTGACGCTGACGCTGCCGGCTTCGACGCACCGGGTCGGTGACAGCCTGCTGCGCGGCACGGACCTGTGGGAGGACCCTCACGTCGGCGCGACGATGACGACGACCGTCGAGCAGGTGAGCGCGCCATGATGTCGGGGGTCGTCAGATCGAAGGTCGTGCCATGGGTTCTCACCGCGGCGCTGCTGGTCGGCGCCTGGGCGATCGTGAAGGTCACCCTCCCTGTCGGCTCCGCACAGGAGCCGTTCGTGACGGCGGCGACGCTGGATGAGACGGCATCCGCCCGCAACCTGGTCGTCACCGTCACCGATGTGCACGCCGCACGCGCCGTGACCGACGACGCCGGATGGTCGGCGGACGGCGCCTGGCTCGTCATCGATCTCGATGCGGCCGCGCAGGTGACCCAGCAGGGGGCGTCGCTGCGCACCGCGACGCTGGTCGTCGGGAACCGCACGTTCAGCGCGACCGAGCGCGGCACGACGTTCCTCGACCAGGCTCTCGTGACCGGAGTGCCCCGCTCGGGGAGCCTCGCCTTCCAGCTTCCCGATGACGCATGGACGGAGCACGGGACGCTGCGGCTGGGCCTGGCGAATCCCGTTCTCGACGGTGTGATCGAGATGCGCATCGACCTCGCCGACCTGCCGTTCGAGCGCGAGGTCTCCTTGCAAGAGAACGGCTGGGCGCGATGACGATCCCCGAACCCCTCTTCCCCGCGCCACCCGCGGGCTCCGCAGACTCCGCGGGCGATGCGACTCACCCCGCCTCGGCGAAGTCGCCCTCGTGGTGGCGGCGCAACCGACTGGGCCTCGTGGTGTCGGCGGTGCTGCTGCCGGCGACGGTGTTCGCGGTCGGATGGGAGAACTGGCACCTGATGTACGACTTCGGCGCGCGTCCCGTCGACCCGATCATCGTGGCGGAGGATGACAGCGCCGAGCTGGTGGGCGCGTCCTTCGGCCCCGTGCGCAGCGCGGTCATCGAGGATCTCAGCGGCCTGGACGTGCCAGACGGCGCGAAGGTCATCGCTGCGGCCGTCCCCGTCGATCCGGGCCCGAAGGGAGTGTCCTGTCGGCGCCCCACCCTGACGCAGCAGTCGTCAGGGCGGCAGTGGGCACTGATGAGATCCGAGATCGGCGTCCCGTACAACCCCGACGAACCCGAGTTCTGCTCCGCCGACGAACTCGGCGACTACGAGTTGATCGCTCCGTTCGTCATCCCCGAAGACGCGGAGGGCCCGTTCTGGCTGGACGTCTGGCCTCAGGACTCCGGCGGGACGTTCCTGAGGTTCTCGATCGACCCCTGACCTCCGAGGACGTCGCGGTCGGATGCCGACACGACCGCCGCCGCGACCGCATCCGCAGAACTCGGCAGAAGACCGGCCGCATCCGCCACCGCACGGATCTCCGCCTCCTCCGATGTGATCCCGTCCGTCCGGAGATCCTGCTGCCTGCGGCGCAGTCGGCCCAGCGTGGCGTCATATGCCCCGCTGATCACCGCGATCCGCAGCGGCTCGACGATCAGCATCGGGATGAGCGTGGCCACGGGCAGCACGATCGACCAGAACTCGAACTCGTGGGGTCCGATCAGACGGGTGATGCCCAGGTCGAGGTAGGACCCCAGCGCCTTCACCGCCACGAAGAGGAGCGCATAGGAGGCGACGAGCACGGGGCCCGCACGCCACATCAGCAGGAGAGCGCGGCCGATGGGGCGGATTCGGGCGCCGAGTTCGTCGCCCAGATCCTTCAGCCGACGCACCAGGGGGTTGGGGATGACCTTCGCGTGCTCACGGATGCGGGAGATCAGCTCACTCTCCACGCGCAGCTTCTCCGCGACGATCGCCTGGCCGAACACGACGCCGGCGATGGTCAGCCAGGCGAGCGGCGCGAGCAGCACCGGTCCCGCCTCCGCGAGCACCCAGCCGATGCCATCCCACAGCCAGCGCAGCGGCGCGACCGGGGCGAGGATCTGCTCGCGAATGTCGTCGAGGAGCACCATCACGGCGCGGCGGTCCACCCACGCACGGACGGTCTCGAAGAGATCGCCGAGAAGGATCACGGAGAAGAAGACCCAGACGACTTCGAAGTACACCGCGACCGGCGAGAGCCATGCGGCGAGCCGATCCGACCACTTCGACCAGGCCCAACGGCCGGCGAAGGCGAGCACGATGATCGAGACCGTCCAGACGTTGAACGGGAGGTTCTGCACGGAGTCTTCGCTGCTCAGCGGGCCCTCGCCGTTCGCCGCGGCCGCCCAGTACAGATCCGTGCGCACCTGCAGCGCGCGCGACGAGTAGTCGATCACGTCATCCCGCAGCAGCTTCTGCGCCCAGTACACCGCGAAGAACGGAAGGATGCCGGCGAGCAGCGCCGAGAGGAAGGTGCGCCGCCTTTCCACCGGGGACTCCGGCAGAGGCGCGACCTCCTGCAGATTGCGCAGGCCGTCGCGCAGCACGAGGAACATGGCGACGTAGCTGATGAGCTTCGCGAGGATAGCGACGGGCAGCACCAGGAACCCGACAGTCGCCGTGTAGGCGCCGATGATGCCGGCGAACTGGAGGATGACGTAGTGCACGAGGATGCCGCCGAGATACCACGCCAGCATCGCCGGCCAGTGCCGCCACAGCACCCGACCCGCGGCCGTCAGAATGTCCCCCACGCCCCCAAAATAGCGCGTCGCACCGGCACCGGCGAGCATCGCCTTCGCTGCTTCCCTGCCCAGGTGCCGAGCGGCCGGGCGATCCGCATTCAGGTCCAGACGCTGGGCGCGCTCTTGCGCACGGGAGGAAGAGCGGACGCCGCGGCCCACTCGTGCACCCACTCGTCGATCTCGGGCACCCCGTCGGGACGGCCGACCGCGGCGAACAGCTCTTCGTTGCTGACCGTGCCGCCGGTGCGGCGCAGCATCCGCGCCCTGACGATCGCCCGCGCGTAGATCTCGCCGTCGACGACCGCGCGGTGCTCCATGAAGACGGCCTTGTCGTCGTGTCCGATGAACCGCGACTGCACCTCGAACTTCTGCCACAGCTGCAGCGACTTCCGGAACGTGATGGTCTCGCTCGAGACGACGGCGTACCAGCTGCGCTCCTTCATGGCGTCGAACAGTCCGGTGCGGATGAGCAGGTCCCAGCGGCCGAGGTCGAACAGCGACAGGTAGCGCCCGTTGTTCATGTGGCGCAGGATGTCGATGTCGGTCGGCAGAGTCGTCAGCCGGATCGTGCCGACCGCGGCCGGTTCGAGGGTCTTGCCCTGCCGGACGCGGCGCCGAGCGCCGAGGATCACGAGCAGGGTGCGCCAGATCACATTCACGAGCACTGATCGTAGCCTCGCGCTCACGAAACGCGAACATCGTTGTACGCAACCTCCATCACCGCAGGACCGGTCCTGTGCGGCATCCGCTCGATTTCCTCTTCGCCCGAGCCGCGCGTAGAGTCGCGGCATGAGCGCCGAAGCCCACCCTCAGATCACCGTCCGCCCGGTCCGCGACGTGGATGCGGAAGCCCTAGGTCGCGTGCACGCGCAGTGCTGGCATGAGACCTACGATCACCTGATCAGCAAGGCAGCACTCGAGAAGATCTCGCCGCGCCGCATGGCCGAGCTGTGGACGCACTGGGCCGCCCAGGGCGAGGAGTTCAAGATGAGCGCGGCGCTGGTCGACGGCGAGATCGTCGGCTTCGTCGGCTCGGGCCCTGCCCGCGACAAGGACGCCCCCGCGCTGCGCGAGCTGTACTTCATCTACCTGCTCGACGCGTACCACGGCACCGGCATCGGCCAGAAGCTGTTCGACGCGGCGGTCGAGAAGGACGAGCCGCTGTACCTGTGGGTCGCCGAGGACAACCCCCGCGCGCACCGCTTCTACACGCGCAACGGCTTCGCGCTTGACGGCGCCAGCCACACCGAGCCCTTCCTCGGCGAGACGCTGACCGAGGTGCGCTTCACGCGCTGAGCTGCGCGCGCCGCCCTCCGCGGTGCCGAGACCCCCGCCTATTGCCGAGACCCCCACGTATCGACGTGAATACGTGGGGGTCTCGGCGCTATGTGGGGGTCTCGGTGAGGGCCGGTGAACGCGTCAGCGTCCGGAGACCGTGCCGAACACCTTGGCGATCGGAGCGATCACGAGCGGGCGGGCGGCCGCCCAGCCCGCGGCGATGACCGCGAGCGCAGCCACGAAGACCCAGAAGCCGGTCCAGCTCACCGCGTCGGACGAGGCGAACATGTGGTTCAGGTTCGCGAGGAATCCGGTGAGGAACACCAGAGCCACGTGCGCGATGATGAACAGCACGAAGTAGATCATGACCGGGAAGTGCACCTTGCGCGCCCACTCGATCGGGTAGGCCTTCGACAGCTTCTCGGCCTTCTTCGGCCACAGCCCCGACATCCGGAACCCCGTGACAGCCGCAAGCGGAGCGGCGAGGAACACCGTGACGAAGTACGCGAGCTGCTGCAGGCTGTTGTAGTTGTTCCAGCCGTTCTCCGTCGGCCAGTCGAACGAGACGTACTGCAGCCCCGCCGACAGCGCGTTGGGCAGCACCTCCCAGCTGGTCGGCACGACCCGCACCCAGTGCCCCGTGACGAACAGCAGCACGAGGAAGATCACGCCGTTCGTGAGCCACAGGATGTCGAGCGCCTGGTGGAACCAGATCGTCAGGCTCACCTTGCCCTTGGGGTTGTTCTTCGGCGTCCAGAAGGCGGTCGGCCGCTTCTCCCGGCGGATCGTGAGACCCGAGCGGATGATCAGCACCATCAGGAACATGTTGAAGAAGTGCTGCCAGCCGATCCACGGGGCGAAGCCGGGCGCGACGGCGACCGTCGGCTCGTAGTGGCCGGGGAACGCGGCGAGGAAGTCCTGCAGGGCTTCGAGGCTGAGCAGCGTGCGCACGAGGGCGACGGCCGCCGCCGCCAGTACGCCGAGCCCTGCGGCTGCGAAGAGCGCCGCGACCGCCTGCGGCCAGGTCGGGCGCGGGCGAGCGGATGCCGGGGCCTCGATGATGTGTCGGGGAGCCCGTCCGTCCCACACCGTGCGCCGGAACGGGATCGGGCCCGATTCGGCTGCCGGGAGGATGGCGGCGGATGCCGGGGGCAGGACTGCCGTGGCCGACGAGTTCGCGGCGGTTGCCGTGACCGCGGTGCCTGCGGCCGATGCGGCGGATACGAGCCCGTCGTCGCCCTGGTCTTCGACCGCCGGAGTCGAGATGCGTGCGACGACACCTGCGGGCGGCCACGGATCTCCCCCGACCGTTCGCGGCAGGCCGCGGCGGAGCCATGTGCCCTCTGCGGATTCCACATCGGTGGCCGACACGCCACTTCGGGGGACCGATTCGCGATTCCATCCGACATCTGGCGTGTCGTCCCCCGATGTGGCGGGGGCGGAGACAAGCGTGGCACCATCCGTCGCCATCGGTGCTTCGCGCTGGACCGCCGTCGGTGCAGCGGCGCCGGCGGTCGGGGCAGTCTCCGCGGGAGGCCACGGCTCGCCGCCGGGAGTGCGAGGGAGTCCGCGGCGGAGGGTCGTCGAGTGCGGGTGCGAACCGACCGGGACCGATTCATCGAGGGCGGCGTGCGACGTTTCGTCTCGCTTCGCTCGCTCAACGACCGGCGAGGAGTAATCGACTCGCTCGGCGACCGGGGACGCATCCGCTCGCTCAACGACCGGCGAGGAGTAATCGGCTCGCTCGGCGACCGGGGAAGACGCATCCGCTCGCTCAACGACCGGCGAAGTGACCGCCTCGGCGACGGCGTCGGCAGGCGGCCAGGGCTCTCCGCCGGGCACGCGCGGCAGGCCGCGCCGGAGCATCCGCGTGGCCATGCCTACTTCTTCCGCGCCTCGAGTGCGGCGATGACCTGCGGCACGACGGTGAACAGGTCGCCGACGATGCCGAAGTCGGCGACGTCGAAGATGGGCGCCTCTGCGTCTTTGTTGATCGCGACGATCGTCTTCGAGGTCTGCATGCCGGCGCGGTGCTGGATCGCGCCGGAGATGCCGAGCGCGACGTACAACTGGGGCGACACCGAGACGCCCGTCTGCCCGACCTGGTGCGACTGCGGGATATAGCCCGCGTCGACCGCCGCGCGGGAGGCGCCGACCGCGGCGCCGAGCGCATCGGCGAGCTCCTCGACGAGCACGAACTTCTCCTTCGACGCCAGCCCCCGACCACCAGACACGACTCTGGTCGCGCCGCGCAGATCGGGACGCGACGACGTCTGCTCGACGGCCTCGATCGGCCCGGCGGATGCCGCGACCGCAGCGGATGCCGCAACCACGAGATCTTCGACGGCGGGAGCCGCCACAGCCTCTGCTCGAGCGTCGACGGCGCCCTGCCTGACCGTGACGACCGGGGCTCCGAATGTCGGCGCCGAGTCCGTGAGATAGGCCCCGCCGTAGACGGAGTGGTGCGCGACGACGCCCTCGTCATCGCGTGAGACGCCGACGGCGTCGACCAGGAGCGCGAGCCGCGCGCGCACGGCGAAACGACCGGCGACGTCGCGGCCGGCGATCGAGTTCGACAGGAGCACGGCATCCGGCTGCACCCGCTCGAACGCCGTCTGCAGAGCGTCGACGATCGGCACGGTGAGTGCGGCGGCATCGCCCTCGGCCGTCAGCACGACCTGCGCGCCTGCGGCCGCCGCGGCGTCCGTCGCGGCCTGCGTTCCGCCGACGATCAGCGCGACCGGCGCTCCGATCGTCGAGGCGGCGCCGATCAGGCCCGCCGTGCTCGAGGCCGCATCGCCGGACGGGGTGACGTCGACGACGACGAGGATCGGGTTCTCGGGATAGCTCATCATCACACCAGCCTGTTCTGCACGAGGTACTCGACCAGCTTCTCGGCGGCATCGCCCTCATCGACGATCTTCACGCCGGCCGCGCGCGGCGGTTTCTCGGCCACCGCGGTCATGATCGCCCGCGGCGCGAGCGAGGGATCGGCCGAGACGTCGAGATCAGCGAGGGAGAGCACCTCGAGCGGCTTCTTCTTCGCCGCCATGATGCCCTTGAAGTTCGGGAACCGCGCGTCCGGCAGGGCCTCAGTGATCGAGATGACCGCGGGCAGGGCCGCGGAGACCTCCTGCGAACCGGCATCCGCTCCTCGCGTGCCCTTCACGCCGTCGGCGCTGATCTCCACGGTCGTGAGCGCGGTCGCCTGCGCCCAACCCAGGTGCTCGGCGAGCATCGCGGGGAGCACGCCGCCGGAGCCGTCGGTCGACAGGTTGCCGGTGATCACGAGATCGGGCGCGCCGCGTCGGATGGCCGCCGCCAGCACCTCGGCGGTGAGGGTCAGGTCGGCCCCGGCGAGCTGCTCGTCGGCGACGTGGACAGCGGATGCCGCCCCGATCGCGAGGGCCCGGCGGAGGGATGCCGTCGACCCGGCCGGCGCCATCGAGAGCGCCACGACCTCGGTGCCCTCGTTCTTGTCGGCATGGCTCAGGGCGACCTCGAGAGCGCGCTCGGTGATCTCGTCGAGCACCACGTCGCCGGCGGCCCGATCGGCCAATCCTGTCTCGAGATTCAGCTTGCGATCGCCATAGGTGTCCGGCACCTCTTTGACCAGGACGAAGATCTTCATCGATTGCTCCTCACGACTGCCTCGATTCTAGTCCCCTGAAACTCAGTGTCAGAATGCCCGCGACTGAGACTCAGGGCATCCGATGCCCTACCGTAGAACCGTGGTCCAGCCCCGTCCCTTGCCCGTGGATCCGCTCGCCGAGGCGAAGCGGCAATGGGTCGCGCACGGATGGACGGATGCCGCAGACGGCATGACCGTCGTGACCTCGGTCATGCGCGCACAGCAGCTGCTGCTCGCCCGCGTCGACGCCACGCTGAAGCCCTTCGCTCTGAGCTTCGCCCGCTACGAGGTGCTGCGCCTGCTCGCCTTCAGCCGCTACGGACGCCTGCCGCTGTCGAGCGTGGTGGCGCGCCTGCAGGTGCATGCGACGACGATCACCAGCACCGCCGAGCGACTGGTGCGCGACGGTCTCGTGATCCGCGAGCCGCACCCCCACGACGGCAGGGCAGCCCTGCTCTCGCTCACCCCGGCGGGCCGCGAGCTCGTCGACCGCGCGACGACCGCACTCAACGCCGAGGTGTTCGCAGACCCGGGCATCAGCACGGACGACGCCGCCGAACTCGTCGCGATCGTCGCCCGCATGCGCAAGGCCGCAGGCGACTTCACCGATCCGCGGCCGCAGCCCGAACCCCTCTGAGATGGCCGAGTTCGTGCTCGAGACCGTGATCGCAGCGGCGCCCGAAGAGGTGTTCGCCGCATCGCTCGATCCGGCGCTGCACGTACGCTCGATGGCACGGCACGGCGAGACCATGGTCGAGGCGCCCGCGGGCGGCGCGTTCGCGGAAGGCTCGACGGTGACGTGGCGTGCGCGGCACTTCGGCATCCCGTTCCGGCTCCGCTCGGTCGTCTTCGACATCGACCCCCCTCGCCGATTCTGCGACCGGCAGATCTCCGGCCCGTTCGGGGAGTTCCTGCACGAGCACGTGTTCGAGGAGCATCCGCTCGGCACGCTGATGCGCGACACGGTCACGTTCCGCTCCCCTCTCGGCCCGATCGGCCGCTTCGTCGACAGGCTCTTCATGCGGAAGTACATGCGCCGCCTGATCGCCGAGCGCAACGCCGTGCTGGCGGCGGAGTTCGGCGCGCCCCCGCGCTGAGACATCGTTCCGCGCCCGAGACCCCGTTCCCCGCGCGGTGACTCGTGGGGAGAATGATGTCTCGCCGGAGCGCTGCGGCGTACTCTGGCGGCATGACCGAACTCCGTCTCCACACCGTCCTCTGGGGGTCCGGGTCCGCGGCCGCGATCGTGCTCACCGATGAGCAGGTCGAATCATTCGGCGCAGGCAAGGCGTTCCCGGTATCCGTCACGATCGGGGGCCGCACCGCACGGCTGCGGCTCTCCCGCATGGGCGGCAAGAACCTGATCGGCTTCAGCAAGGCGGTGCGCACCGAACTCGGGGTCGAGGCCGACCAGGAGATCGACGCGGTCATCGCCGTCGACACCGGCGAGCGCACGGTCGACATGCCCCCAGCGCTCGCAGACGCGCTCGACGCCGATCCCGCGCTGCGCGCCGCATTCGACGCCCTGTCGTACACGAACCGCAAGGAGCACGCTCGGTCGATCGCCGAGGCGAAGCAGGAGGCCACGCGCGAACGCCGTCTCACCAAGATCGTCGAGTCGCTGCGCGGCTGAGCGACCCGCTTCGCACTGAGACATCGTTTCGCGCGCGACACCGGCTCCCGGCACGGTGTCTCGCGACGAGAATGATGTCTCGCCGCGTTCAGCGGTTCAGGAAGTCCGGAGCCCGCTTCTCGCGGAACGCCGCCATCCCCTCCTTCTGGTCGGAGGTGTCGAACAGCGCGGCGAAGGCCTGCTTCTCGTGCGCGAGCCCCTCGGCGAGCGTGGTCTCCATCGCGGCGTCGAGCGCGGCCTTGGCCGCGTAGACCGACGGCAGCGACTTCGACGCGATCGTCGCGGCCAGCTTCTCGGCCTCGGCGAGGAGATCGGATGCCGGCACGACGCGCGACACGAGACCGGACCGCTCGGCCTCCTCCGCGCCCATGAACCGCCCGGAGAGCACGAGTTCGGCCGCCTTGTAGTAGCCGACGGCCCGGATCAGCCGCTGTGTTCCGCCCATGCCGGGGATGACGCCGAGGTTGATCTCGGGCTGCCCGAACTTCGCGGTGTCGGCGGCCAGGATGATGTCGCACATCATCGCCAGCTCGCATCCGCCGCCGAGAGCGAAGCCGGACACAGCAGCGATCACGGGTGTGCGGACGGCGGCGAAGTCGCGCCAGACGCCGAAGTGGTCGGTCGCGATCATCTCGGCGGCCGACATCGACTCCATCTCCTTGATGTCGGCGCCGGCCGCGAACGCCTTCTCGGACCCCGTCACGACGATGGCGCCCACGCCGTCGTCACCGTCGAAGGCGAGGGCTGCGGCCGTGACCTCTTCGGCCACTCGGCTGTTCAGCGCGTTCAGCGCCTCGGGCCGGTTCAAGGTGATCCACCCCACGCGCCCGCGCTGCTCGACCAGGATCGTCTCGTACTCCGTCATCGTCGCCTCCGCCTTGTCCATGGTGATTTCAGTATTGGGCATCCGGACGCGTTTCGTCTCGGGCGCTGCGCTCCCTCGCTCAACGACCAGAAGGGGCGACCGGACGCGTTTCGTCTCGGTCGCTGCGCTCCCTCGCTCAACGACCGGAAGGGGCGACCCGACGCGTTTCGTCTCGCTCGACGACCGGAAGGGGGTCGCGGATCAGACGCGATCCTCGCGGATGTCGGTGATGATGCCCGAGAAGTCGCGGGCGGCGCCGGGTCCGTCGGCGTACGCCGCATAGAGCTGCTGCGCGAGCCGTCCCATCCTCGCGTCGGTCGAGGTCTGCTCGATCGCCTGCAGCGCGAGCCCGAGGTCCTTCGCCATCAGGGCGCCGGCGAAGCCCGGCTGGTAGTCGCGATTGGCCGGGCTCGTCGGCACCGGCCCCGGGACCGGGCAGTTGGTCGTGATCGACCAGCACTGGCCGGATGCCTGCGACACCACGTCGAACAGCGCCTGATGCTCCAGGCCCAGCCGCTCCCCCAGCACGAACGCCTCCGCCACTGCGATCTGCGAGACCGCGAGGATCATGTTGTTGCACACCTTGGCGGCCTGGCCGAGTCCCGGTCCGCCGCAGTGCACGATGCGCTTGCCCATCGCCTCAAGGAGCGGGAGCGCCGACGCGAAGTCCTCATCGGATCCGCCGACCATGAATGCGAGCGTGCCGTTCTCGGCGCCGACGACTCCGCCAGACACGGGCGCATCGACGTTGCGGTGGCCGGCGGCCAGTGCGAGTTCGTGCGCGGTGCGCGCCTCGTCGACGGCGATCGTGGAGGACTCGATGAACAGGGTGCCTGGGCGCGCTGCGGCCAGCAGACCCTCCTGGTAGGCGGAGATCACGTGCTTCCCCGCGGGGAACATCGTGATGACGACATCCGCATCGGCGACGGCATCCGACCCGCTGGCCGCAACCGGGATGCCGGCCGTCTGCGCCGCCTCGACGGCCGCGGGCACCAGGTCGAAGCCGTGCACCTCATGACCGGCCTTCACCAGGTTGACGGCCATCGGCAGGCCCATGTGCCCGAGCCCCAGGAACGCGATGCGGGTCATGATGCGCTCCGCATCTGGTTCGACCCCGCGGGCCGCAGCATCTCTCGTCCGACGATGAGCCGCATGATCTCGTTCGTCCCTTCCAGGATCTGATGCACACGCAGATCACGCACGACCCGCTCGATCCCGTAGTCCTGAAGGTACCCGTAGCCGCCGTGCAGCTGAAGGGCCTTGTTGGCGACGTCGAATCCGGCGTCGGTCGCGAAGCGCTTGGCCATCGCGCAGCGCATCGTGGCGTCGGGGGCCTTCTCGTCGACGGCGTCCGCGCCGTCGCGCACCATGAGCCGTGCGGCCTGCAGGTCGGTGCGCATGTCGGCGATCGCGAACATGATCGACTGCTTCTCGGCCAGCGGCTCCCCGAACGCCACCCGCTCGTGCACGTACTGCACCGCACGGTCGAGCGCCCACTGCGCGCCGCCGATCGAGCAGGCGGCGATGTTGAGGCGTCCGCCGTTGAGCGCCGACATCGCGATCGCGAACCCCTTGCCCTGCTCGCCGAGCATGGCGGATGCCGGCACGCGCACGCCGTCGAAGATGACCTGACGTGTGGGCTGGGCGTGCCAGCCCATCTTCTTCTCGGGAGCCCCGAAGCCGAGGTTCTCCGAGTCGCCCGGGACGAGGAAGGCGCTGATGCCGCGAGCGCCGGCCCCGCCGGTGCGCGCCATGACGACGTACACCGCGGCCTCGCCTGCCCCCGAGATGAACTGCTTCACACCGGTGAGCACGTAGTGGTCGCCGTCGCGCACTGCGCTCGTCGCGATGTTCGCAGCATCCGATCCCGCGCCGGGCTCGGTCAGGCAGTACCCGCCGAACTCCTCCATGGCGGTCAGCTTCGGCAGCCACTCGCCGCGCTGCACGTCATCGCCGTAGGTGTCGATCATCCAGACGACCATGTTGTGGATCGAGATGTACGCGGCGACGGCGGTGTCGCCCTTGGCGAGCTCCTCGAAGATGGCGACTGTGTCGGCACGGCTCAGGCCGCTGCCGCCGAAGTCCTCGCGCACGTAGATGCCGCCGAGGCCGAGCTCGCCGGCCCGGTTCAGCGATTCCCGCGGGAAGATGTGCTTCTCGTCGCGCTCGGCGGCGTGGGGCGCGAGCTCGGTGTCGGCGAAGTCGCGGACGGCCTCGAGGATCGCCTCGCGCTCCTCGGCGGTGGTGGTGACTGTGGTCATTGTCATCGTGGTTCCTTGTGGGCGAGCAGGGTCAGTGCATGGTGGGGATGACGAAGCTGGCACCGTCTCTGATGCCGCTCGGCCATCGGCTGGTCACGGTCTTGGTCTTGGTGTAGAAGCGGAAGGCGTCGGCGCCGTGCTGGTTGAGGTCCCCGAACCCCGACCTCTTCCAGCCGCCGAACGTGAAGTACGCGATCGGCACCGGGATCGGGACGTTGACCCCGACCATGCCGACCTCGACACGGGCGGCGAAGTCGCGAGCCGCGTCGCCGTCGCGCGTGAAGATCGCGACGCCGTTGCCGTACTCGTGCTCGCTCGCCATCCGCAGCGCCTCCTCGTAGTCGGCGGCGCGGGCGATCACGAGCACTGGGCCGAAGATCTCCTCGCGGTAGATCGCCATGTCGGTGGTGACGTGGTCGAACAGTGTCGGGCCGAGATAGAAGCCCTCCTCATGACCGGGAACCCGGAAGCCGCGTCCGTCGGCGAGAAGCGTCGCCCCTTCGTCGATCCCCTGCTGGATGCAGCCTTCGACGCGTTCGACGGCGGCGCGGGTGACGAGCGGTCCGTAGTCGACGTCCGCCGCGAGCGACGGGCCGACGCGCAGCTGCGCGACCCGCTCCACGAGCTTGGCGGCGAGAGCATCCGCCGTCTCCTCGCCCACCGGTACCGCCACCGAGATCGCCATGCAGCGCTCCCCCGCCGAGCCGTATCCGGCGCCGATCAGCGCGTCGACGGCCTGGTCGAGGTCGGCGTCGGGCATCACGATCATGTGGTTCTTCGCGCCGCCGAAGCACTGCGCGCGCTTTCCGTGGGCGGCCGCGGTCGAGTAGATGTACTCGGCGATGGGCGTGGACCCGACGAAGCCGACGGCCCGGATGCGGTCGTCGGTCAGAAGCGCGTCGACGGCTTCCTTGTCGCCGTGGACGACGTTGAGGACGCCCGCGGGCAGCCCCGCCTCGAGGAAGAGCTCGGCGAGACGCACCGGCACGGAGGGGTCGCGCTCGCTGGGCTTGAGCACGACGGCGTTGCCTGCGGCGAGCGCGGGCCCCGCCTTCCACAGCGGGATCATGGCGGGGAAGTTGAACGGCGTGATCGCCGCGACCACTCCCAGCGGCTGCCGCATGGAGTAGACGTCGATACCGGCGCCCGCGCCGGTGGAGTATTCGCCCTTGAGCAGGTGCGGGGCGCCCGCGGCGAACTCGATGACCTCGAGGCCGCGCTGGATGTCGCCCTTCGCGTCGTCGACGGTCTTGCCGTGCTCGCTCGCGAGCAGTTCCGCGAGGGACTGCATCTCGCGCTGGACCAGGTCGAGGAACCGCAGCAGGACCCGGGCGCGCTTCTGCGGATTCGTCGCGGCCCATCCGGCCTGCGCGGCCTCGGCGTTGTCGATCACGGCGCGCACCTCGTGTTCAGAGGCCAGCGGCACGCGTGCCTGCACGGCGCCGGTGCTGGGGTCGAAGACGTCGGCGAAGCGGCCTTCTTCGGGTGTGAGGAGCGATCCGCCCACGAAATGCGGAATTGTGCGAGTCATTGTGTGACATCCCTTCATGCCGTCGTTGGCACAATGTGATGCTACTCTGCCCTCCGACTATTTACTAGGACGTCCTTGTATACCGGAATGATCGTCATGAGAACCGCAACCGTGGCCTTTCGGCTCTTCCGCCAATGCCCTCGGACGCGCTAGACCTTTATCCGTGCGCCTGATCGGTGCACACCCGATCGCATCCGGGCGATGACCTGTCGCTCCGATGCGCGCGAAAAGGAGAAACATGTCTCAACGGACGGCTCAGGCACGACGACGTGCCTTGGCGACGACCACGGCGCTCGCACTGGCGACCACAGGGTTCGTGACGCTCGGCTCCGGCTCGGCCATGGCGGCCCAGCCGGATGCGGACGCCCCGCCGACGCCCGCATCGATCGGCGCCGACGAGTACTACATCAACTACGTGTCGCCGCGAGCAGAGGGCGCCTTCGAGGCATCCGACGATTCGGTGATCACGAGTGGCAGCGCCAGAGGCCCGTACGGCGGCGGCGGTGCTCTCGAGCGCGCCAACAAGAACGACGAGAAGTTCGCGCAGGGCAATCCGGTCGCCGCCAGGCAACTGGCGAAGACCGAAGCGCAGTCGATCAAGACGGGCAAGAGCCCCAAGGCGCTGAAGCACTCCAAGACCACGCAGCAGGCGAAGCTGCTCACTATCCTCGTCGAGTTCGACGGCACAGAGGACTTCTCCGGTGTGTACGTGCCCACGGAGTTCGGCGCCACGACCTGCATGCCGGGCAGCGAGCAGGGCCCGACCCTGCACAACAACATCCCGAACCCGGCGGACGCGGCACAGCCCGACAACAACAGCATGTGGGTGGCGGACTTCTCCTCCGAGCACTACAACAAGATGCTGTTCTCGGACGACGGCATCACCGAGCGCGTGCGCACCGACCTGACCGGCCCTGACGGGCAGCCGGGATTCGACATCTCGGGCTACACGATGAAGAACATGTACGAGGAGATGTCGCGAGGCGCATACTCCCTCACCGGTGAGGCGACGGCGTGGGTCTCGGTGCCGCACTCCGAGGGCTACTACGGCGCGACCGTCTGCCACTTGAACGAGGAGGGCGTGTACGAGGCCGGCCCGATGCAGGACCAGCAGGGCCACCCGGACAATCCGCTCGGCCCGGGCCAGCTGCCGATCGACGCGGTGGCGGCTGTCGCGGCGGCGAACCCGGACTTCCCGTGGGCCGACTACGACATCGAGGACCAGGGCGACCGCGACGGCGACGGAAACGTCAACGAGCCCGACGGCGTGATCGACCACGTCGTGCTCGTGCACGCGGGCGAGGACAAGTCGGGCGGTGGCGGCAAACAGGGCACCTACGCGATCTGGGCGCACTCCTCCGCCGTGGCCGGTGGCGCCGTCATCCCGGGCACCGACTTCAAGATCTCGAACTACATCATCCAGCCCGAGGACTCGGGTGTCGGCGTGTTCGCGCACGAGTACGGTCACGACCTCGGCCTGCCCGACCTGTACGACACCTCGAACAACGGCAACTCCGACGTCGACTTCTGGGATCTGATGAGCTCCGGATCGCACTCGGGCCCGATCTTCCAGTCGATGCCGACGCACATGGGCATCTGGGACAAGTGGATCCTCGGCTGGGTGGACCCCCAGGTGGTGAACCCCGGCGACGACCCGACGACGATCAAGGTCGGCCAGGCTTCGCGCCCGAAGAAGGGCACCCAGGACGGCATCAAGATCAACCTTCCCGACAAGAAGATCGTCCTGTCCGAACCGCACAGCGGGGCGGAGATGTGGTACTCCGGAGCCGATCAGAGCTGGGCGGATGCACGCCTGACCCGCACGATCGACTCCGTGCCGGCCGACGCGAAGTTCTGGATGTGGAACGACTACACGATCGAGGAGGACTGGGACTACGGCTTCGTCGAGGTCTCGACCGACGGCGGCAGCACCTGGACCGAGCAGAAGGTCTACGACGAGGCAGGCTCCCTGGTCTCCACGGATGACGGCTACTCGGACCCGAACGGGCGCCTGGCCGACTTCGGTGGCAAGAAGTACGGCCTCACGGGCGACTCGGGCGGCTGGCGCCACGACTACGTCGACCTCTCGGCGTACGCGGGACAGAGCATCCAGCTCCGCCTTCGCCAGGCGACGGATGCCGCGTTCGAGGACCGTGGCTGGTTCTCCGACGACTTCGCACTGACCAGCGCGGGTGCCGAGGTGTGGACCGACGACGTCGAGTCGGGAGACAACGGCTGGACCGCGACGGACGTGAGCTGGACCGACACGAGCGGCGCCGGCTGGCACCGAGACAGTGGCACTCAGATCAAGGCGCAGTTCTACATGGTCGAGTGGCGCAACACCGACGGGTTCGACGAGGGCCTGAAGTATGGCTACACGACGGTGTACTCCGAGGAGGGCTGGAAGGTCGAGAAGGTGCCGTACAACGCACCGGGCGCACTCGTCTGGTACCGCGACACCGCCTACGGTGACGCCAACGACGTCGTGAACCACGTCGCCGACAACCT
>Ga0308158_10000919_pt1 | contig 36849 bp, 16 predicted proteins | sample PhyBR2_FD_201038 | JGI IMG/M metagenome (GOLD analysis project Ga0308158, IMG submission 201038) | Phyllosphere microbial communities from UC Gill Tract Community Farm, Albany, California, United States - DLSLB.R2 | ecosystem: Host-associated > Plants > Phyllosphere > Unclassified | place: USA... | reverse complement strand
GCTTTAGCTGGTATGGAAAAGATCCAAATGCGAGTATTTTGATTGGCATGTTGAGTGCAGATGAGGGCCTTATCCCAGCTTTGGATTTAAAGCTATTTGACGGTAGGAACTTTCATAAAAATTTCATGGGCGATAGTACGTCGGTTGTTATCAACGAAGCATTTGCAAAGCTTATCCGAAAAGATGGCCTTGTTGCCGGTGACATCATCAGTTACGGTGAAGAAAAACTCACCATTGCAGGCGTCGTCAAGAACTTTGTTTATAACAATGTATATGCCGATCCTGAGCCGATGCTATTTCTACCGATGAATAAAGATAATGGTATCATGACCATCAAGACAAAGGCTGGAATCGACTTACCAAATGCCATTCAACAAATCGAAAAGATTATTGTCAAAAATAATCCCGGCTTCCCCTTCGACTATAAATTTTTGGATGATAGCTTCAACAATAAATTTAAAGATGAACTTTTTGTACAGCAGTTATCCAGTGTATTTGCCTTAATGTCCATCATTATTTCCTGTTTGGGATTATTTGGTCTAGCTGCATATGCAACCGAACAACGCGCCAAGGAAATCAGTATTCGCAAAGTATTAGGTGCCTCTGTCTCAGGTCTTATCCAGATGCTCAATCGCGAGTTTGTCATTCTTGTGGCAATATCGTGCATTATTGCCTTTCCGATCGCTTGGATAATCATGAGCAAATGGTTAACCAACTATGCACATCATATCCAGATTTCATGGACTATTTTTGTCATCAGTGGTCTGACGGCGACTATCATAGCTTTATTGACAATAAGTTCACAGGCCTTTAAAGCAGCAGTAGCCAATCCGACCAAAACACTCAGAGACGAATAAACAGACAAATAAACAATTTAAAAGAATATATTAAACAGCATATTAACAGCCTAAAGCGATTGCCAAGGGCCCAAAACATAAAACCATGAGCGCAAAAAATATGATTAAAATAACCAATCTTCAAAAGTATTATCGCACGGAAGAAGTAGAAACTGTCGCACTGAACAATTTGAATATTCACGTGAAAGAGGGTGAATTCGTCGCCGTAATGGGCCCTTCGGGTTGTGGCAAATCCACCTTACTGAATATTATCGGTTTATTGGATGATTTGGACGAGGGAAGCTACCTATTTAACGAAATCGAGGTGGCCAAATTTAAAGAACGCGGTCGCTCGGATCTTCGTAAACATAATATTGGTTTTGTATTCCAGAGTTTCAATCTAATTGATGAGCTGACGGTATTTGAAAACGTGGAACTTCCTCTTGTCTATACCAACGTACCTGCTGCAGAACGCAAGAAACGTGTCGAGGAAGTATTGGAGAAAGTACAGATCATGCACCGTCGCAACCACTTTCCGCAACAGCTTTCCGGGGGACAGCAACAGCGTGTGGCCGTTGCCCGTGCGGTCGTCAATAATCCGAAATTAATTCTTGCCGATGAGCCTACCGGTAACCTGGATTCCAACAACGGTAATGAAGTGATGCAGCTCCTGACCGAATTGAATGAGGCTGGTACAACCATCGTCATGGTAACCCACAGTGAACACGACGCCAAATTTTCGGATCGTGTCATTCGCATGCTGGATGGACAGGTTATTATGGAAACAACATCATTAGGATCCTAGCAAAGCTAGTGGCCCATTTTAAGGACAAGAAATGTTCTTAAAGATCTAAAGCGCTTACCAATACAGAATCAAGTGCTATTAAACGAGTTTAAAGTATAAAACGATGAAAGGTTTAAAATTAATTTTAAGACAATGGGGACGTAACCGTCTGTTTACCTTCCTTAATATCATCGGTCTGGCGATCGGGATCAGCGCAAGCTGGATTGTATTTCGAATTGTCAACTACGAATTCAGTTTCGACCGGAATCATCCCGACAAGGAACGGATTTATAAACTTTACTCGGCCTTTAAGGAAGGTGAAAATATCCATCGTTTTGATGGGACCCCCTATCCTCTAGGCGCTTATCTCGGTGCTAATTTAAAGAAAGATCTGACCGGATTGGAATTGGTTGCACCTATCGCTAATCGATCATTTGAAAGCATCAAGGTTAAGCGTTCCGATAATGAAACCTTGGAGTTCAATGAGCAGGACAAAATTATTTCTGCTACTGTGGACTATTTTAAACTTGTTCCCTACAAATGGATTGTTGGTAATCCGAATACCGCACTCAAAAACAACAATGAAATCATCCTGACGGCTTCCCGCGCAAGGCAATATTTCCCCGATGCAGACTTAAAATCTCTTCTCGGCAAGACTATGCAATACGATGATCAGCTTCTTACCGTGACCGGAGTTGTCGCCGACTTAGACTATCCGAGCAGTTTTATCTCCAAAGAATTTATCCGTGTAACCCCCAATCCTCAGGAAGCAGAGAATTGGGAAAATTCAAGTTCAAATTTCCATGTTTATGTTAAATTAACTGAAAACGGTAGTCCCGCGCAAGTAATTGGCGCTGCAACCAAAAAGTTCAATGAGATGGTCGGAGACAAATTCAAACAGCACAATATAACGGCTGGTTACGAATTAGCTCCGCTTACTGAATTACATTTCAATAAATTCGTCTTAAACAGCAGCGACAAACAGGTCATGTTTGGACTTATTGGCATTGCGGCATTTTTGCTCATACTGGCTAGCATCAATTACATCAACTTGACAACAGCCCGAGTTCCCGCCCGGGCTAGGGAAATCGGCATCCGAAAAACATTGGGGGAGCAACCCCGACACTTGACAGTATCTTTTATCAAAGAAACATTTTTTACCTGTCTATTTGGGCTATTATTCTCCTGGCCATTGGTCAAGATATTTGAACTTACCTTTAGTTCATATCTCCCGCAAAATATAAATGCCTATTCAGATGGTTTATCTGTTTTTATCTTTCTATTGGGTCTTATTATCCTACTAACGTTGATTTCAAGTCTGTATCCAGCCTACCTTATTAATAAAATCCATGTCGTCGAAGCCATAAAAATACATGCAGCCGATAAAATTTCCTTTGGTGGTATTTCACTCCGCAAGATTCTCATTGTATTTCAATTTGTGATCGCTCAGGCTTTTGTCGTACTGACAGTGATCATGGGTTTACAGTTACAGCATGCTTTACACAGTAATGTTGGCTTTCAGGATGATGCTGTTATTACCCTCAAACTGCCCTATAAAAAAGCAGAAGATTCAGGCAAAAGTCCGTTTCTTTTGAAAGAACTTCTCCAAAAATATCCTGAAATCGACCAGGTTTCGCTAGGACACCTCCCAATGAATAACGATCAATGGGGAAATAATATCATGATGCAGAGCGATACCGGTCAGATCTTGGTCAATATGCCTTTTAAATATATTGAAGAAAATTACCTGGATGTATTCCAAATGAAATTACTGGCCGGGCGGCCCCTCAAACTTTCGGATACAACCTCAGGAATACTGATCAATCAAAAGGCCATTAGTAAGTTTGGATTTAAAACTCCGGTGGAAGCACTCGGAAAAACCGTAACTGTAAACGATCGTCCAACCACAATTGTAGGCATACTGGCCGATTTCCACAACTTTAATCTCCATGCTCCATTAGAACCCCTTGCTATGCAAATCTCAACCAACAAGGGCACGCTGCAGAATATTAATATCAAATTAAATGGAAATCCTAAAAAATGGCATCAGGCGATTGCATCCATTAAGACTGAATGGAAAAACGTATATCCAAATGCACCATTTGCCTACCAATTTTATGACGAGCGGATCAAGGAACTCTATGAGAAAGATTATCGCTTTTATAAAATAATCAATTTGTCAACATCCATTACCATTTTATTAAGCTGCTTGGGATTGATCGGATTAGTGACATTAACTACACACCAGCGGACAAAAGAGATCGGTATACGAAAAATTTTGGGCAGCACGATCAGTGGGATTGTGCTACTGCTTTCAAAAGATTATATCAAACTAATTGTTATCTCGATCCTAATCGCTACACCGATTGCCTGGCTAGCGATTGATAAATGGCTAACAGACTTTGCTTTTAAAATAGAGCTCAGCTGGTGGATGTTTATCATTCCAGCAATAGTAACTATTGGCGTAGCATTTTTAGCCATGAGTTATCAATCCGTCAGTGCTGCCCGTGCAAATCCGGTGGATAGTTTAAGAGATGAATAAAGAGACATTAAAAAAAATAAAACTGAATTGTGATGAGTAATATGAAATTGATTTTTAGACAACTCTGGCGACATCGTCTTTTTACTTTTCTGAATGTATTGGGACTTGCCATAGGTATAAGCGCCTGTTGGTTTATTTTTCGTATTGTCAATTATGAATTTAGTTTCGACAGAAAGCAACCTGAAAAAGAACAGATATACAAAGTATTCTCGCATACACAAAGCGAAAAAGAAAGCGGAGATTTTGACGCAGTACCATTTCCCCTTCCCTATTACCTGAAAGAGAACTCGCAAGATGTCGAATTGGTCGTACCTTATTATAATCGTTATTTTGAAATCGTAACACCAGCTTCCAAAAGTGAAACGCCCACAGAGTTTGCCGGACAGGAAAAGATTTTTGCAACGACTGCCGACTATTTTAAAATGGTATCCTATAAATGGCTCGCCGGAAGTCCACATCAGCTTTTCAAGCTTCAGAACGAAGTCGTTCTTACCGAATCGCGGGCGAAAGCCTATTTCCCAAAACTGCAAAGTGAGGATATTATAGGCAAGACCATTTCTTATGACACGACACAGTTTACTGTATCTGGCATTGTAGAAGACCTAAGTTATCCAAGTACTTTTATTGGTAAAGAATTTATAAAAATACCTGATCAGGATCCGAATTTAAACAATTGGATGATGTTGATGAACTATTATCAGTTATTCGTCAAAGTCAAATCTGCCGATCATCTTAAAAATCTCGCGAATACCATCGATCAAAAATTAGTGCAGATGAATGGCGAAGAATATAAAAAAGAGAACTATAAGCAAACCGCCCGTTTCTCGCCATTATCTGAGCTGCATTTTAACCCTATTATACAAAATCACAGCAATATCAAGGTGTTTTATGGACTTATCGGAATAGCTGTCTTTCTACTTGTATTAGCTGTGATCAATTATATCAATCTAAGTACCGCGATGGTGCCTATGCGCGCACGATCTATCGGTATACGAAAAACACTGGGGGAACGGGAAGTCTATTTGACCCGAAGCTTTCTAACAGAGACTTTTTTGGTCGCACTATTCGCCCTCTTGCTTTCCTGGCCTTTTACAAAAATGATGGAAATACTGTTCAGTGATTTTATCCCTTCGGACATCAACAACTACAACGATCAGTTCAATCTGTTGTTATTCATCATTGGGTTACTCGTCTTAATCACATGCTTCGCTGGAATATATCCATCGATATTGATCAACAAAGTAAAATTGATCGAAGTCATGAAAATAAAATCACTGTCAAACAATTCCAACAACGGGGTATTTCTCCGTAAAGGTTTGATTATCTTTCAATTTATTATTGCACAGATTTTCCTTATTGGCACGTTCGTGATCAGCATTCAGATCAAACATATGCTCAAGAGCGATCTGGGATTTACTAAAGATGCTATTGTGACCGTATCAATTCCCAATCGGGCTGCTGATAAAGCAACAACAGATCCATTTGTTTTCAAGCAGGCCTTATCCAAATATCCCGAAATCACCCGTGTCTCCTTGGGACATTTTCCTATGGATGATAGTTATTGGGGAAATAGAATCCGTAGATATGGCGAAGAGGAAATCAAAAATAGAATCATGCAATACAAGTATGTTGATCAGGATTACATTGACCTCTATGATATAAAACTTCTTGCCGGCCGCAAATTAATGATGTCTGATACGAGTTCTGGGATCATAATCAACGAAAAAGCAATGACCGAACTGGGATATAAGAATGTTGATGAAGCAATTGGACAATCTGTTATCTCCAGAGACAAAAATGTAAAAATTGTAGGTATTATAGCCAATTTCCACAGCAAAGATCTTCACCAACAGTTTAATCCTATTGTGATGGAAGTTTCATCCGGTAGAGGCCCACTCGGACACATCAACATCCGTCTGGATCATAATCAAAAAAAATGGTCGACTGCCTTGGCAAACCTCGAAAAAGAATGGAAAAGTATTTATCCACATGCAAAATTCAGCTACCGTTTTTACGATCAGGAGATCAAATCTCTTTACGAGACTGACATGCGATTGTCTAAGATTATCAATCTGGCAACTGCAATCACCTTATTGCTGAGCTGCCTCGGCCTCGTCGGTCTAGTCACGATAACAACTGTACAACGGACAAAAGAAATTGGAATCAGGAAGGTATTGGGAAGTTCGGTTACCGGTATCATCGGTTTACTGTCCAAAGACTACATCAAACTAATCATCATTTCAATATTGGTATCAACACCAATTGCTTGGTGGGCCATGCACGAATGGTTACATGATATTCCATTTAAAATTGAAATACAATGGTGGTTATTTTTTATCCCAGCAATACTCACGATAATGATCGCATTTATGACATTAAGTTTCCAATCATTGCGGGCTGCCCGTGCAAATCCGGTGGATAGTTTAAGAGATGAATAAAACAGTAAAGAAGCTCAATAGTAATCAATACAATAAACACCTATCTCTATGATAAAGAATTATTTAATAACGGCAATCAGAGAATTAAGGAAAAGAAAATTCTATACCGCTATCAACATATTAGGTTTATCGGTCAGTCTTACAGCCTCGATATTAATTATTCTCTGGGTACAGGATGAACAAAGCTTTGATAAATTCCATCCAGACTATGAGCATATCTACAAAGTCAATGCTCATTTAGATCCTGAGCACAATGGTTCTATATGGGGCACTTCTCCAGGTCCGATTGGAAACTATGCACAAAATGTACCTGAGGTGGAGTACGCAACGCGCGTTTCACAGGATTATAATAGCACACTGGTCAATGATAAGCTGAAACGTCCCGTAACGGATATAAACATCTATTATGTTGATGGCAATTTTTTCAACATGTTTCATTTCCCCTTGCAAGAGGGTTCTCTTTCAGGTTTTCAGGCAAATTACAAACAGGCGCTTATCACCCCATCGACAGCCGAAAAACTTTTTAGTAGCCAGCAGGCTATCGGAAAAACTTTCCGTTATCAGAAAGATCTATTCACCGTGGCGGGTGTCCTAAAAGATATCCCACAAAACTCCTCCATGCAGTTCGACGTCGTTATCCCACTGGGTTATCATGCACAGCGATTTACAAACTGGGGCGGTAATGGCAAATGGAAAACAATCGATGAAGATATGGGCAGTTACAGTTTTTCAACCTATGTTAAGCTCAAACCCTACGCTTCAGCAGCAGTCATCGGGAAATCCGTCACAGACTCCTATACCAAAGCTCGCGACGGTGAAAATTCGACCGTATTTGTTTTAGACCCCTTAAAAACCATGCATCTAATTGCTCCTGACGGCAATAAATCAACGCTCCGCATGGTGCAGATTTTTGGGATCATTGCCATATTGCTGCTGGTCATCGGTGCGGTAAATTATGTCAATCTGAGCACCGCCAGGGCATTGGATCGGGCGAAAGATGTCGGTATCCGCAAAATAATCGGTGCCAACCGTCTCCACCTATTCCTACAATTCCTTACAGAAACGGTTGTTGTATTCCTTTGCTCGCTGCTAATAGCTTTCATTCTTATATTGATCCTCCACACAGGATATAATCAGATTGCACAAAAATCAATCAGCTTTTCTTTCCGTAATACCGCGATATGGCTGTACATTGGTGCTGCAATTATAGCAACACTGGGTCTGTCCAGCATATATCCTGCGATACAACTTTCATCATTCAATCCAATCCATTCGTTAAAAGGAAAATCCGTAAAAGGTATTTCCTCAAATACAATGCGCAAAATATTGGTGGTTTTCCAATTTACGCTCTCCGTGACGCTGATTGTATGTACGTTGGTAATCCGAAACCAATTGGCCTTTATCCAAAAGATCAATCTTGGATATGACAGAGATCATGTCATGACCCTTGGCCTTCCAGAGGAAGCCTATAAACATATGGATGCGATACGAGCCGAACTCAACAACAACAACGCTATACAGGCTGTCTCCTTGTCCGGTGTTTACAATATGACGGATTTCGGAAATGCCACTGGAGACATAGAGTGGCCGGGCAAGTCCAAAGACAACAAACTGATTGTTGCACAGGCAACCATTGATAAGGATTTTATCCCTTTGATGAATATGCAATTTCTGGAAGGAAAAAACTTTACCGGCATGCCGACTGATTCGTCTGGATATATCATCAATGAGACCTTGGCAAAACAAATGGGTTTAAAACCGCCATACGTGGGGTCCAATATGAGTTTTCATGATATCCCGGGACAAATTATTGGTGTGGTAAAAGACTTTCACTTTAAATCCATCAAAGACAAAATAGGCCCGATGGTCTTCTGGACACGTTGGGGAGCGGGTACTTTATATGTCAAAACAAGTACAACAAAAGCTCCAGAGGCAATTAAGGCTTTAGAAAAGATCTATAATCGCTATCCTTCCGATGCTCCATTTAATTATACATTCATTGATCAGCAGTTTGACAATTTGTATAAATCGGAACACCGAACAGGCCTGTTATTCAACATTTTTGCGGGCATCGCAATTTTTATATCCGCTTTGGGTCTGTTTGCGCTGGCAACGCACGAAGCACAAATGCGCATAAAGGAAATCGGAATCCGCAAAGTACTCGGAGCAAGTACCTTTGGTGTCGTCAGACTACTGGGCAAAAATTTCGTGATCCTCGTTTCCATTGCCATTTTGATAGCATGCCCTATCGCAGTTTACCTGATGAAACAATGGTTGAGCAATTTTGCCTATAAAACAGATCTGGACGTACAAACTTTTGTCCTGGGAAGTATTTTGGCCTTGCTGATCGCAATTATCACCGTTAGCTATCAGGCCGTTCGCGCAGCTTTGAGCAATCCAGTAGATAGTCTAAGAGATGAATAAAAGAAGCTCAATAGTGATCAGAGAAAGTGATGGGTATCAGAAATGATCCCATTACGATCTCTACACGATTATTTCATTAACAAACAAGAGGCATTGGCCAACCTCAAAATAGTTTAAAAGATGAATACATAAAATAATGAAGAGCTCATAAGGCAATTACTAGAAACAGATAACCTATATAACTGAATAAATTAAAAAACAGCATCCATGATACAAAATTATATAAAAATAGCTTGGCGTAATATCCTTAATAATAGAGGGTATGCCACCATAAATATCGTAGGCCTTGCCATTGGCCTGGCTTGCTGTTTATTAATCGTTATTTATGTACAGAATGAACTTTCCTACGATAAATACCATGCTAACAAAGACCGCATTTATCGCGTCGTACATGACTATAAAGAAGTCGGTAACACAGAGCAGCATCAGATCTGGGGGAATGCCCCAATTGGTGATGCCTTGAAAGCCGATTTTCCAGAAATCGAGAAGGTCGTTCAATTCTCAGGGCTAACCTCTATCCTACTCAAACAAGGAGATAAAAGGTTTCAGGAAGAAAATGTATTCTTTATGGATTCTACAGCATTCGATGTATTCAGTTGGAAAATTTTAGCTGGTAATCCCCATACAGCACTAAAAAATGCGTATTCCGTTGTATTAACAGAGAGCACAGCTAAAAAATATTTCGGCGACCAGAGCCCTATTGGCAAAACAATTGAAGGTGGGCTCGCTGCCGGCCGCGCAGACGCAGGTCTATATACCGTGACAGCTGTGATGGCTGACGTACCCGCAAATTCACATTTTACCTTCGATGCTCTACTCTCAATGAGTACATTCCGAAAAGCAAGGCCCGATATCTTTGAAAATGAAGGCTGGGGCTATGTGGATTTTTACACATATTTTCTCGCCTCAAAAGACTTTGATCCTATCAAATTCAATCAGAAGATACCTGATTTTCTCAAGCGACATATCCCGGTGCAAGAAAATGCCAATTCTAGATACAAATTCCATCTGGAGCCCATGCTTCAGGCTTATATGCATTCTACGGCAGATCGTCAACCCGGAGCGACTGGTAGCTATCAAAATTTGTATATTTTCACGATCATCGGCGGATTTATTCTGCTGATTGCCTGTGTGAACTTTATGAATCTGGCCACTTCCAGATCCATGGAACGTGCCAAGGAAGTCGGTGTTCGAAAAGCAATCGGCGCTAATAAAAGTAATCTGATTCTCCAATTTATGTCTGAATCGCTGGCTCTTGTCTTTTTCAGTGGATTATTGGCAATTGTTCTTGTACTTGCTTTTCTCCCTTTTTTAGAAGCATTTTCCGGAAAACACCTGACCTATTCATCATTAATAAATGGTACTACTTGGTCAATATTTCTTTTAGCAACAACCTTAACCGGACTTTTAGCAGCAAGTTACCCAGCATTGATCTTGGCAAGCTTTAAACCAATTCAAGTTCTTAAAGGAGCTTTTAGCAACAGTAAAGGCGGGACATTGTTACGTCGGGGTCTCGTCGTTTTTCAATTCTGCCTTTCCATTGCACTGATTGCAGGTACTGTGATCGTATTTTCGCAATTGAATCAGTTGCAACAGCAAGACCTTGGATTTCAAAAAGCACAACGGCTAGTCATCGATTACAATTTTGACGAAAAAGTCAACAATAACTTAGAGGCAATCAAAAATACACTCGCAAAGGATAAAGATGTACAGTCGGTGACAGCTTCACGCACCGTTCCGGGAGCATTTTTTCCAAATGCAGGAACAGAGATTATGTCAACAGATGGAAAAATGACCAATTTCGCTCCATCACTTTATGAAGTAGATATAGACTTTATCCCCAATATGGGCATTAAGATGGTTGCGGGAAGAGCTTATTCACGTGATTTTCCAGCAGATAGCGCCCATTCACTTGTGATTAATGAAGCGGCAGCTAAATTATGGGGCTATTCAAACCCAGAAGATGTTATCGGAAAACAATTCAGACAATGGGGTAAAGAAGGTACTGTCATCGGTGTTGTTAAAGATTTTAATTACCTTTCTTTACATCGTAAAATTGAACCGTTAGCCTTACGCCTTGAACCAAGTAGCAGCCGTTATTTAGCCGTCAATTTACAACATGTCAATCAGCAAACGATCGACAGAATCGGTAAATTATGGGCTGAACTCGCCCCTCACCGTCCCTTTCTATATAGTTTCTTAGATGATAATTTTAACCGTCAATACGAAGCTGATTTTAATTTTAGAAGACTCTTTACTGCATTTTCAAGCCTTGCCCTTTTCATTGCTTGTCTAGGTTTACTGGGACTTGTGACTTATACGGCGCAACAGCGCACCAAAGAAATCGGGGTGCGGAAGGTTCTCGGTGCATCCATCTATAATTTAGTGATGTTGCTTTCTTCCGATTTTATCCGACTATTGGTCATCGCCATTTGTATCGCCACACCATTATCGTGGATAGCGATGAACAAATGGCTGGACAATTTTGCGTACCATATTGAACCAAAATGGTGGATGTTTGCTTTTGCTGGGTTGTCAGCCGTTGTCATTGCCCTGATTACCGTTAGCTACCAAACATTTAAAGCCGCTAGAGCTAATCCAGTAGACAGTCTGAGAGACGAATAAATAGCATAATCCAGAAACAACTTTATATATAGCAAGACACAAATACATACGATCATGATCAAGAACTACATAAAGACAGCATGGCGGACCATCGGAGCCAATCGATTTTTCAGTATCCTTAATATTAGTGGACTGGCTATTGGGATCTGTGTATCGCTATTATTATTTGCCTTTATCCGACAGGAATTGAGTTTTGATACCATGTATTCAAAAGCTGGTAATATCTATCGGGTCTACATGAAACTTTCCCCAGAATATAATCAGGAAAAAATGATCACGCTACCTAATGCGGTAGGCCCAGCCTTAAAATCAGATATTACGCAGGTGGATAATATGGTTCGTCTCGTAAAAGACGGCTACGGTGCAACAGCTTCTATACGCACCGAGAATAATAACTTCTCCGAAAAACAATTATACCTTGCAGATTCGACTCTATTCTCCATATTCGATTTCCAGTTTATTGAAGGAAATGCACGTACGGCTTTTTCGAACAAAAAGAGCATTGTCCTTTCCCAATCTTCAAAAGAAAAATTATTTGGTACACGGGCAGCAGTCGGCAAACTAATCAGCATCAATCAACGGGATACCGTACAGGTAACCGGAGTCTTTAAAGACCTTCCGGTCAATAGCACAATAGATTGTAACATGGTCATGAATATTATGGATTCATGGATGGGACAAAATGTGCACTGGAGCAATGCGAGCTACGAAACTTATATCGTATTAAAAAACGGAGCAAATTCGGCAACTATTGCCCAAGAAGCGACGAAATTGATTGATAAATACATTGAAAAAGACCACCAATATTATACGCAATTTTTCTTACAGCCATTATCTAAGGTACACCTCTATTCATCAGATCTAACGAAAGGTGTTACGACACGTGCCGGGAATATAAACATTGTTAGGACACTATCGGTTCTTGCTTTTTTGGTCATCGTAATTGCATGTATCAATTACATGAATCTAGCGACAGCCAAATCACAGAAAAATGCGAAACAAGTAGGTGTCAATAAAGTACTTGGCGCTACGCGTAACCAACTTATCGTGCGGTTCTTTGTGGAAACTGCTACGATCAGTCTCTTCGCGATGCTCATAGGGGTTATCCTCGCCGTCATATTCATTCCCGCATTCAATTTAGTCGGCAAGACCGATATGACAATTCAACATCTTCTTAATTGGAATATGTTGGGGATATTGGCATTCGCATGGCTGGTCATTACGTTCGTTGCCGGCAGCTATCCAGCCCTATTTCTTTCAAACATTAAATCGATATCCTTAATGAACAAAGGATACAACAAACAAGGAAAAACAGTCCTGATCAGACAAATACTGGTTGTCTGCCAATTTTCTATTTCGATCGTACTGATTATCGGGATCAGTATTATGCTAGCGCAAATGAATTTTATACGGAACAAGGATTTAGGCTATAAGCCTGAAAATGTTGTCTCTATTTCTATCCGTTCTTTAAAAAGTCAGAAAAAACTCCAGACCCTTAGTCAGCAGGTTCAAAACCTAACCAACACAGTATCCACGACCTTGGCACAATCTATACCCGGATTTAATGAAAGTGGAAAAACAACTTATAAATTAACAACCGACAAGCAAGGCTTACCGACTTCAACCTGTGTTACCTATGGCAAGACAATCAATACTTTGGGATTAAAATTACTTGCGGGGACTGATTTACCTGATGTTATCGGACGTACGGATTCAACATGCTATGTATTGATCAACGAAAAAGTAATGAAGTTTTTAGGTTATAAAACACCTGAGGACGCTATAGGAAAGCATATCGTTACAGAGATGAGTGCAACTAATTCCATTATAACCGGTATTGTTCGCGATTTTAATTATACGAACCTGAAATCTGAGATTGGTGGATATAGCTATTATACGATGAATGACCCCTCTGAATCTCCACGAAATTTGTTGATCCGCTATAAAACAGCAGATCTTCAGAGCTATATTGAAGAGGTAAAAAAGATCTATACCACTATTGCTCCCGACGCAGCATTTGATTTTTCTTTTTTAGATCAATATGTACAAAATCAATATGAAAATGAAATTCGTTCATCCAATGTCATGACCCTATTTTCATGTTTGACTTTATTTATTGCCTGTCTGGGTCTATTGGGACTGGCAGCATACACCGCCGAATCAAGGAGCAAAGAGATCGGCATCCGTAAAGTTCTCGGCGCAAGTATGACCAGCATTATTCATTTGCTCTCCGCTAACTACATCAGATTGATCTGTATTGCGTTTCTGATTGCCGGACCAATTGCTTATTACTTATTCAGTAGCTGGCTAAATGATTTCGTGTACCGCATCGAAATGCCCTGGTGGGCTTATGTAGTCGCCGTCCTGACAGTTACACTAGTGGCTTTTATAACAATTGGATTCCAAACTTTCAAAGCTGCATTGCTGAATCCAGTAAACAGCTTACGGGACGAATAGCAATACAGATTATAGTAAAATGTAGGATTAACAAAAAACGAAGTAACAATGATTGCAAATTCACTTAAAACAGCTTACCGTTTTTTAAAAAAACATAAGTTGATTACGTTCATCAATATCACGAGTCTCGCGATTGGTATTACGGCGACTCTTGTTATTTTCTTAATGATCCAATACGATTATAGTTTTGACAAACATGTTCCCAATCAAAAACAGGTCTATCGCGTTGTCAATAACGGTGAATTCAAAAACGCTGGTGTTTACGTACCATTAGTACGTACCATGCAATCCGAGTTGCCCAACTTGGAAGCGGTAGCCCCTATTTATCGTAGCCATGTACAGAAGCTTAAGATTTCCTTGGCAACAGACAAATTTCAGGTTTTCCCAAAAGAACAACAGATCGTCTTTACGAATAGTCAATATTTCGATATTTTCCCATATAAATGGTTAGCTGGAAATGCCCAGACCTTAAATACAGCCGGCAATATTGTCCTTACAAAAAAGGCTTTGGAAAAATTCTACGGAAAAGAACTTGCTTCCAATGTGATCGGCAGGACCATCATTTATGCCGATAGCATTCCGCTTCAAGTTGCTGGAGTGATCGACAATCCACAGCATAATTCTGATTTCAATTTTGAAAGTTTCATAGCCGATGCGACAATCCCACAGGACAACAACCTAAAAAACATGTATACTTGGGAAGCCTGGAACAACATATCCGACTCCCATCAGGTACTCATCAAAACAAAAGCACAAAGTATTCCACATCTATTGGAACGCAATATCGCTAATCTCCTTAAAAAATATAAATATAAAGAAGGAGAGAAAATCAACGATAAACTTGAATTACAGGCGTTGGAAGATATTCATTTTGACACGAGATTCAACTATGACGCTACTCATCCGGGAACGCTTCGTAATCTGATCCTGCTGGCCTTTTTCCTCCTCGCTTTGGGAGCTGTGAATTTCATCAATCTATCCACAGCTCAGTCCATTGAAAGAGCAAAGGAAGTGGGCATTCGAAAGACATTGGGCAGTTCTAAAGCTACATTGATCAAACAATTCTTACTAGAAACATTCCTAATTACTTTATCTGCAACAATACTTGCTGTACTATTGCTTCCTCTATTCTTACATGTCTTTGAAGGATTTATTCCTAAAAACTTAAATTTAGATCTTTTGGACAAAACGGTTATTGTTTTCTTTCTGTTTGGGCAATTGATCTTAGTTACCTTACTAGCCGGATTTTATCCTGCTTGGGTACTGACAGGATATGCGCCGGTACTGGCGCTCAAAAACCAACTCGGAAAAAACACCAATCTTTCCCGCAGCTCGTGGCTACGCAAAGCACTGACGATCTTTCAGTTTGTCATGGCCCAGGCTTTTCTCATTTGTGTGCTCATTGTCGTTCGCCAAATCAACTATGTCACCCATAAGGATATGGGCTTTCAGAAAGACGCCATTGTCAATGTCTACATCCCTGGGGCTTTCCAAAACTCTGCCAAAGGTGTCGTCCTTAAAAACCAGCTCAAGAAAATAACGGATATCAAGGCCATTAGCTTTGGGAATATCGCACCAGCGATGAACGGCTGGATGACTACCGCAATCACGTACGATCAATCGCCAAACAAAGAATCTTTGACCTTCGATAGCCGGTCGGGTGATGAAAATTATTTAGATGTCTATCAGATTCCACTTTTAGCAGGAAGAAATGTCCGTTTACGGGATTCAACAAGTGAAATGTTGATCAATAGAAAGGGACTCGAGTTACTGCATATCAAGAATCCTCAGGAAGCCATTGGTAAAACCTTCGAAAATGGACAAAACATCATTGTTGGTGTAATGGAAGATTTTGATTTGGCTTCTGCACGACAAGGGGTTAAACCGGTCCTGTATACAGGCAGCAAGACAGGATATGTACTCCATATTGCATTAGACCAATCGCATCCTGAAAACTGGAAAAATGCAATTGATAAAATAACATCAAGCTACAAATCGGTGTTCCCTGATGACGAACTGGATCTGCGCTTTGTGGATGAGGTTATTCAAAACTTTTATACACAAGAGAAACAGCTCTCTAAGCTCTTATCTTGGGCTGTAGGGCTCTCTGTATTTATTGCAGGATTAGGTTTATTTGGGCTAGCGATATTTACAGCCAATCAAAGGACAAAAGAGATTGGTATACGTAAAGTTTTAGGTGCTTCTGTTTTCCAGATCACATTTTTACTGCTTCGAAACTTACTTTCCCTGGTTGCCATAGCCTGTTTGGTTGCCTTTCCCATCGCTTATTACTTTATGCATAATTGGTTAAATGATTTTGTGTATCGCACTACAATAAATCCGTGGATTTTTGGTTTGTCTGCCCTGAGCTTGATTGCTTTCGCAAGCGTCGTTCTATCAGCCAAAAGTATTATGGCAGCAAAAGCTAACCCAGTAAATAGTTTGAGAGACGAATAGATCAAGTTGAACTTTCGTTTATAACATGAATTAAACATTTAAATCCCACAGCAATGATAAAGAACTTCATAAAAACCGCATGGCGAAGTATTTTTTCCAACAAATTCTATAGCGCCATTAATATTTTAGGATTAACAGCAGGATTAGTTGTGGGGATATTCTTATTGCTTTGGATTCAGGATGAACTATCCTATGACCGCTTCCATAAACATCAACGATCCATTTATAAAATTGGTATAGAAGGCGGTACTGGCATATCAAAACGGATCTTTGGGTCCATCATTGCTCCTGTTGGAAGCTCTGCTAAGAAGGAGATTCCTGAAGTCCAGGATGCTGTACGCATATTTAAAATCGGTGATGCCGCCCTAAAATACAAGGAGAAAAGATTCAATGAAAAGAACCTTGCATTTGTGGACCCTAGCTATTTTAGTGTTTTTGACTTTTCTTTATTGCAAGGCGACCCAAAGCAACCTTTCCCTGATAACAATTCCGTTGTGATCACCCAAAGCACGGCACACCGCTATTTTGGTAATGAAAATCCAATTGGAAAAACGGTAATATTGGGCATTGAGGACCTCTGTGTTGTCTCTGGCATCATTGCCGATTATCCGGAAAACTCTACCTTTCAATTTCAGGTCTTACTGCCGATATCGCGATTCAATGAACACGCTTATATCAAAAACAAAACGACCTATGACAATAAAACCTTTCTATCCTCCATGGATGAAGATTGGTCCAATTTTTCGTTTGAAACTTATCTACAGTTGAGACCTGATGCCAACCCGGCAACTATCGCGCAAAAATTACAATCCATACACGAACGGAATAAACCCGAAGATGCCCCTGTACCGTACGTTACGCAAGCGCTGGCAAAGGTACATCTGTATCAGATGGACGGTAGTGATGGGGGAATAGGCACTGTTCGAATTTTTATAGGCGTAGCCATCATGATCCTTGTCATCGCAAGCATCAATTATATCAATCTTTCTACTGCACGTTCTTTGTCGCGCGCCAAAGAAGTGGGTATTCGTAAAATTATCGGGGCCGGTAAAAAAGAACTTTTTTTCCAATTTATATTGGAAACAACCCTACTCTTTACCATTGCCTCAACCCTGGCATTAGCAATCGTTTTTAGTTGTCTTCCTTTGTTTAATAACTTCTCCGGAAAACATATTTCTCTGCAGCTCAGCAATCCTACGCTATGGACAAGTATATTGACCATGCTCTTCGGTACATTGCTGCTCACCAGTATATATCCCGCCCTCCTTTTATCGAAATTTGATCCGATTAAGGTATTAAAAGGTCGGTTTGCCCTAAAAAATTCCAGTGCGCGGAAGATACTTGTTGTCTTACAGTTTACAGTCTCTATTATCCTGATTACGCTGACAATTGTTATCGGTCGCCAATTGGATTACATAAAACATCAAAATTTAGGCTACGAAAAAGATCATATTATTTCTATTGGCATGGCACCAAAGATGTCAAAGCATTTTGATGCAGTCAAGGGTGAACTTCTAAAAAATAAGGATATTGATGCCGTTATCCGTCTTGGTCGAGATATGGTCTATGGGGGTGGTTCCACTGGAGACAACGATTGGGATGGAAAGCCCAGCAAATCAAATCTTTGGTTCAATATTACATATTCGGACCAGTCTGCGCTTAGCTTTTTTCAGATAAAACTTACGCAAGGTCGTAATTTTACGGGCTCAACAGCGGATTCAACACATTTTATTATCAATGAAACGGCAGTACGCGAAATGGGGCTAAAAGATCCCATTGGCACACGTCTACGGATTAGAACCGTTCCCGGAACAATTATCGGTGTGGTAAAAGACTTTAATTATGCAAGCGCGAGGCAGAAAATTGAGCCGATGGTATTCCAGTACAGTCCCAAAGATTGCTGGCAACTTTATATCAAAACAACAGCTTCCGGAGCTAAATCCGCATTGAACTCAATGCAACAGATTTGGAAAAACTATTATGATGATATGCCAATGAACTATAGTTTCCTTGATGAAAGTTACCAAAAGCAATATACGAATGAACAGAAACAAGGTACCTTATTCAATTTCTTCGCACTGATCGCTATCCTGATCTCCTGTCTAGGACTCCTGGGATTATGTACCTATACCGCACAGGTCAAAACCAAGGAGATTGGGATCAGAAAGGTTCTTGGAGCAACCGTATTCAATATTATACAACTATTAAACAAGGAATTTTTAGTCTTAGTAATTCTAGCTAATGTTATCGCTATACCAATAGCCTTGTATTGCAGCATAAACTGGCTCAATGGCTTTGCCTTTAGAACGACACTCCCCATGACTATATTTTTATACGCAGGTGGGATAACAATTGCTATTGCATTATTTACAGTTAGTTTCCAATCCATCAAAGCTGCTTACGCCAATCCCGTAAAAAGTCTGCACGATGAATAGCTTATATTTAAGGACCAAAAACAACACCATAAAATGATTCGATTATTCCTAAAAACAGCACTTAGAAATTTAAAACGCAACCCGCTAAATACAGCAATTAATATCCTTGGGCTAGCCCTGGGATTTACGGTTGCTTTGGTGAGCGCCCTGTGGATCTTAAAACAGTTTTCCTTTAACCAGCATTATAAAAACCATGACAGCATCCATCAGTTGATGATGACGGGAACTTTCAATGGTGAAAAATCTACGGATGGAACTTCCACGCCCATTCCGTTAGCTAAGGTTATTGCATCGGATTTCACCAATGAAATTCAAGAATTAGCATTGGTCACTGATATGGAAAGTAATACGATTAAAGCCGGTGACAAGAAACTGAATGCCTCTGGCTTTTATGCTATGGGCAAATTTTCAGAACTATTTTCGTTGGAATCTGTACTAGGAAATACCCTCACTCCAACAGCAACCTCTAGCATCATTATCTCAGAATCATTTGCCAACGGTCTCTTGGGATCGGTGGATGTTATCGGGAAAACTATTCAGTTCAACGGAAAGGAACAGTATACGATACAAGGAGTTTATAAAGATATACCTGAAAACAATACTTTTCACGGGTTGCAGTATATTTTGCCGTTTGTAGATTACCTCCGTAAAAATGAAGGCATAGACGAAAAGTGGTCAAACTGCTTCTTTAGTACCTTTGGTAGAATCGAAAACCCGCAAAATATCCCCGGGATCGAGCATAAACTAACCAACATCTTTAGAACAAATCTGACGGATATAAAACCTGAGATCTTGTTACATCCTATGTCCAAATGGCATTTATACGACTCGTTTAAAAATGGAAAGAACGTAGGTGGGCAAATTCAGTATGTCTGGATGTTTGCGTGGATCAGTGTATTCATTATATTATTGGCCAGTATAAACTTTATCAATCTCAGTACAGCAAGAAGTCTAAAAAGAGGTAAAGAAATTGGGGTTTTAAAATCTGTGGGAGTCAATCGCCGACAACTTATTGCAGGCTTCTTGGTTGAATCGACACTGGCCGTATGTGGTGCCTTTTTGATTGCGGTGCTAATGGCGACACTGCTTCTTCCTTGGATAAATACAATTACCAATACCACATTATCCATTCCATTTAACAGCATTCAATTCTATTTATACGCCCTTCTTGGGGTTCTTACCATCGGAATGCTGGCTGGATTATATCCTGCACTGTTCCTGTCCTCTTTCAATCCGATTTTTGCACTCAAGGGAAAATTAAACATAGGCAAGGGCGGCTTCAATGCAAGAAAAGGTATGGTTGTCGTGCAATTTGCGATTTCCATCTTTCTGATGATTGCAACCTACTTAGTGATAAAGCAATTGCATTACACAAAAGACCGTCCGATTGGTTACAAAATTTCAAATCTCATCAATATCAATGGCAGTGAGCTGATTGTAAAAAATTTCGATGTCCTAAGAAAGGAATTGATCAGTCAGCGTTTGATACAGGACGCCTCTCTTTCTTCGAGTTCCATTAATCGCCTCTCCTTATCTGGTGGCGGTTTTAATTGGCAGGGGAACGAAACAAAGGAAGGATCCATTATGGGAATTTTCACCCTAGACGACAACTTTGCCAACACTGTACAATGGAATTTTGTAAAAGGCAGGAATTTCTCCAAGGATTTCAAAACAGATTCTACGGCAGTAATTATCAATGAAGCCGCGGCCAAATTTATGGGTGTTACTGACCTAACGAGCAAACAATTATCCAAAAGAGGAATCAGCTATACTATCATCGGTATTATACAAAATACGTTATCCGAATCCCCATTTAAGTCTATTACGCCAACGGCCTATTTTCTTGATTTTCTGCCAAAAAATAAAATAACACTTCGCCTGAATGAACAGCAAGATATCAGTCAGACGATGAAAGCAATCGCACAACAATTCAATCGCTTTGATCCAGATCTCATTTTTGATTATGCATTCACAGATAAAGAATACGCCAAACAATTTAAGCAGATGGAAATGATCAAAAGCCTGACAAGCCTTTTTACAGGCCTCGCAATTCTGATTTCCTGCCTTGGCTTATATGCTCTGGTGGCATTTCTGACAGAGCAACGCGAAAAGGAAATTGGTATCCGTAAAGTGCTGGGTGCCTCAGAACTTGGTTTATGGAGATTATTATGTACCGAATACATCTGGTTAACATTGATCGGATTTCTCGTTGCTGCCCCCTTGGCTTATCTCCTAATGGAATCTTGGCTTGAAAATTATGTCTATCGCATATCAATTACATGGACTGTATTTGCGGTTACAGGCTTAACAGCCTTAGTCATTACCTTGTTGACGGTTAGTTACCAAGCGATCAAAGCAACCTGGGCAAACCCCGTGAAAACATTAAGAAGCGAATAAGACCAATTTGTTCGGGGACGGACACCAAACTGTCCGTTTCCGAACATTTAGGCTTTAAAAAACAAAAACAAAATCCTAAAAATCAAAACATTACATTTATGGCAAACGAATTGAATTAACCATTTTCTATTGTGCACGACCATGAATACAGCTATCCATTTGGATAAATGGATTATGGACTAGTAAATTATGAAAAATTCAAAATATCAATTCGATGATAAAGAATTACCTTAAAATTGCATGGCGAAACTTGTGGAAAAGCAAAGGCTACTCTGCAATTAACATCATTGGGCTTTCCATTGGTATGGCTGCTGTACTGATTATTGGCATATGGGTGCAAAACCAGTTGCAATTCGATAATTTTTACAGCAATAAAGATCGTCTGTATAAACTTTGGAATAAATATGAAGATCAGCAGAAAATCAGTTTAAACGATATCACCTCGGGACAAGCGTCTCAAGCATTATTGGCAGATTATCCAGAAGTTGAACATGCTACGCGGATGTACTGGAGTACAACCAGTCTCATGTCTTTTGGCAACAAGAGGATCAAATCTAAGGGAAACGAAGTTGACCCAGCTTTTATACAGCTATTTGATTTCAAACTTCTTAAAGAAAATAGCACACATCCTCTAAAGGACACAAAAAATATCATCCTGACTGAAAGTCTTGCCAAAAATATATTTGGAAAGATTGATCCAATAGATAAGACGATTCTCCTGGACAATAAGGAGTCTTATATCGTATCAGCAGTTATGCAGGACCTCCCCACTAACACTAATTTCGATTTCACCTATCTGATTCCTTTAGATAAAGCCGAAAATTATTCATCGGGCTGGGGCTCAAATACATTTTTTACTTATATCAAGTTGAAAGAAGGAACCGATGTCGATCTCTTCAATAAAAAATTAGATAATATACTTACGAAGAAAACAAATGGTGAAGTAAAAGGTTCCTTATTTCTTTATCCGATGTCCAAGATGCATCTGTATTCAAAATTTGAACAGGGTATTGCTGTTGGCGGAAAAATAGATCAGGTCAAATTGGTTGCAGGTATTGGTCTATTGATATTATTGATTGCCTGTATCAATTTCATCAATCTCAGCACGGCAAGAAGCCAAAAAAGAGCGAAAGAAGTCGCTATACGCAAAGTTATAGGGGCTCAACGTTTCAACTTAATCGGCCAATTCCTTACAGAATCTGTACTATTAGCCTTTATTTCAGGGATATTTGCTATAGCATTGACGATACTGGCTCTTCCTTTATTTAATAAGATTCTAGATACCCCCTTAGCCCTACCACTCGGAGATACGACAATTTGGTTTTCCTTAATTGGTTTTATCTTCCTAACAGGAATATTGGCGGGATTATATCCGGCATTTGTGCTCTCCGCCTTCAAACCGATAAAATCATTAAAATTATTCGGACGGTCGAAAACCTTTTATCTGGGTTTCCGAGAATTATTGGTAGTTTTCCAATTTGGTATTGCCATTATACTCACGATAGCGACTATAGTTGTGCACAAGCAAATTGAATATGCCGGCCAGCGTCAAATCGGCTATGAGAATTCACAGCTTATTGAAGTACCTATCGAAGGTGATATGGAAAAAAATTATGAGTCTATTAAATCTGAATTAATCAGTGCAAATATTGCCGAGGCTGTTACCCGTACAGGTTGGTCAATTACAAAAAATGCAGCTAGTTCTAGTGGTAGTTTTCTATGGCCTGGGGCCACTGCAGAGCAAGCAAAAAAAATGGGCTTTGAACTTGGCCGAGCTGAAAGTGACCTTGTTAAGACTCTTGGATTAAAGCTCATTTCTGGTCGTGACATCGACTATGGTAGGTTACCTGCAGACAGTGCTTCTGTACTTGTCAATGAAGCTGCTATCAAAGAAATGAAGTTGGAAAATCCAATCGGAAGTTATCTCAAATGGGGTAATAAAAACTATACTATTGTTGGCGTAATTAACGATTACATTACGGGGTCTCCCTATAGTTCCATCCCCCCCTTATTAATATATCCTTCAAAAAATTGGATGTTGAATATGGTTATCCGCACCGCTCCAAACAGATCTATGGAAGTTAACCTAAAACGAATTGAAAAAATTATTAAAAAATTCAATCCCGCGTATCCGTTCGAGTATCAGTTTGTGGATCAAAAATTTGCCGCTAAATTCAAAGACCAACAACAAACAGCCCAGCTCGTTTTCATCTTTTCGGGGCTAGCGATCTTTATTTCCTGTCTGGGTTTATTTGGACTAGCATCATATATCGCCGAGTTGAGGACCAAAGAAATTGGTATTCGTAAAGTTCTGGGCGCCTCAGTAAGCGGAATTACAGCGATGCTATCCAAAGATTTTGTCAAGCTTGTTATTATTTCTATTCTAATTGCTTCACCTATTGCATGGTGGGCAATGAATAAATGGCTGCAGGATTTCTCTTATCGAATCGAAATACAGTGGTGGGTCTTCGCTTTGGCAGGTGTCTCGGCCTTACTGGTCGCCTTCGTGACGGTAAGCTCGCAAGCAATCAGAGCGGCAAATCACAATCCGGTGAAAACATTGAGGGACGAATAATTATTTCAAGATAAACAACATGATCAAGACATACATCAAAATCGCGTGGCGGAATTTGTTAAAGAACAAAGCTTTTTCGGTAATTAATATTCTCGGTCTGGCTATTGGCATGGCAGGTGCTTTACTTATCGCATTGTGGTTACAGAACATGTTAGGCATGGATCGATTCCATGAGAAAAGTGACCGACTTTATATTATAAGTAATCGAGACATCTATCAAGGCGAATTACAAGCTTGGACAAATACACCTAAAATAATGGGGCCTACACTGAAAAGTGATTTCCCTGAAATCGAAAGTTTTACGCGTATCGAGCAAGATGATAAATTTCTAACAAGCTACGGTGATAAAAATCTAGTTTCAAGCGCCAGCTTTGTCGATCCCGGCTTTTTCAATATGTTCAGCTATCCATTACTTAAAGGAAATAAAACCAATCTACTTAAAGATGCGAATTCAGTTGTCATTACGGAGCAATATGCGAAGGCTCTTTTTGGTGACAATGATCCAATAGGAAAAACGATCAAAATAGAATCAAAGTATTTGGTAACTGTCCAGGCGATCATAAAATCCCCATCTAACTACAGCAGCTTACAGTTTGATTATCTGCTTTCGTGGGATTTAGCTAAGAAAATGGGCTATGTAGATGAAAATTGGTCTAACAATTCAACCTATACCTACGTGCTGCTACGGGAAGGGACAACATTGGAAAACTTCAATGCTAAAATCAGACTTTTCAGCCAAAACCATATCAATGTAGGTGACAATGAAATTAAGTCTACAAACGAAATATTTGCTTTTCCTTACAAAGATACCTATTTGTATGATAGAAGCGAGCAGGGAGAATACACGTCCGGTCGTATACAATTAGTCCGTTTGTTTACCTGGATTGGCGCTTTCATTTTGCTTGTTGCCTGTATTAATTTCATGAATCTCAGTACAGCTCGCTCCGAAAGAAGAGCCAAAGAAGTTGGCGTACGCAAAGTAATCGGTGCTCAACGAAAAAGCCTTATCCTACAATTTATTGTCGAAAGTATCTTGATCAGTATTGCCGCAATGGCACTTGCACTTGTATTTATTGTATTGGTGCTCCCCGCTTTTAATAATTTAGTTGAAAAAAATCTTACGATTTCTATTCTGTCAGGTATTACCTGGTTGTTTCTAGTTGGCTTCACGTTGTTCACTGGAATATTGGCAGGAAGTTATCCCGCATTTTTTCTATCCTCATTTAAACCTTTGAAAACACTAAAAGGGAAATTGAATACTTACGATAAGGGAATTAGTATACGTTCCATTTTAGTTATTGTCCAGTTTAGTCTTGCCATTATTCTAATCATTGCTACAATCATTGTTTATCAACAAATCCAGCACACAAAAAATCGAGATAGAGGGTATAATGACAATGGATTGTTAGCGACCAAATTTTCAGGAACACTGGAAAAAAACTATCTGAGTCTCAAGAATGAATTATTAACTAGCAACGCTGTCATTGCAGTATCTAAAAACATGTCCCCTGTGACAAATCGTTATAGTAATGGTTGGGGATTTAGCTGGCTAGGAAGTACTGAAAATGATAAAAAATTCTCTTTCGACCGTTTTAGTACCGATGCCGATGCGATTAAAAACTTAGGTTTTAAACTCATAGCCGGACGGGATATTGATGCGTATAAATACAAGACAGATAGCGCAGCGATATTACTTACAGAGTCTGCCGTAAGGAAAATGCGTCTGACAAATCCAGTTGGCCAAACGGTCAATGGAGATGGTAGAGATTGGACAGTCGTAGGAATAATCAAAGATTTCGTCATAGAGTCTCCTTTTCAGGAAAGTTATCCTATGATCATTCTAGGTCCGCATTCTTGGTTTACCACGATTCATTATCGTTTGAATACGAATCGCGGCATCGCAGAAAATTTGAAAACAATTGAATCAATCTTTAAAAAATTCAATCCGGACTATCCTTTTGAATATCAGTTTATCGACAAAACTTATGAGCAGAAATTTAAAGAAACAAAAGCAATCGGCACGCTTTCTATGGTATTCGCGGGATTGACCATCTTTATTTCCTGTCTCGGTCTTCTCGCATTGATCGCATATATGGCCGAAACCCGGATGAAAGAAATTGCCGTGCGCAAAGTGCTCGGCGCAAGTGTTGCACAAGTAACCTCTTTGCTGTCCGTGGACTTTATTAAATTGGTGATAATTGCTATTCTGATTGCTTCACCAATCGCCTGGTGGGCCATGGACAAATGGTTGCAGGATTACAGTTACCGTATCCAGATCCAATGGCATTACTTTGTTATTGCAGGATTAATGGCGATATTAATCAGCATGGCAACCATAAGTTATCAAGCCATTAAAGCAGCGCTTAGCAATCCGGTGGATAGTCTAAAGGACGAATAATCTATTGTATAACACACTCATTTTTACCAATCGTTTTAACCATAGAGAAGATAATGAATACGTTAAAATTAGCCTTCCGTAGCATAATTAAAAACAAACAATATACTTGGATAAACGTGCTGGGTTTAAGTATTGGATTCAGCTTATGTCTTCTCGTATTTGCGGTGGTCATTGAAGAAAATTCCTACGATAAAAGCTGGAAGAATGCAGACAACCTCTACCGCATCGTTACTATTGACTCAACAGCAGGGCTTGAAAATCAGATGCCGCAGACATTTGTTAATTTAAGCACCGAACTCAAACAGCTATTTCCAGAGATTCATAATGAAAGTTTTATCGACTCCAGAGATATTTACTTAAAAGTAGGCCCAAATTCTTCACAATCAATTGCCATACATGCTATGAACGCGGAAATAAATATATTGGACATGTTGGGGATTAAGATTCTTGAAGGTACGCCCAATCAACTCATTCAAGGAAAAACAAATCTGCTGATCGACAAAGAATTCAAAGAGAAGTACTTCAAAGGAGAAAATGCCATCGGAAAAGTCATTCAAAGTGCGGATCCATATGCTAATAAAACATACGATTATGTCATTACTGGTGTTATGGATAAGCTGCCCTACAATTCCACCTTCAGAACTTCTGTGATAACGTTACTTCCCAAAATATCAATGGAATTAAGCCGAGATGGATCAGGGTACTATAGACAACAGTTTTTACAATTGGCCCCAGGTACATCAAAAACAGACCTCGAGAAGAAAATAAATCGATGGTATAGCGATTTTCTCAACCCTGAAGTAAAAAAAGCAATCTCCTTTCGATTGCAACCTATTCATGATATATACATGGAACCATTGGCCTCCAGCGAAATCAGTGGTAATCCAAAAACAACACATATTTTTATTGGAGTGGCTATTCTAGTATTTATCATTTCCTGCATCAATTTCATTAATATCTATGCCGTAAGAACAATAAAAAAAATAAAAATCCTCAATATTCACAAAGTACTTGGTGCTAGTCGAGCTCAGATTATCAAACGATTACTATTAGAAACAATATTGATATTTTTTGCTTCTGCACTATGTAGTGTGGTTCTTTTTAAAATAGGCTTATCTCAACTTGAGCAGTATCTAGGCTATGATCTTGCCTATGTCAGGTCCGTGCAACTGTCCTTACTATCGTCCTTTCTTATTGTATCCATCTTCCTTGGGCTGATGGTCGGATTTTATCCTGCATGGTTGATCTCACGAATTAAAAGTTCAGATGCGTTGAAAAACAAATTATCAAGAATTCCCAATGCGGAGATCTTTATCAAAAAAATGCTGATTACCATACAGTTTAGTATTTCTATTGTAGTCATCATAGGATTGATTACCATCAAGTCACAGCTGGGCTACATGCAATCATCCCCCTTGGGCATAGATGTCGGAAATGTATTGAATGTAGCGCATTTCAATACAGGTACACAAAGTACAACAGTAAAAGATCAGCTTAGTGGGCTTGTTGGTGTCGATGCAGTCAGCATCGCCGCATGGACGCCTAGTGCAGGATCAGGTTATATGGCAAAAACAATCGTAGACAAAGACAATCCGGAAAAAAATATCCAAGTGAGTTTCATTGGCGGTGATGTTGATCTGTCCAAGACGTTGGGAATCCAGCTGATCAAAGGACGATTATTAACTACTAAAGATTATGCTGCAGTAGTAAAAGGAAAAGGGGAAAATGATGATGTCAATAATGCGCTTGTAACGGAAAGTACTGCAAAAAAATTGGGTATAGACAAACTCGACGTACTTTACAAAGATCTTCAAATTATTCCAGTAGGTATAGTCAAAGATTTCCATAGTGAATCTTTCCAGAAAAAAATGGTACCGACAGTAATCTTAGCGAGAGAGTTTAACGGTAGCAGCAATATCCTTGTGAAAGTGAAAGCGGGACAGGAACAGCAGGTCTTTAAATCAGTGTCTAAAATCATTCAAAATGCCTACCCAGAGAAACTTGTTTCATTTAAATGGGTTGATGAATTAATTGCAAAACAATATGAGAAAGAGAACAAACAAGTGCAATTGTTTATCTTATTTAGCGCATTGACACTATTGATCTCTGCCTTGGGAATCACAGGATTGATTATGCAAAACCTAGAACAACGCACCAAAGAAATCGGAATACGTAAGGTTTTGGGTGCCACAATTGCTGATATATCCCATCTCTTTTCAAAAGATTATCTTATCATAACGACCCTTGCTATTTTGATTTCCAGTCCAATAGGATGGTATTTTTCACACAAATGGCTAGAAGATTATGCCTATAAAATAGAAGTACAATGGTGGTTCTTTATTACTGCCGGACTCTCACTTTTATTTGTCAGTATGATTACTGTAAATATTCAAACCATCCGTGCAGCGTTAGTCAACCCTGTTAATAGTTTAAAGGACGAGTAAAATAAATGTCATCAACAATACAACCCATTATGATTAAGAATAATCTAAAAATAGCGTGGCGGAATCTAAAAAGAAATTCTGCCATCTCGATCATTAATATCACTGGGTTAGCCTTGGATATTGCAATCTGTTTGCTGATAAGCCTATATGTTGCTGATGAGTTCAGTTTTGACCGTTTCAATACAAATGCGGATCGAATTGTACGTGTGGTCTTCCGCGGTACGGTAAAAGGGGGAACGATGAATGAGGCTCATGTCATGCCCCCGGTGGCGGCAACAATGAAGGCTCGACAAAAACAATGGATATTGTAAACGCAACACAATAAATTATGATCAAAATATATTTCAGATCAGCGCTACGGCAACTATTGAAACATAGCTACTATACCTTTCTAACAATTGCCGGTTTAGGTCTGGCAATTGCATGTAGCTTATTTATCTATACCTATAACAGCTTCCAATATAGTTTTGATCAGTTTCATACCGATAAAGATCGTACCTTTTTAGTCGTAGAGGATCTCAAACTAGAGCAGGTCGAGCATAGCAAAGGCGGATCCTATGCCATGTACAATGCTATTTCACGTGAAATTCCACAAGTGGAACGAACGGCATTGTATATGGATAATAAAGACCTGACGCTACGGATAGCGGATCAGTTATATAAAACGGAGGGCAAAGCCGCTTTTGTTTCATCGGAATATTTCAGCACCTTAAATTTCCCCTGGCTAGCGGGATCCCCAAAAGATCTGGATCAGCCTAATACCGTCGCGTTGACCAAAACAATTGCCAAAACTTATTTTAATAACGATAACCCCCTGGGCAAAACGATCCTGATCGACAGCAAATTTCCAGTGAAAGTTGTGGGTATCATAGATGACCGTAACAAAAATTCAGACTTTCGTTCAGAAATCTATTTTTCGCAAAGTTCTGTCGCTACTTTATGGCAGATCCCTAAAAACGATGGGTTCTTTAACAATTGGGGCTATTCCAACTCAAGTAATAATATTCTTGTCACCTTAAAAAACGCAGCCGATAAAAGTACCGTTGAGCAAGCCATACATGCGCTTGTCGCCAAGTATTGGCACAAGGATATATTACAGACATTCAATTATAAACTCTTGCCCTTAACAAGTTACCATTTTGACACAGATTACGGAAAGGGAACACAGCGTACACTCCTTGGTATCTTGGTCGCAATTGCAATCGGAGTCAGTATCATGGCTTTGGTCAATTACAGCAACATCACCTTTGCCAGACAAATGAACCGCAGTGTAGAAATGGGCGTTAGAAAGGTGCTGGGCAGTTCCAAAAGACAACTCTATATTCAGTTTCTGATCGAAACCCTGATCCTGACTGCCGGTGCTATTATCTTCGCCTTAGTTTTATTGCTGATCTTTTCCAATTGGGCAAATCAGGCTCTTTTTCCACATGAACCCGTGCAGATTATCGATCCCCGTTCATTTATAGCTATCATTGGTATCATCTGGATTTTAACAAGCCTATTGACCTCCACCTATCCCCTCATTTTTGTCAACCAGATGAACATCCTGCAGGCATTGAAAAAGCTGACAATAGGCTCCTGGAGCTTTAGCCGCAAAACGCTTATTGTTTTTCAGAATGTGATCGCCATGACGCTGCTGATCGCCACTTTCGTTATCATTTTACAGGTTAATCACCTCAAAAACACAGATATTGGATTCAGCAGGGAGCAGGTTATTCTGCTTCCGTTCACAAAAAAAATGATTGAATCAAAAGCGAAAATCGCCCATTTTATCAGCAATAGAACCGATATTCAATCCTATACTTTTACCGATAATCCGCCTTCATCTGAAAAGGTATGGGGCGGAACCATCCAGTTCGACAACAGAACGGAATGGGAGAAATGGCCTGCCCGATACGCTATCGGGGATTCAGCTTATATCAAAACTTTTAACATCAAATTATTGGCAGGAAGAAATTTCAACGACAATCCGCAGAAGCCTGAATTTCTGATCAATCAGAATATGGCTACCACATTAGGCTTTAAAGATCCCAATGACATTATAGGCAAGTCTTTAAATGCCGGAGGGCTGAATGAAGAACAAGCAGGAACAATTGTCGGTGTTGTTGCGGACTTTAGCACCAATTCATTGAACGAACCCATCTCCCCTACGGTAATCGGGTATAACGAAACACGATTAAAAAATGTAGCAATTAAATTGAAAGGTAACGACTATAAGCTGCTCGTGAAAGATCTGGAACAGCAATGGAAAAACTGGTATCCAGATGAAGTGTTCCGATACAGATTCTATGACCAGCAGATTGCTCAGCTTTACAAGAAAGAATCATTACTGGAAAAACTGATCTGGATCGCAGCTATTGTTGCAATAAGCATCAGTATGCTCGGTTTTTTGGGGGTGCTCTCCATCAATATCCTGAAACGGACAAAAGAAATCGGAATCCGAAAAGTGTTAGGTTCTTCGGTAACAGGCATTATTGTATTGCTGTCACAAGATTTTTTCAGATGGATAACAATCGCCTTTGTACTTGCGACACCGCTGGCTTATTATCTGATGAACCGCTGGCTGGACAATTTTCCCTTTCGGATCAGCATGGGCTGGTGGATCTTTGTATTAGCTTTCTGCGTTGGACTTATTCTGACAATAGCCGTGGTAGCCCTACAATCTATAAAAGCGGCTACAGCCAATCCTGTTGACAGTTTAAGGGACGAATAGAAAGGCACGATCAAACAAGGTAGTAGCAATACTATTGATAGCTAAAGATATACCAAGTTTACCTGTCTGGTTATTTGCTATCCGTTCGGGAAATCGATGAGATCAAGGTGTTCACGGGTGTACAATGACTGTCCGAAATCGGACAGTTTACGCTATAAAAGAACAACTTTAAAAAACTAACAATCAACAAAATACAGGCTTGGCTAAGGATTTGTATTATCGTATACAAATTAACGAAAACCGAAACCTGCGTCCGGTCGGTTTGCGGTGATGGAAATAATCTTTATACGAGTGACAATGACTTTTACAAACTTCAAGATTGCCTGGCGGAACATTCGAAAGAAAAAAATTCAAAACCTGATCAACCTGATCGGATTGACTCTTGGTATTACCTTTTTACTGCTGGTCGGGGCCTATGTATGGGATGTTCATCAGGTAAATAGTAAGATCAAAAATATAGATCGGCAATTTTTATTACAAAGCAAGTATAAGAAGGAAGGATTTGGAATCAATTTGACCACAATCGGAGCGCTCCCCAAAGCCCTGTATGAAGAATATCCAAATTTAGTGGCCAACTATTATCGTATCGATGGATTAACAGGTATTATCGCTAATGGTGCTACAATCCATGAAGAAGGGATGGCACTCGGAGATCCTAGCCTTTTGACCATGTTTGGTTTTGAGCTTTTAGCAGGCAATCCGAATACTGCGCTGAACAATCCCTTTTCTGTCGTGATTACTGACCAGGCCGCCTTAAAATATTTTGGAAACGTAAATGTTCTGGGAAAAACCTTGCAGATTAAAAATTTCAAAGGCGAAAAACATGATTTTGAAATCACTGCCGTTATAAAAACTGCTGTTCAGAATGCGGTCATGGATTTGACAAAGGATATGCATTCCGATATCTTCCTGCCCATTGCCAACGAACAATACTTCGGCAGATCCGTGGATAACTGGAATAATCCTTACATTGCAGGTTATCTCGAATTGAAAGCCGGGGTGACGACACAACAACTGGATGCGGCGATTCAAACGCTGGTGCATAAAAACACCGATCAGGAATTCGCCAGCCAATACAGCCCCGACCTAAAACCGTTGAAAAGCTATTATCTAGATGATAATCAGGGCGCTGTCCACAAGATGATTCAGACGCTTATCTGGATAGCCATTTTTATCCTGGTCATGGCCATCATCAACTTTATCAATTTTAGTATTGCACAGCATATTACGCGATTGAAGGAAATCGGCGTGCGCAAGATTATGGGCTCCTCCAGACTACAATTGGTAAGGCAATTGCTGACAGAGTATATCCTTATCGTAACTATTGCAGCTTTGATCAGTCTGCCCATCTATAGCATGTTACGTCCTTTGTTTGCACATGTACTGATGCGTGAGCTGCCGTCTCTGATCAATTTACCGATCTATTTTTTTGGTTTATTGGGTCTGTTAACCATAATGGTCGGGGTACTGGCAGGGCTATATCCGGCAATTAAACTGTCCAATATCAAGATACTTCCCTCGGTCAAAAATCAGTTCTCCGTATTAGGCGACAAGCAATTGGTTCGAAAAGTGCTCTTATTCTTTCAGTTCGCTGTTGCGCTTCTCCTATTAGTCTGTACCTTGATTATCTCCAAACAGGTTCATTTATTTATAAACAGTAATTTAGGATACAACAAGGATTATCTATTGACGGTACAAGCACCAAGGGACTGGTCTGAGGGTGGTATCCGGAAAATGGAGACCATCCGGCATGAGCTGCTGCAGGAATCAGCGGTTAAGTCCGTGAGTCTTTCCTATGAGACTCCCGGACTGCTGGGCTTCAATATGCAGCCTGCATTTGGCCATAATAACGATACCGATATCCAGGTACAACGCATTACCAGTGACGGTTACTTTCTGGAAACTTATGAAATCCCGCTATTGGCAGGTACCTTTTTACCGAAAAATGCGGTGGACGGTGCCACTAATCGACCCGTTGTTATCAACAAAAAAGCCATGGAAGATTTCGGCATCAATAATGTCCAAAATGCGATCGGTCAACAGATCGCGCTAAATGATCCAAAAGATAAGATGACCATTGTGGGCGTTACCGATAACTTTGTCGCAAATTCTCTCCATCGGGCATCTCCGGCGATCGTCTGGACAGATATCCATGAGAGTTTTCAATACCGATACCTAAGTATCCGTTTAAAACCGGGCCAACTGTCCAGCGCGGTGCAAGGACTGGAAAAGAAATGGAAAGAATTAATGCCTGATGCACCATTTAAATATCAATTTATGGATGACCGCATCAAAGGTTTATACGAAACGGAGCTGCAACTGCACCGAGCAGCACAGATCGCGAGCGCTGTTTCACTTTTGATCGTCGTGTTGGGATTGACTGGCCTGATCTCCCTATCGATTCATCTCCGTAACAAGGAAGTAGGTATCCGTAAAGTCCTGGGCGCTTCATTAGCACATTTGATGCTGTTATTTTCAAAGGAGTACTATGGCATATTTTTGTTGGCGGTTTTGGTGACAGTCCCATCTAGCTATATGCTGATGCAACATTGGCTACAGAACTATATAATCCGGATAGAAATCAATACATTAACCTACCTGTTGCCACTGGGCATACTGCTGAGCGTACTTGGCCTACTGGTAGCCTTCATCGTATTCCGTGCCACCCGATTTAATCCGGTCGAAAAATTAAGGGATGAATAATGTAAGAAACCAATCCATATAAACAGTATGATAAAGAACCATCTTAAAACCGCTTGGCGAACATTGATGCACAATCGTATCTATTCGCTATCAAACCTTGTTGGTTTAACCATTGCGTTGCTGGTATTTATGTTAATCAGTTCACTTGTCGTTGATGAGCTTTCCTACGACAGACAATGGAGCAACTCAAATGAGCTCTACCGAATGCGAATAGTGCCCAAAGAAACAAAGGAAGGTGTCACAAACAATATTTCAGGAGCTCCTGAAGGTATCTCTGCAACATTAAAAGCTAATTTTCCGGAAGTACTTGGTTATACTTCGATCAATTCATTTTCACCAAAATTAACAATAAGCAAGCGCTCAAAGCAGTTTACCGAAATCAATACGCTGGAAATCGACAGCGGTTTTTTCAATCTTTTTGACACAAAAATCATCGCAGGCAATCCGAAACAGATTATTGCTGGCGCAAAAAATATTACATTGACAGCCTCCGCAGTACAAAAATACTTCGGCGGTAAAGACGTGCTCGGTAGCACATTCTACAATAAACCACAAGAAGGGGAACCCGAAGCTTATTATGTCAATGCCATTATTGAGGATATGCCCTATAATTCTTCCTTTCAGGCAGAAGCCCTCGTGCTAATGCCTAAGGTGAATGAATTCAATCCCGAAAAAAGCGGTTCGCTGCAAAACCAAATTCTATTGCTCAAAAGCACAACTGATATCAACAGCTTTTCAACCAAAATAAACAAGTGGTATAATGCGCAGAAACTGGATGATTGGGCAAAAGGACACAATCTTTTTATTGAACCCATCAAAGATATACACTTACAAAGTATTACAGGATGGGAGAACCCCATGCAAGATATTTATCTGCTGGCAGGAATAGCGCTCTTGATCCTTGTATTGGTCAGTATCAATTACATCAACCTGAGCTTTGCCCACGCTTTAAAACGCACACAGCAGATAGGTATCCGTAAAGTATTGGGAGCAAGCCGAAAAAATCTGATCATGCAAATGGGCCTAGAGAGTACCATACTCTTTGCCGGCTCTTTTCTGATTGCATTTTTTGGTTATGTGCTTATCAGTCCTGCATTTGAACACTATTTAGAACATCCATTGACCATGAGCTACCAGCATTCCTTATTCATGTTTGTTGGACTACTAACCACTTGGATCGTTCTGGGCTGGCTTTGCAGTTTACCTACAGCCTTGTCACTATCAAAAACACAGCCGTCCCTGGAACTTCGGAAGCAGCTTTCTTTCTTTAGACTTCCGCTCAATATGGCATTTACCAAAGTACTGGTAGTTGTCCAGTTTGCCATTGCCATCATCGTAGCGATCTGTATGATGTCCATGCGAGCGCAATTGCATTATTTGTACAACAAAGATCTTGGCTACGAACCTAAAAATCTTTTGGCCATCAACTATACCTCCTGGGAAGGAAAGGATCAGGTCTTCAAACAGGAGCTATTAAAAAATTCGTACATCACCTCGGTCAGTCTCACAGGCTGGACTCCCTTTAGTGGGAGTGTGGATTTTAAAACAGTAAAAGACCCCGATAATCCGAACAAAGAACTTCCCGTTGTATTTGTCTATGCGGATTATGATTATATCAAAACAATGGGCATAAAGCTCCTTGATGGCCGGCCTTTGAGTGCGGACTATGCGCTGGACAGACCGTTTACGGATTCGGTACACAACGGACACCCGGTATTTACAAACATGCTCATTTCCGAAGGCACCGCCCAGCGGCTATCTTTAAAACTCAATAGGAGCAACGAGCCTCTAAAAAATACACCGGTGGGCGTATTTAAAGAATTTAACGGAACGAGTTTAAAGTTTCCGATCGGTCCTTTTGCGATTAAGGCACAAAAGGAATGGGATGGCGGCTGCATGCTTATCCGTGTAGAAGAAGGTAAGAAAAAGGAAGCTTTAGCCTTGGTAAACAGTACCTGGAACAAATTTTTTCCTAACCGGATCGTGCAGATCAACTGGCAGGAAGATCAGGTACAGCATCAATATAACAAAGAGAAAAAACAGTACCAGCAATTGGCACTTTTTACGGGTTCCAGCATGATGATTGCTATCTTAGGGATTGTAGCTATTGCCATTTATACGCTAGAGCGACGGGTGAAAGAAATCGGTATCCGTAAAGTGCTCGGTGCTTCGGTAAATACGATCACTTATATGATTTCCAGATCCTTTATCATACTTCTGCTGATCGCTATTCTAATCGCTTTCCCCATAGCATGGTGGTTTACACAAAAATGGCTGGAAAACTTCTACTATCATATTGACGTTCCGATCGCTCTATTTATTTTCACGGGATTGCTTATCGGTTTGACGACTTTAACGATTATCGCTGTCCGGATATTCCAAGCAGCCCGTATCAATCCTGTCAATAGTTTACGGGATGAATAAAAAAATAAGCCGTAGGTTGTCGAAGTTCAAAAGTGCATTTATTATTAACCTGTTGGGAATAGAAGTTTATAATTGGTGTACCTACGGCTTAGGATCTTTGTAGCAATTTTTAGCTGTTCAAAGTGAACAGCTAAAAATTGCTTATTTCTTTTCAGTCGATTCCGCGTGAGCTGCTAAAACATAGACAACCCCATATG
>Ga0308158_10000916_pt1 | contig 36909 bp, 30 predicted proteins | sample PhyBR2_FD_201038 | JGI IMG/M metagenome (GOLD analysis project Ga0308158, IMG submission 201038) | Phyllosphere microbial communities from UC Gill Tract Community Farm, Albany, California, United States - DLSLB.R2 | ecosystem: Host-associated > Plants > Phyllosphere > Unclassified | place: USA... | reverse complement strand
GCTCTGCTGCTACTTTGGCCACCACGCTGCTGTCGGTGAGTGGCTGCACGACCGCGCCGCGCTACGCGGTGCCGGCGTCGTCCGCACCGGCCGCCTTTGTCGGCGCCAGCGCCGTCGACACGAGGTCGGCGGATGCAGGGCAGGCCGATCTCGTCGACTGGTGGCGCGGGTTTCAAGATCCGTTGCTCACCAGTTTTGTCGAGCGCGCGCTGGCACAGAATCTCGACCTGCAACAGGCCGGCGCGCGCGTGGCGCAGGCGCGGGCTGCGCTGAAGACCGCCAACGCAGCCCTGCTTCCGTCCGGTCAGGTCAGCGGGCAGGGGGGCGAGATCTATCAGTCGCTGGAGACACCGATCGGCCGGATCGGCAGCGCGTTTCCGCAGTTCGAGCGTTCGACCGAAACCTACGAACTCAATGTCGGCGCAAGCTGGGAACTCGACGTCTTTGGCGGGCGCGACGCCTCGCGCGATGCGGCACGGGCCGACTGGCAGGCGTCCGCCGCCGCTGCGGTAGCCGTGCGTCTTGCGGTCGCGGCGCAGACGGCGGACACGTACATCGCGATACGGGCCTTGCAGGCACGGCTCGGCGTTGCCCGCGCGCAGGCCGATACGCAGGCGCGTCTCGTCGATCTGATCGCGCTGCAATACCGCAAGGGCGTGGCGGCCGAATTGCAACTTCGGCAGGCGGAAGGGGCGCTGGCGCAGGTTCGCGCTTCGGCCCCGGCAATCCAGAACCAACTCGACATGGCGCTGACTGCGCTCGACATTCTCATCGGGGTTCAGCCGGGCGCGACCCGCTCCGAATTCACAGTCGTGACCGCGATCCCGTCTCCTCCGGCGATCGCGACCGCGGGCGGTCCGGCCAGCCTGTTGCGCCGTCGTCCCGACATCATCGCGGCCGAGCGAACGCTGGCGGCGTCGAACGCACGGATCGGTGTCGCGATGTCAGAATATTACCCGAAATTCTCGCTGAGCGGTCTGCTCGGCACCGCGACGACCGCGGCAGGCGGCCTGTTTGGTGGCAATGCGACACAGGCGAACGGCGTGCTGGGCCTGCGCTGGCGCCTGTTCGACTTCGGCCGCGTCGATGCCGAAGTGAAAAGCGCCAAGGGACGGAACGCGGAAGCGCTTGGCGCCTACCGCCTGGTCGTCCTGCGCGCATCGCAGGATGTCGAGGATGCCTTCTCGACGCTCGTCCAGCAGGACGCACGGTCGACCATGCTGGGCCAGGGCGAGACGTCGTTGAGCCGCGCCCGGGATGCCTCGTTCGCGGCCTACAAGGGCGGGGTGTCGAGTCTGATCGAAGTCCTCGATGCGGACCGGCGCCTGCTCGAAACGCGGGACGGGGTGATCCAGGCACGCGCCGCCGCCAGCCGTGGTGCCGTCGCGTCGTTCCGGGCGCTTGGCGGCGGATGGGATCCCGCTAGTCCCGCTACCATATCAATGGCCAAACTATGAGAGAGATCCATGACGACTGATTCTCCGACCAAACCCGACGGGCTTGCGCAGGTCCGGGCGCTGCTCGCGACCGGACGGCAGCCCCCGCTCGGCGAGAAGCTGGGCATATCGCTGGTTGAGGTCGAATACGGGCACGCGGTCTTCGAGGCCATACCGGACGGCACGTCGTACAATCCGATGGGCACGGTGCACGGGGGCTATATCTCGGCGATCCTCGACAGCGCGTGCGGCATCGCCGCGCATACCGGGCTGAAACCGGGGTTCGCCTATACGACGCTGGAGTTGAAGGTGTCGTTCCTGCGCGCGCTGACCGAGGCCAGCGGGAAGATCCGGGCGGTCGGACGCCTGGTGTCGATGGGAGGTCGCGCGGCGTTTTCGGAGGCCACACTCATCAACGAGAAGGGGCAGCTGTGCGCCACGGCGACATCGACGCTGCTCGTCTTCGAACTCCGCCCGAGGAAAACCGGCCGCGAGCAAGCTTGAAGGCAAGGATGGCGACGCGAACGTTCTTCTGCAACGCAGGCGAGCCGCTGTTAAACGCCCGACAAAGGCCTGGCTGCTAGCGGTAACCGTCGCGGAGCAACGCCGGCGTCGGTCAGCACGACCGGGATGATACTGCCGTCCTTCCGGAAGTGCATCTGCTCGATCGCGACCTGGCGGTGATTACCGTCCGTTTCGCTGAGGGGACGGCGGTGATAGACGATATACCAGTCGTCCGTCCCCGGGATGCAGATCGCGGAATGGTGGCCGGCGCCGCGGGCGACACGGGCATCCTGTTCGAGGATCCTGCCGTGCGGCGTGAACGGCCCGAGCGGGCTGGGGCCGGTGGCATAGGCCACGCTGTACAGCGGCCCGGTCCATTCCCCTTCCGACCACATCAGGTAATAGATCCCGCGCCGCTTCAGCATAAACGGCCCTTCAACATAGTCGGGCGAGGGCGTGATCGCCTTGTAGGTCTTCCCATCCGCGAACGGCGCAAGGCTGGTCAGGTCGCGCGACAGGCGGACAACGTTGCAGTGTTTCCAGCCGCCATAATACAGATAGCAGGTGCCGTCGTCGTCGCGGAACGCCATCTGGTCGATCGGCTGCGCACCGTTGACGATGCTGCCGATCAGCGGCTTGCCGATGGCGTCGAGGAACGGACCTTCGGGGCGATCGCTGACCGCCACACCGATCCCACCGCGCTGCCGGTCGGTCTTGATGTCGTTCGCGCCGAAGAACAGGAAGTATCGACCATCCTGCTCGATCGCGGACGGCGCCCACATCGCATAGGCGGCCCAACTCACGTCCTTGACGTCGAGAACGCGCGGATGGCGCGTCCAAGATACCAGGTCCGGCGACGAGAAGGCGTCGAGAAACGTCTGTCGTAGAAACGGGCTCCAGATCTTCGGCGAAGCGCGCTCATGGGCCTGCCAAGGCGTGAAGCGGCTAGGTGTGGCGGGTGCGGGGCCGTCTGCCGAATGGGTCGGATAGATCCAGTATCGATCGCCGAAAATACGGATTTCGGGATCGGCGTACCAGCCGGGCAGGGCGGGGTTGGCAGCGTAGGCGACGCCGCTGGGAATGAGGCTGAGCCCAAGGGACCCCAACACTGTTCTTCGATCGATCGACGGCACAATACGGCTCCGGTGCAGCTGCAGCGACATATGCTCTACGCCGGTCCTCCGTTTGTCTCCAATAAGCGCCGCCTGACGTCTTAGCTGACAAGGCTTTCGCGACGCGGTGGATCCTCCGGCCTGGTCCTTCACAGACGGCTACACTGAAGGCACGATCGTTGCCGCTGCCTGAGACACGTGCGATGGATTGCTGATGAAATTCGACATTATTCCGATCCGACCACGGCATGTTCGGTTGTCAGTCAGCAGGATGTGGCTGCGCGTCAATTGTTTGAAATGGCCAACGCTGGTGCTCGGGATATTGGTTCAGGGTACGGCTCTGGATGCGAACCCCGCGGCGGATCGGTCGATAGCCCTCACGCTTGCCCCCACCGCCAACAGCGAGGGGCAGGTAGAAACTTTTGCAATCACACTCAATTTTGGAGGCTTGTCCAAAGCAGTTGGAGAGACGCTAGTTCAGTTGCCGTTGGTTGAGAGCAACGTCGACAGCGTAGCGACCACCTTGACCGGGCTGGTTGCCGCAGATGCGCTCGGCGCCCTGGATCTCACTGCACAAACAAGGACTGCACCAGGCACGGGAGATGCAGATAGCGGCGGACCGACACGAATCTGGGCGGTGAACCGCCAAACCTCCGGGCCTGTCGTCGTCCGATACATAGTGCCCGCCAACGCGACTCTCCCGCCCCGAGGTCCCGCGCCACCCGTAGCCCTCTCGAACGACGGTTACGGCGCCTCCGGAGCAGGCAGCGTGTTTTTGCTGATGCCGCCAGGTGACGACCACTATCGCACGACCGTTGATTGGGATTTGTCGCGGCTGCCATCTGGCAGCAGCGGTATCAGTTTGTTGGGCAACGGACATGTCGACGCTGGGCCGATGACGGCCGCAGAGCTGACATCCAGTTTCTTCATGGCGGGCCGCGTTGCAACCTGGCCTCGGCCGACGCCTAGCACTGGTTTCTTCTCGGCATGGCAGGGAAAGCCCGCCTTCGACGCAGAGCCGCTGATGGTGTGGGCCGGCACGTTATACAAAGACTATTCCCGGCTTTTCAGGCAGGCAACGCCGCCCCCGTACGGCGTTTTTCTTCGGTACAACCCTATCAATGCGGGCGGCGGTGTCGCCATGCACAAGTCTTTCGTTGTCACGTTCGGCAGTGGCGCGGGCAGCGATGTTGCGAAGCTGAGGATGACGCTGGCGCATGAGATGTTCCACACATTCCAGCCGCGCATCACCGATCCTGATGGCCTCGCATCGGCATGGTTCACCGAAGGCCTGGCGACGTTTTATCAACGACGTTTGCCGCTCCGATACGGCATGATCACGCCTTCCGCGTTTCTGGACGACCTCAACTATTACGCAGGCCGCTACTACACGAATGTCATGGCGACAGTGCCGAACTCCGTCATACCGACACGGTTCTGGGCAGACACGCGGATCCGGACGCTTCCTTATGACCGCGGGATGTTTTATTTCGCGACCGTCGACGAAGCGATCCGGTTGCGGTCGGGTGGCAAGCGGTCGATGGACGATGCGATGTTCGCGATGCTGGCTCTTCAGGCCGCTGGTAAAGCCGTGCGCTACGCAGACTGGGAAGCAATCCTGACGCGCGAGATAGGACCCGCGGCCGTCGCCGACTTCCGTGCCTCTCTCGCCGGACGCATGCAACTACCGTCCTCCAGCGCCTTTGGTCCGTGTTTCCGCCGGATCAGCAAGCCACTTCGACGCTATGAGCTCGGGTTCGATACCGCCGTACTGGCGGAGCCGAAGCGCACGGTTCGAGATCTGGTCGGCGGTTCAGCCGCGGCTTTGGCAGGATTGCGGAACGGCGACGACATCGTTGATCCCGTGCCCCAGGATCGAATTCAGGGTGACCAAACCGAACGTCTGACGTTGAAAGTTCGCAGGGACGGGAAGACCTTTGCGATCAACTATCTTCCACGCGGCGAGACAGTGAGCGCATGGCAGTGGGACCGGGCGGCCGGAGTGCCAGACAAGACATGCGCCTTGTAGTTTAATTAGGAAAAATTAAGAATGACTTTTGACGCTTGGCATTCTTCAGTTCAGTTTGCGGACATGTAGTAGGGCTACTACCGTCAAGCGCTATCAATTAAAGAGTTGCACCAAATAATAGGCGAGTTTGCAAGCATTAATACGGCCGATCTGACGCACGCGGGCGAATGTATGGGCTTGGTTCTTATGAGACTTGACCTCGCGGATAGTGAGCTACATTCATCGACGCATCAACCAGATCGTCGCTAATCGTGTCTAGTGTTACGCTGCCACTGTTTCCATATACCGGCGACTGCAAAACCACATCGGGGAACGGCGTACTTCGTAGCCCCGAACAGCCAATGAATTTGGAGACAGTGACATGACCGATTATATCAACGGCAAGATCGTGGTGATTACCGGCGCCTCCAGCGGTCTCGGCGAGGCTGCCGCGCGACATCTGGCTGCGCACGGCGCGACAGTCGTGCTGGGTGCGCGTCGCGCCGACCGCCTTGAATCGCTGGTCGCGGAGATCGTGGCCGAGGGTGGCAAGGCGCTGGCGGTGCAGACCGACGTGATCGACCGTGCGGCGGTCGCCAATCTCGTCGACACCGCGGTAGCGACCTATGGCCGGATCGACGTACTGATCAACAACGCCGGGATCATGCCGCTGTCGGCGCTGGAAACCCTCAAGGTGGACGAGTGGGATCGGATGATCGACGTCAACATCAAGGGCGTTCTATACGGCATTGCCGCGGCCTTGCCGCACATGAAGGCGCAGAAATCGGGCCAGGTCATCACGACCTCCTCGGTCGCCGGGCATGTCGTCTTCCCTGCATCTGCGGTCTATTCCGGCACGAAGTTCGCCGTACGCGCGATATGCGAAGGCTTCCGCCAGGAAGTGAAGGACTATAACATCCGTACGACGATCCTGTGTCCGGGCGCGGTGAAGACCGAGTTGCTCGAGCAAATCTCGGACGAGGGCGTACGCTCGGCGAACAGCGATTATGTCGGCCAGGTCGGGATTTCCGCAGACAGCTTCGCCAGGATGGCGGCGTTCGCGATCAGCCAGCCGGACGATGTCGACGTCAACGAGATCATCTTCCGCCCGACCGCGCAGCAGATGTAAGTTCAGGCGTCGAGGTCGCCGATCTGCGGTCAAGAGGCGATCGACTTCGATTGGATGCGGTGACGGTCCGGACGCTGTCGGACTTGACCGGATCACGTCCCGCTTCCGCCGGCCGGCAATTCGGGGGTGTGCACACCGGGTGCACGCAACCGGGCCGGTCGGTTACCGTCACGCACGACATTTCGCGGAGCAGGTCGCCACGTGACGCAGCCGCCAGGCATCCCAAACACCGTCGCCGTTCGATCCGAACGCCACGCCTCACTCGAAGGAATTGCCGTTGCGATATCTAGCCATATTGTCGGGCGTCATCTGTCAGGTGTTTCTCGCGGCGCCATCGTGTGCGCAACGTGTCGCGCCGCCTACTCCGGTACTCGTGGCGGTCCAGGAGAATATCGTTGCCCCCGCCGGTACGGCGGTTCCGCGCTTCTCGGTCGATCCGGCGTGGCCGCACATGCCTGACTCGATGCTGTGGGGAGAGGTGAGTGGCGTGGCGGTCGACCGGGACGACAGCGTCTGGGTAGTGCACCGGCCGGATTCACTTACCAGCACCGACAACGGTTTGGCACAATCTCCGCCTATCGCGCTGTGCTGTCGTGCGGCTCCGCCGGTCGTGCATTTCAGCCCGGACGGCAAGTTTCTGGGCGGCTTTGGTGGCCCGGAGTCCGCGCCGACCATCGACGGCGTCAACCAATGGCCAATCAGCCTCCACGGTATCTCCGTGGACAGCGACGGCGCGCTCTGGTTCGCCGGCATCGGCAAGGGCGACCATGTGGTGGTGAATTACACCCGCGACGGCAAGTTCATCCGCCAGATCGGGCGCCGGGACCAGACGGGCGGCAATGCGGATGGCGAACGCCTCGGCAATCCGTCCGATGTGACTCGCGTCGGCAATCAGGTGATCGTTGCGGATGGCTATATCAACCGCCGCTTCCTCGGGTTCGACCGGACCAGCGGAAAGGCCTTCGGCATCTGGGGTGCCTATGGCGCCGCGCCTGCGTCCCAGACACGCCAGGGCAGCTTCGACCAGAGCCAGGCGACGGCGGGCGGCGGCCCGGACCCGGAAGCGCGCGCGTTCGGGGCGATCGTCCACTGCGCCGTGCCGACCGGCGACGGTCAGATCTATGTCTGCGATCGGCAGAACAACCGCGCTCAATTGTTCGACCTGGGTAAGGACGGCACGCTCAAATTCGTCCGCAATATCGTCACTGAGGGCAAGACCGGCGGGCTCGGTACCGTCACCGACGTGGCACTCTCTCCGGACAAAAAATACGTGTACGTCGGCGACATGATGAACGGACGCATCTGGATCCTGCGGCGCGCGACGCATCAGGTGCTCGGCTCGTTCGGGCGTATCGGCCGGCAGGCAGGTCAGTTCACCTGGATGCATTCGATCGATACCGACAGCCACGGCAATCTGTACGTCACCGAAGTCGGAACCGGCCGTCGCGTACAGAAGTTCGTGCTGACCGGCGTGCGGTGATCGCGCGAAGTCGACCCGCTGGTCGCGAGCTTTCGATCATCGACTGGTGCCGCTGCCGGCGAATGGCCAGGCAACGGCATCAGAGATCGCTCAAGGAGCGCGGGTCTCCATCGTCCGGGGGGGGGGGGTGTGATGAAAGAGCACCGCTCGTGCAGCCGGAAGCGCGCTAAGTCACCGGAGATCGCGGTCAGCGTCTCGCCAAGCGGATACGGCATCGCAGCCCATCCAAGCGATCACGCAAGCAGGGCAGCGATAGCCTTGCCGCAGTCCTCGGTCGATGCGCGGCCGCCAAGGTCCCGCGTCCGCAGGCTGTCCTGGGCCAACACCTGCTCGATGGCGTCCATGACGGCCTGCGCCGCTTCGGTTTCCCCGAGATGGTCGAGCATCATCGCCCCGCACCAGATCTGGCCCACCGGGTTCGCCACGCCCTTGCCGGCGATATCGGGGGCCGAACCATGTACCGGCTCGAACAGCGACGGCTTCGAGCGGTCCGGGTTGATATTGCCGCACGGCGCGATCCCGATCGTGCCGGTGCAGGCGGGGCCCAGATCGGACAGGATGTCGCCGAACAGGTTGGATGCGACGACGACGTCGAAGCGATCGGGGTTCATCACGAACTGCGCCGCGAGAATGTCGATATGGTATTTGTCGGTCCGGATATCGGGATAGTGCGCGGCCATCGCCTCGACGCGCCGGTCCCACCACGGCATCGTGATCGCGATGCCGTTCGATTTGGTCGCCGACGTGACGTGCCGCTTCGGGCGCGACTGGGCGAGCTCGAACGCATAGCGCAGGATCCGATCGGTGCCGGTGCGCGTCATCACGGTTTCCTGGATCACGACCTCACGATCGGTGTCGGGAAAGGCGATCCCGCCGATCGCCGAATATTCGCCCTCGGTGTTCTCGCGCACGATCATCATGTCGATGTCGCCGGGTTGCCGCCCGACCAGCGGGCAGGGGACGCCGGGCATCAGCCGCACCGGACGCAAGTTGACGTACTGGTCATATTCGCGGCGAAACTGGATCAGCGACCCCCAGAGCGACACATGGTCGGGGACCGTGTCGGGCCAGCCGACCGCGCCGAAGAAGATGGCGTCGGCATCGCCGATCCGCTGCTTCCAGTCGTCGGGCATCATCGTGCCGTGGCTCGCATAATAGTCGCAACTGGCGAAATCATGCAGCTGCAAGTCCAGCGTAAAGCCGAACTTTGCGGCGGCCGCCTCGATCACGCGGATACCCTCGGGGACGACTTCCTTGCCGATGCCATCGCCCGGGATCACGGCGATGCGGTAGTTCCTGGCAGATGACATGGCGGTTCCTGAATTGGCTGAAGGATTTGGATGGCGGGGGATCGAAACGAGAGGGGGGCGGCCGTGGTAGGTCCGGCTACAGGCTGCTCGATTGGTAGAGCCCAGCTGCGATCGCGCGCCGCGTCGCCAGTCCGACGATGAGGTCGGCGGTCGGTGTCGCGATGCCGGCCAGTCGGGCCAGATCGAGCGGTGCGGCAAGCAGCGCGTCGACTTCCATCGAGCGGCCCAGCGTCAGGTCCTGGAGGATGCTTTGCCGATGCCTGGACGATCTGAGCCGTGTCAGGCCGGGACGGGGATCGCCCGGATCGCAACCCAGTGCCTTAGCCACCGCGATCGCCTCGTCGGTCATGCGTTCGGCCGCGGCGAGAACGGCGGGATCGGCGAGTGCCTCGCCCATCGCCGATGCGGTGACGATGCCGAGCGCGCCGCCGACGAGGTTCATCAGCACCTTCTGCCAGATCGCGTCGCGGATCCGCCCGGTTACCGCCACGTCGATGCCGCCGTCGCGCAGGCGACTGGCCAGGGCGTCGACGCGTGGATCGTCGCGGCCGTCGGGACGTCCCAGGACGATGCTGTTACGCGGGTTGGCCACGCTGACGACGCCGGGCTCGACCACCACGCACGCGGTATGCGCCACCGCGCCGACCACGCGTTCGGGGCCGATCAGGCGCCAAGCCGTTCCGCCGGGATCGACCCGGTTGATCCGCCGGTCGTCGAGCGGCCCGCCATGCGCGTGGAAATACCACCAGGGTATGCCGTTCATGACGAGAACGACGGGTGTATCAGGACCGAGCAGCGGGGCGATACCGCGTGCGACATCGACGAGCGCGGGCGCCTTCACGGCGACGACGACGATATCCTGGGGGCCGAGCGTCGCGGGATCGTCCGACGCCGTCGGCCGCGAGACCATCGACCGCTCCGGGGTTTCCACGCGGAGACCGCGGTCGCGGATCGCTGCGAGTTGCGCGCCGCGCGCCACCACGGCCACGTCAGCGCCACCCTCTGCGAGGCGTGCCGCGATGTGCCCGCCGACCGCGCCGGCGCCATATACGCAGACCTTCATATCTTGCTCCTGTTCAAGCGGCGACGTCGAACCCGATCATCGCCTTGACCTCGAGATATTCCTCGAGCCCGAGCACGCCCATTTCCCGGCCATTGCCCGACTGGCGATAGCCACCCATCGGCGCGGCCATGTTGCTCGGATGCCCGTTCAGGAACACGCGCCCGGCGCGCAACCGACGACCGACGCGCAGCGCCGCATCCCGGTTGTCAGTGAACACGAAGGCGCCGAGGCCGTAGGGCGTGCCGTTGGCGATGCGGACGGCGTCCTCCTCGTCCTCGTAGGCGATCACCGCGAGGACGGGTCCGAAGACCTCCTCCTGCGCGATGCGGCTACCGGGGTCTACGTCGGCGAACACGGTCGGACGGACGAACCACCCGCGCTCGAGTCCCTCGGGCCGGCCCGGACCACCGGTCACCAGCCGAGCACCTTCGTCGATGCCGATGCGGATATACTCGCCGACCCGTTCGAACTGCGCGCGGTTGACGACCGGCCCCATCGTGGTTGCCGGATCGAGCGGATCGCCGACTCGGATATCGGCGACCGCGTCACGGACGATGTCGAGCGCCGCGTCGATCTGCGCACGCTGAATGAGCATCCGGCTGGGCGCGTGACAGGACTGGCCGGTGTTCTGGAAAGCTCGCGCGACATTCCAGCGGACGGCCCGGTCGAGATCGGCGTCGGGAAGTATGACGTTCGCCGATTTACCGCCTAGTTCCTGGCAGACGCGCTTCACGGTCGGCGCGGCGTTCTGCGCGACGAGCACGCCCGCGCGGGTCGAGCCGGTGAAGGACACCATGTCGATATCGGGATGCTCGGTAAGCGCCGCGCCCACGCTCGGCCCATCGCCCAGAACCAGGTTGAAGACACCGCTCGGGACGCGCGCCGCATTTAGCACTTCGGTCAGCAGGATGGCGGTGATCGAGGTAAACTCGCTGGGCTTGGCGACGACCGTGCAACCGGCGGCGAGAGCAGACGACAATTTGGTGCACAGCAGCTGTACCGGCCAGTTCCACGCGGTGATCAGTCCGGCCACGCCGATCGGTTCGCGGCGGACGCGATTGCCGTCGACCTCCACCTCGAAGTCGTAGCGACGCAGCGTGATCGCCGCCTGGCGGAACACGGTGACGGATCCGTCGACATGGATCATCGCGCCGACCGGCGTGCCGAGCTCCTCGGTCACCGCGGCAGCGACGTCGGCCTTGCGCGCCGCAAGTCCGTCGGCGATCCGATCGAGCAGCGCGGCCCGTTCCTCGGCGGACGTCGTCGAGAAGGTCGCGAACGCCGTGCGCGCCGCGGCGACCGCACGCTCGACATCCGCGCGTCCGCCCAGGGTCAGACGCGCAAAGACGTGCTCGGTCGCGGGATTGACCACGTCGAACGGCGTCGGTTCGAGTGGTGGCGTCCAGGCGCCGTCGATATAGTGATGCGGATAGTGTCTCGGCATAAGAGCGTGGTCCTGGCGGTCAGCTGTTGTGGGTCATGCCGCCATCGGCCGCGATGGTCTGGCCGGTGATGAAGCTGGCGGCCGGGGTGGCGAAGAACATGATGATCCCGACGATGTCCTCGGGCACCTGGCCGCGTTGCAGGCATTGCTGCGAAAGGATCCGGGTGCGGAAGTCCGCGGTCGGATTGTGGACCCGGTCGACTTCGGTCGCGACCGATCCCGGACGCACGCAATTGACGGTGATCCCGTGCGGTCCAAGCTCGCGGGCGAGCGAATTGGTCATCCCGATCAGCGCGGATTTGGACGCGACATAGTGGAGGTAGTTGGGAACGCCCTTCGTCACGGCGTCTGACGATATGTTGACGATCCGCCCCCAGCCGGCGGCGCGCATCGCCGGCGCGACGGCGCACGCCGCGTTCCAGACGCCGGTGACGTTGACCCGCAGCACCTGGTCCCATTCGGCGGGATCGATCTCGTCAAACGGCCCCTTGTTGAGCGAAGCGAAGATCGCGGCATTGTTGACCAGCACGTCGATGCGGCCGTGTTCCGCCAACAGCCGCGCCGCCATCGCCCGGGTCGATGCGGCATCGCAGACGTCGACTTGGAGCGCGACGGCACGGCCGCTGCCCGTCTCGCCGATTTCTTCGGCCACCTGCCGGGCCTTGTCGAGATCGATATCGGCAACCGCGACGATCGCCCCGGCCGCGGCGAACTGCCGCGCAAGCTCGCGGCCGATGCCCTGTCCGGACCCGGTCACGACGACGACGCGGCCCTCGACGGCGAAATCGCGGGCGTGTCCCGGCACGCCGGAATCGGCGGGTGCCTGCGTGCTGGTCGCGTGCGTACTCGTTGAGGTCGGTGCGTCCATGGCATCAATTCCTGGTTTGCGTCGTCGGGGCATGGGGGTCGGCCGGACGAGGTGGGCGTCCTGGATGGAGGGGGCAGTCGAAAGCGGTTGGCGATGCGGTGCCGAGGATCATTTGAGATCCTTCAGCTTGCGCGTCGCCTCGGCGAGCAGCATCGCTATGTCCGCGCCCAGCGATACGTAGCCGCCCCCGAGGTCGATATATTTGCGCATCAGGTCGGGGCGCGAGGCGAGACCGCCGACGCCCAGCGTCTTGCCGTACGCGCGGCAGGCCGCGAGCGTCCGCGCATAGGCCTCGGCGACGAGCGGGTGCTCGAACTGACCGGCGACACCGGCTTCGGTGCAAAGATCGTTGGCGCCGACCAGCAGGATGTCCACGCCGTCCACCGCGGCGATCTCCTCGACCGCCGCCAGCCCGGCCGCGGATTCGATCATCGCCACCACGATCGTCATCGCGTTGATCGCCGCGGTCGCCGCTGCGGCCGGCATCGCGCGGTAGCCGAGATGCGGCATGATACCGGGCAGCGAACGTTCGCCGATCGGGCGGTACTTAGCCGCGTTCACCACTGCTTTCGCATCCTCGGCGGAATGCATGTCGGGGACGATGATGCCGACCGCCCCGGCATCCAGCGCTCGGGTGATCGCCTGCGGATCAACACCCGGCACGCGCACGAACGGCGCGACGCCCGTCGCCAGCGCGGCGATCGCGATCTGCCCGGCGGTCTCGACCGAAATCCCGCTGTGCTGGAGATCGATATAGAGAGCATCGAACCCCGCCGCCTTTGCGATTCCCGCGATCTCGACGCCGCGCACCAGGCGCACCGTCATCGAATAGATCGGTTCGCCGCGCGCGATCTTGCCGCGGATGTCGCATATCGGTGCGCTGTTCATCGTATCGCTCATTGCGGCCAGGTTCCCCCAGGTCCCCGATGCCGGGGACGCCTCTCCATGCCGCCGCCGTGATCGGCAGTGGTCTCTCGCCATGGATATACACGCGGAAAGCGAAGCCAGAACCCCGGCCGGACAGTCTAGCCGTCGATGTTATAAGTCATGATTATACCCCGGGGGTTCGAGGTCTAGGACGACAATCACCGACCGGCTATATTTGCTTGGCAAACAAAAACATTGCGGATGGAGAGTTCTATGCGTGCAGCACGCGCCGCCAACACGGATACTGGCCAAGTCGGATCTATGCGAGAGGGCGTCCTCACGCAGAAGCATCTTCTGATCGGCGAGGACGGATCGCCAACCAACTATGACTTGAACACCGGACTGGCCGGTGCGGGAGGCTGGCGTACGCCGCGCCATCGCCACAACTTCGACCAGATCCGCTACGTCATCAAGGGGGACTATCCCTATATGGACGAGAAGGTCCTGCCCGAGGGCTGGATCGCCTATTTCCCCGAGAGCGTGCATTACGGCCCGCAGGACCGGCCCGAAGGCCTGCAGACGATGGTGCTGCAATTCGGCGGTGCCAGCGGCAATGGCTATCTGAGCGTCGACGGACGCGAGGACGCCAACGAGGCGCTGAAGGCCAAGGGCGAATTCAAGGGCGGGTCGTTCACCTGGGTGGACGAGGCAGGTAACACCCGCACCGAGGATGCCTCCGCCGCCTGTTTCGAATACGCCACCGGCCGCAAGCTCGAGTTCGCCCCGCCGCGGTATGACGGGGTCATCGTCATGGATCCTGGCGCATATGCGTGGATGCCGACCGATGACGCGGGGGTGTTCGAAAAGCAGCTAGGATCGTTTACCGAGCGCACCGCGCGGATCGGCTTTTTCCGCGTCGATGCCGGTGCCACCTTCAACCTGAAGCCGTTCGGATCAATCGCCGTCCTGTTCCAGACCAAGGGCGAGCTCGTGGCCGATGGCGAGGACTATAGCGCAGGCTCGGCGTTCGAGATCGCACCGGGCGACGACCCGGTCGCATTTACGGCGACGCAGGATGCCGAACTCGTCTGCATGGTATTGCACCGCTTCTAGTAGCGGACCGGTCGGCGGAGATCGTCCGCCGACCCGAAATCGTTGCTTGCCGATGCATCGGCCCGGGTCGGGTCGTGGCTTACTGCCCCAGGCCGACGCCTTTCCCCAGACTTGCCTTCACAAGGACCGCTCCCATGCTCGATATTCCTTCGCTTCGGCTGAGAGCCCCCGACCTGCTACGCCAGGCGAACCATATCGATGGTGAATGGGTTTCCGCCGACGACGGCGCGATCATCGAGGTGCGCAATCCCGCGTCGGGGGCGCTTGTTGGGACCGTCCCGGCGATGGGCCGTGCAGAGACCCGCCGCGCGATCGACGCCGCGGCGGCAGCCTTCCCGCAATGGCGCGCGATGCTCGCCAACGACCGCGGCAGGATCCTGCGGCGGATGTTCGAATTGATGCATGAGCATATCGACGATCTGGCCGCCATCATGACCGCTGAGCAGGGCAAGCCCTTTGCGGAGGCGAAGGGCGAGATCGTCTACGCCGCGGGGTTCCTCGAATGGTTCGCCGAGGAGGGGCGCCGCGTGTACGGCGAGACGCAGCCCGCGCATCTGCCCGGCCGACGGGTGATCGTGACGAAGGAGCCGATCGGTGTCTTCGCCGCGATCACGCCGTGGAATTTCCCTGCGGCAATGATCACGCGGAAGGCGGCGCCGGGTTGGGCGGCGGGATGTACCGGCGTGATCCGGCCGGCGAGCCAAACGCCGTTCTCGGCCTTGGCGCTTGCGGTGCTGGCGGAGCGTGCCGGCATGCCGAAGGGCGTGTGCAACATCATCACAGGACCGTCGGGCGCGACCGGACGGGAACTCACCGACAGCACTACCGTGCGCAAGCTTTCCTTCACCGGATCGACCGAGGTGGGTCGCATCCTCCTCGAGCAGTGCGCCAAAACGATCAAGAAGACGTCGATGGAGCTCGGTGGCAACGCCCCTTTCATCGTCTTCGACGACGCCGACCTGGACGAGGCGGTCAAGGGCGCGATGGTCTCCAAATTCCGCAACACCGGCCAGACCTGCGTCTGCGCCAACCGGATACTCGTGCAGAATTCGGTCTATGACGCGTTCGCCGCCAAGCTGAAGGCGGCCGTCGAGGCACTCCAGGTCGGCGATGGCATGGAGGACGGCGTCACGCAGGGGCCGCTGATCAACGAGGCCTCGGTCCGCAAGGTCGAGGAGCATATCGCCGATGCGGTCGATCGCGGCGCCACCGTGGTCACCGGCGGGGCGCGACATGATCGTGGTGGCAATTTCTTCCGCCCGACGATTCTTGCCGACGTCCCAGCAGACGCGCGGATCTTTCACGAGGAAACATTCGGTCCGGTCGCGCCGCTGTTCCGCTTCCATGACGAAGCGGAGGCGATCCGGCTTGCGAACGATACGCCGTTCGGGCTTGCCAGCTATTTCTATGCGCGCGACGTGGGCCGCATCTTTCGGGTCGCCGAAGCGCTGGAATACGGCATCGTGGGTATCAACGAAGGACTGATCTCGACACCCGAAGTCCCGTTCGGCGGCGTCAAGGAAAGCGGCCTGGGACGCGAGGGCAGCCGCCACGGCATCGATGAATATCTGGAGATCAAGTACATGGCGCTCGGGGGCATCTGAGTCCGCAGGCCCTCGCACGCGCTGGTCCGGACGGTTTCCCCTGTCCGGGCCAGTCCGTCCGCCCCCGTGTGTCCGGGGCTTTGACGTTGCCTCCGCATTTCAAGGTGCCGGAATGCGGAGGCACGATTTTTAGAATGCCCATTTCAGGTAGAACCGGCTGATCATGAACGGATTGTCGTACCGGCGCAGGGTTGTGCCGTTGTCGGTGTGGGCGATGCCGAGGACATAGCTGCTGGATAGCCCCTTCGCGATGTTGGACATGTCGAGGATGTTGATCGCGTCGAGCGCCCAGGAGTGTTGATTGGGCGTCGCCTCTAAACCCCCGAAGCCGAGTGGTCCGCGATAGGTGTAGACGTCCTTCCCGAACCCGTAGCGCGCCTTGTAGCGCACCGCGCTCAGGCTCGATGAGAATTTGCCCTTGAAGGCCTTCAGCGTGACGTTGATGCCGTAGCCATAGCCCGGGCCGAGTTCCGCCACGCCCGTCTGCAACGTGTCGCTGAACAGCGTGTACGGGATCATCGTGTAGGGCTGCAGCGCGCCACCGTTTCGAAAGGCGCCGGGCGCGGCCGGTGCGTAGTTGCCGATCGCCGACACCGTGACGTTGCCCACGCGGCTGCCCGCGCTCGCGCCATAAATCTGTGCGTCGACGGACCGGACGACACCGTCGGTCGCATCGGCCAGTGATCGGCCGTTGCCCGAGGAATTCCATTGCCGGAAGGCCTGCACCGCCGCAACGAATTCCCGGTCGGTGGCGATCGGTGTGCGGACGGCCACATGGCCATAGGCCAGCCGCGCATAATCGATGAAGTCGTAATACCAGGATTGCGCGACCAGCTTGGTCGTGCCGATACCGCCATTGTAGCGCATCCCGAGCGCGGCGAAGCCCCGTGTCGGGCGGCCGCCGGAGACTTCGCTGCCGGACGTGAAGCCGTCGACGAAGCGCCCGGCAAAATCGTACATCCGGATCGCCATGACCGACAGCCGGGCCGGGCTGGTATCGAGGCTCATCGCGCCGACTTCGACGCCTTTTCCCGTGTCGCCGAGCAGATCATACCGTGCGGCGAAGCCAGAGAAGGCGCGGGGGTGGAAGGTGAAATAGTCCTGGGTGGCAAACGGCGTCTGTACCAGCTGCCGCCCCGCGCGCACCAGGAGCCGTCCCGACTGATACTGGACATAGGCCTGGCGTAGCGAGGTCCGATTGCCGTCCGGGCTGGCCAATTCGGGATTATAGGACGGCGAACTACGATCCTCCAGCCCGAGCGTCTGCCCGACATACACGCCGGCGCCCGCGCTGAAGCCTGCGAGCGATGCGGTATGGGCAATCAGATTGCCGCCAATCGCGAGGTCGTGCGAATCCTGCGGCGTGTGGAAATACTGGCGATAGTCGAAATTGGTCAGCCCGATCTCGCCGCTGATCTTGATGATCGGCTCGGCCGACGCGGCCACCTTTTCCCGAGGCGCGGTCTCGCCCAGCGAGAGTTCCTCCGTCCGCGCCGACTCCTTGATGGGATCGGCGGTTTGCGCCGCGGCGACTACCGGGTGCAGCGCCATCGACAGGATAAGCATGATACCGGCCGGGTTCGCCAGCCTGTGATATGCCAGCCTGCGATAGGGACGCGCGTTCGCGACGCGCGGTGGATCGGCCGGCGCGGCACGGTCATCGGCTGTCGGAAGCGCGGACGCGGGTCTGCGGCCCCTGTCGAGCGACATGGTCATGGTGGTTCTCCGTCTGGGACGATGAAGGCGCGACGCCCCGGCCCGATCGGCCGGCGGCGGCGCAGGGTCACCGCATGATGATGGGACTGTCGAGTGTGGTCGCGGTTGTAGGGGTCATGACGCGCTCGCGCCGGCGGCGGTCATGACCGGCGTCCGTTCGTCTTCAGCCGGACGCGGAAGAGGGCGTTGGTGGCACAGACGTATAGGATGTTCCGGCGTGGGCCGCCAAAGGTGAGATTGCCGACGATCCGGTCGATCCTGATCCTGCCGAGGCGGTCGCCGCCAGCGGTGTAGCAATAGACGCCGTCGCCGCCGCCGATCCAGATGTTGTCCGCGCTGTCGAGCCGCAGCCCGTCGAAGATCCCGTTGGGGCAGTCCGCGACCACGTCGCCGCCGCCGACCCGCTGGCTCTCGTCGACCGTGAAGGCGCGCAGATGTGCCGGTCCGTCGTCGAAATGGCTCTTGCCGCTGTCCACGACATACAGCGTCCTGCCGTCGCCCGAGAAGGCCAGGCCGTTCGGCATGACCATGTCGGTGATCTTGGCCTCCACCGCGCCGGTGTGCGGGTCGATGCGATAGACATGGCACGCGTCGATCTCGGGATCGGCCTTGCCGCCGTCGAGGTCGTGAAGGATGCCGTATGTCGGATCGGTGAACCAGATTCCGCCATCCGACGCGACGACGACGTCGTTGGGAGAATTGAGGCGCTTGCCTTGCCATCGGTCCGCGAGCGTGACGATGGTGCCGTCATGTTCGGTGCGGCTGACGCGGCGATGCCGGTGCTCGCAGCTCAGCAGGCGACCCTGGGGATCGACCGTCTGCCCGTTCGGATGGCCGCAGTCCTGGCGGAAGACGCTGACCATTTCGTTCGTCTCGTCGAAGCGCAAGATGCGATCGTTGGGGATATCGGTGAACAGCAGATAGCGCCCCGCGGCGGAATAGGCGGGGCCCTCGGTGAACAGGCCACCGGTGTAGAGTGGTTCAGGCGGGAATATCGGCGCGACCAGATCGATGAAGCGACGATCGTTGATCTCGTAATGATCGGTCATTGGCAGTGGCCCTGGGAGGAGAGAGTGGCGCGCGTCATGACGACGTCATGACGACGGGGTCTGGCGACCGGGTGCGATGACATCCCGGATCGTCGCGTCGTAATCATATTTGATCCAGACGATGTCGCTGTCCGCCATGGTGCGATATTCGGATTCAAGCGTGGCCATCGTGAGGGTAGGGATCGGCGCCGTCATCTTCATCGGCACGTCGATGCCGGACAGTTTGGCAACCGCGATGTTCACCGCAAGACTGCCGATGCCCGGATCGACGTTAATCGCCACCGATCGATACCCGGACTTGCGGTTGAGCGCGAGCAACAGGTTCACGTCGACCCCATCGAAGCCCCAGACCTGCAACGGGACCGCGCGGCCGGCGGTGATGAACGCCTGTGCCGCGCCCGATGCCGCGACGCCCTGGGAAAAGATGATGTCGATCGTCGGCAGGGTCGGGAGAACGGCTGCGACGCGCTGCTGCGCGACCGACTGGTTCCAGTCACCGAAGATCTCCGAGACGATCTTGATGCCCGGATATTTCTTGAGCGCCCGGATATAGGCGTCCTGGATCGCCTGCTCGGCGGCGTTGCCCGCGAGACCGCGGATGTTGAGCGCGTTGCCGCGGCCGCCGGTCCGCTCGGCGATGTAATCGACATATTTCCGTCCCAGCTCGTCATAGTCGAACTGGAGGTCGATCGCCTTAGCATTGGTGATCGATCCCAATGCGGTCGACAGGACCGGGATGCCGGCCAGCGCGGCATTGTCGACCGCGGCGTTCAGCGCGGTGTCCGACAGCGGCTCCAGGATGATGAAGTCGACGCCTTGGAGGATGAAGTTGTTGACTTGCTGAATCTGTGTCTGCGCATCGCCCGCAGCATCCGCGACGCGCAACGACACCTTGCGCCCCCGACGGACCAGTTGATCGACGGCCCAGTTTGCCGCGGCCAGGAAGCCGGTCTGCCAGCTAGCGCCCTGGAACGGCAGCGCGAGGCCGATGGTCAGCATGCCCGGATTCCGGGTAGCGCAGGCGGAGAGAAGCGGCGACAGCATCGCGGCGATCCCCGCGCCCAGTCCGCCGGTCAGGACCGACCGCCGGCCGATCGTCGTCGTCGTCGGTGGTTGCATGGGGCTGTCTCCATTGCGCATGTCGAACGTGTCGGGGGTGTTCACGGCGATCACCGCGACTTCGTGCGCAGGGCGACTAGGCAGACGGTCACCAGCACAATTAGGCCCTGCACGACGTTCTGGACGCCGCTGCTCAGGCGCAGGAGGATGAGGTCGGATTGGGTGAGCGTCAGCACCAGCGCGCCGAGGGCGGTGCCGAAGACCGACGTCACGCCGCCGGTGATGCGGGTCCCGCCGACCACCACCGCCGCCACCGACCCCAGCAGATAGCTGCGGCCGAGATCCGCCGAGACGCCGCCCTGGTAGGTCGCCAGCAGCGCGCCCAGCCAGCCGGCCAGCAGGCCCGATGCCGCGAACGTCCCGACCGTGAGCCAGCCGCGCCGGACGCCCGCCAACCGCGCGGCTTCGCCGTTCTGGCCCATCGCGTGCAGCTGCACGCCGAACACGGTCTTCGCTAGGATGAACGCCGCCGCCGCCAGCGTGACGACGACGACCACCAACGCGCCGGACACGCCGACGACCTGCATCCTGAGCAGCGCTTCGAAGCTGCCGCCGACCCGGCGAAACCCGCCGCGCTGAATGATCCCGATAAGGCTGTAGACGATATAGCCTGACGCGAGCGTCGCGACGATGGCCGGAATCCGCAGCCGGACGATCAGCAGCGCGTTGAAGGCGCCGGTGAGAAGACCCGCGATCAATGCCAGCGCAAGCGACCCGAGGACGTTGTCCGGGCCCATCAGCCCCGCCGACATCAGATAGGCGCCCAGCGTGATGACATAGGGGAGCGACAGGTCGAAGTTGCCGGGCTCGCTGGCGATGACGGTCATCTGCGCCGTGGCTGCCAGCGCCAGAAAGCCAGCGATCGTAGCGTTCGCCAGGATGAAGGCGAAACTCATCGTCCCCGTCACGACGCCTGCCAATGCCCACAGGCACAGCACGGCGATCAGCGCGCCGGCCCAGGACGGAAACGGGATATGCCGTCGCTCGATCGGCGCGGGTTCGCGGTGCGTGCCGGTCGGGTCGGCGGTCAGGGAAGACGTCATGATGCGCTGTGCCTTGCTGCTGGGCGGAAGCTTAGGGCTGCGATCAGCGCCAGTCCGCTGATCGCGGTCGAATATTCCGCACTGATGCCGAGGAAGCCGAGGTTCGTGCTGATGAGCGAGATGCCGACGACCGCCATGACCGCGCCGATCGGTTCGACCCGCCCGCCGGCGAAACTCGCACCGCCGACGACCGCGGCGGCGATCGTCGCGAGCGTGAAGTTAGAGGCGACGTGGACGTTGCCGGCGCCGGTCGTCGCAGTCAGGAACAGACCCGACAGGATCGCGAACACCGCGGCGAGCGCGTACAGCGTCGTCCGCCCGGCGAGCGGCGAGAAGCCCAGCGACGCATAGGTGTCGCGATTGTCCCCGAACGCGCGCAGCAAGATGCTGTAGCTCCATCCTCGGCACAGCCAGCTGCCGAGCGCCGCAACGGCAACCAGCAGGTAGCACGCGAGCGGGAGCGGCCACAGTTTCAGCTGGACGATCGTGCTGAGCCATTCGGGCGACCGGCCCCCGGGGCTTTCCCGAACGATTAAACCCAGGCCCAGCCAGACGAACGAGGCGCCCAGCGTCGCCACGACCGAGGCCACGCCGAGCCGCTCGACCATCACCGCCAGCAGGACATAGCCGGCGACAAGCCCCCCGAGCGCCAGGATGGCGATGACGGGGGCGTCGGCGAGGTAGGTCGCGGCGATCGCGTTGGCGAGTCCGATCGCGAAGCCCAGTCCCAGGTCAAGGTCGCCCGCCTGGAGGAAAAGGATTTGCGCCATGATCGCGAACGCGAGCGGCACGGACGCCTGTAGCAGGATGTCGAGCCCGAACGTGCTGAGCGCATTGGGCGCCTGCGAGAAGGTGAGGCCGAACATCGCAAGCATCAGCAGCGCGGCCGGCAGGATCTGCGATTTCACCGTCCGGCCCAGCGCGCGTCCTGCGCCAGATGACGAAAGATGCCCTTGCGCCGTGGCCTGATGGGCGGCGTCGGGCTGCGCGAACGAGGCTTGGACGATCTGTTCGCTAGTGACGTCCTTGCCGTCGTATTCGGCGACGACACAGCCGCGCGCCATGACGTAGACCCGGTCGCACAGCGCGAACTCGCCGACTTCCGTCGAAAACAGGATGGCGCTCCGGCCGGCGTCCTTCACCGTGTGCAGCGTGGCGTAGATCGATGCCTTTGCGCCCGCGTCGACACCGCGCGTGGGATCGTCGAGCAGGAGCAACGGCGCGTCGCTCGCCAGCGCACGAGCAAGCAGGGCGCGCTGCTGGTTGCCGCCGCTGAGGCTCGCGATCGGCGAGGCGGCGCGCTGCGACAGCCCCAATTCTGCCAGCCAATGCTGCGCTGTCGCCTTGACCGCACCGAAATCGACCAGGCCCGCACGGGCATGCCGCGGGACTGCGGAAATGGCGACGTTCTGTTCCACGTCCCATAGCGGCAACAGCCCTTCGGCCTTCCGGTCGCCGGTGACGTACGCGATATCGGTGGTCGAGTGGATGCTGCCGGCCTTGCGCCCGCGCGCGGCGAACACGGCCTGGAGAAGGTCACGCTGCCCGGCGCCCTCTAGCCCGGCGATGCCGACGATTTCGCCTTCGCAGACGTGAACATCGACCGCGTGCAAGCGTCCGGCACACAGGTTTTCGACGTCCAGCACGCGCGCCTGCGTGGACTTCGGCGCCGCCGTGCCGATGCGGCCTTGTGGCTGGGACGCGGCACCGAGCAGCGCGAGAAGCTCGTCGTGCGTCCGGTTGCGACCATCGCCATCGAAATGCACTCTGCCGTCGCGCAGCACGACGATGCGATCGGCCAGTCGCAGCGCTTCTTCCAACTTATGCGTGACATAGACGATCGCGGCGCCCTGCGCGGCCTTGCGTCTGATCAGGTCGGTAAGCTGCCCGGCCTCGTGCGCGGCGAGCGCCGAGGTGGGCTCATCGAGGATCACCAGCCGGGTATCGGCCTGCGTCATCGCGCGAACGATCTCGATCATCTGGCGCTCGGCGATGGAAAGCGTCGCGACCGGATCGGTCACGACGATCCCGTTGTCCGGGAATGCCTCCATCCGTTCGCGGGCTGTTCGGATCATTGCGCGCGTCGATCCGGTCGCGCCGCTCTTCGACGTCAAAGCGAGGTTCTCGACGACCGACAGGTTCGAGAAGGTGGACAGTTCCTGGAAGACGCGCTCGATGCCATGCGCGCGCGCCGCGCTGCTGCCGTAGGCCGCGAGATCGATCGGTTCGCCGGCAAGCGCGACGCTTCCCGCCGTCGGCTTGAGCGTTCCGCCGATGATGTTGAGAAAGGTCGATTTGCCGGCACCGTTCGGACCGAGCAGGACCAGGATTTCGCCGCTGCGGATGTCGAGGTCGATGCCGTGGAGAACCTGGTTGGCGCCGAAGCATTTGGTCAGGCCACGCGCCGCGACCACGACCTCGTTCGACGCAGCTCCGATCGACACGGGTTCAACCGAGACGGGCTCGAACAAGATGGGCTCGCTCGACGTGGATAGACTGACGATGGTCATGGTCGGTTTCAACCGCCTCTCCTGATGATTGTCGCTTCGCCGGTGGGGCCCGGGCTATGTCTTACGTGTATCGAGGTCAGCGGCGTCCGCGCGCCGGTACTGGGGGATTATCCGGGGAGTACGACGGTTGCCGAACCGGCGCGCGCCGTTTGCGAAACCGTCGGGACGGTCGCGTGCATCCCGGACATTGCGTGATGCGCGGCGCGATGGGGGCGCACGGTCCACATGTATCGGGCAGTGGAAGTCAAGGCCGCGACCCGTACGCGATGTGGTCCGACCGCGCACGCGCAAGTAAAGTCTGGGCTTTCACCGCTCGGGACACTGCTGTCGAACCGCTTCATGACTTCCTCTCCTCAATGTATCGTCACGCCGCGCGGTCCTCATCATTGAGGTTGTCCACGATTGCGGTGCAGGACCATCATCGATCTGGCATGGAAGTACTTGACGGTGTTGAACAGCGTCAAGCAGCGGGGAAATTCACATATAACGCCTTGTTATATGCCGGTTCACGACGAAGCAGACGACGGTTTCGGCCAACCTCAGCGGTCTGAATCCACCGGGTCTTGGCTGCGCGCTAGACCCTCGGCCTCAATGGCGGCCAGCAGCGCCCGGCGATCCTGGGACAGGGTGATACCGTCGCGAAAGAGCACCGCGATATCGCGCTTCAACATCGGCTCCTCGATACCGATCGATACGAGGCGGCCTTGCTGCAGGTCATGGCTGACCGCGGCGGCGGGAAGCACGGCCAGGCTGTCGGTGCCCGCGACCAGCGCCCGGATGAAATCCACCGATCCGCTTTCGGTCAACTGGCTCGGGAGCGCAACCGTCTCGGCGGCTAGAACCTTTTCCAGCAGCATGCGGTGACGGCCCATCATCTGGACCACCCAGGGGAAGCTCGCAAGCTGGGCCCAGGTCGGATTCTCCAGCGACAGGGCAGGGTGGCCGGGGCGTGCAAGAACGTGCAGGCGATCGCGAAAGAGCACGCGTTGGCGCATGCCCTCGAGAAAGTCGTAGAGCTCGGTCTGCGCGACGATGAAGTCGAGTTCGCCGCGCAGCAGGCTGAGCAGCAGCTCGATCTGATTCTTCTCGACGACGCGCAGCCTGACCGAGCCATGCGATCTGCGCCACTGGCAGACCGCGGCCGGGACGATGCTGGTGGCGAGGCTCGGCAGCGTTCCGAAGGCTATGACTTCGGCGTCTGCCGAGGCAGGGGCGTCGAGGCGTTGTTCCGCCCGGTCGAGCTCGTCGCGGATGAGGCGGGCATGCGCGTAGAGCGCCTCGCCGATCGGGGTCGGCACGATGCCGGTCGGGCTTCGATCCAGCAGCTTGCTTCCCAGCATCTGCTCGAACCGGTCCATCGACGTGGACAGCGCGGGCTGGGAGATGCTGAGGTATTTGGCGGCCTTGTTGAAGCTGCCATGCTCGACCACGGTCGCGAAATATACGAGCTTTCGCGGGTCCATCGTCGCGCGGTCCAACATCGTGGCATCCTCTCCGAGGTGCTGGCCCCATCCGGTCGTTTCCGGCGCCTGGCGGTCGCCGATCCCTCAGTGTCCGGTGTTAGCCGGTCGACCGGGAAAGGTCGAGCAGCCGGACCCGCGCCCGCCGATGGCAGGCTATGCGAGCTGCGATCAGGGTGTCACGCGTCGTCCGTCGAACACGAACTTCTTGAACCGATCGACGGTGTAGCGCGTGAAAATACCGTGGAGGAAGAACGGATCGTTCTCGATATAATCGACCGCTTCCTGCCGGATCTCGGTGTCCAGGATGATCAGTCCGCCGATCGGGAAATCGTCGTCGTCGGGGAAGATCCCGCCGCTCGCGATGATGCGGGGGGTGTTGGCCGTGACGTACGCCAGATGATCGGGCCGCAGCGTCTTCTTCCGCTCGAGCACGCCCTCGTCGTCGAGGAACCGTATCGCATATGGCATGATGTTTCCTTCAAATGTTTGTGCGTCTGCGCGACCGGTGTTGCGCGCGGGCAGCGTCAGCGCATGATGAACGGGTTCTCGGGCACGGTCTCGACCATCGAAATCATCACGCTTTTCGTCTCGAGGTATTCGTCGACCGCCTCGATGCCGCTCTCGCGACCGAGGCCCGATCGCTTCATGCCGCCGAACGGCACCATGTAACTGTAGGCGCGGTAGGTGTTGACCCAGACGGTGCCAACCTCGAGCGCTTTCGACATGCGCAGCGCCCGCCCGATGTCGCGCGTCCAGACGCCGCCGACGAGGCCGAACGGGATGTCGTTGGCGATCCGGATCGCCTCCGCCTCGTCGTCGAACGGGATGATGGCCAGAATCGGCCCGAAGACCTCTTCCTGCGCGATCCGCATCATATTGGTCACGCCGGTCAGGACGGTCGGCTCCATGAACTGCCCACCCGGAAGATCGGCACGATCGGCGGGCTTGCCGCCCAGTGCGATCCGAGCGCCATCGGCCTGCGCGACGGCGACGTATTCGAGGACCTTGCTGAACTGCGGGGCGGTTGCCACCGGCCCCACTTCGGTCGCCTGATCCATCGGATCGCCCAGCTTGATGGCCCGCGCCAGCGTCAGCAGGCGTTCGGTGAACTCTTCCAGGATCGAGCGTTGCACCAGCAGGCGCGAGCCGGCGGTGCACATCTGCCCGGAAGCGCCGAAGATGCCGGACACCGCACCCGCCGCGGCCATGTCGAGGTTCGCGTCGTCGAACACGATGTTCGGCGATTTGCCGCCAAGTTCCAGCGACACGCTCTTCAGCCCGCGCGCGGCGCTTTCATACACCCGCGCGCCGGTGACATCCGAACCGGTGAACGTGATCTTCGCGACGTCGGCATGCTCGACTAGCGCCGAGCCGACGTCATGGCCAAATCCCGTCACGACGTTGAAGACGCCGGGTGGTATGCCCGCCCGCTCGACGAGTGCCGCGAATTCCAGCGTGCTCGCGGATGCGAACTCGGAGGGCTTGACGACCACGGCGCAGCCGGCGGCCATCGCGGGCGCGCATTTAATCGCGGCGAACCAGAGCGGGGAATTCCACGCGGTCAATGCCGCTACGACGCCGATCGGCTCGCGCGTTGTGAAGGCGATCGTGTCGGGCTTCTCCAGCGGGATCGAGCGGCCCTCGATCTTGTCGGCGAGGCCACCATAATACCGCCAACATTCGGCGATCGCGCCGATCTGTCCCCGCGTCTCCCGCAACAGCTTGCCGTTGTCGCGGGTTTCGGTCGCGGCGAGTAGCTCGACATTAGCCTCGACCAGCGCCGCGAGCGCGACGAGGCGCTTGCCGCGCTCGGTCGCGGACATCGTGCCCCACGGGCCGTCGCGCATCGCAGCGCGTGCGCTCGCCACCGCCCGGTCGACGTCGGCTGCGCGCGCGCGTGGTATCGTCGCCCACACGTCGCCACTATACGGGTTCGTCGTCTCGATCGTCTCACCGTCTGCCGCGTCGGTAAAAACGCCGTCGATGTACATCTTGTAGTGTTGCATGGCTGTCTTTCGGGCTGGTTCGTGGAACTGGGTCGTCGGCGCTTCCCCCATGAATCAGAGGCAGGCCGTCTCCCCGCCATCGACCGAGACGACTGCGCCGGTCATGTAGCTGGCGTCGTCGGTCAGCAGGAACACGATGACCGCCGCGATCTCCTCGGGCTTGCCGATGCGGCCGATCGGATGCGCCGCGTTCATGCGGGCGACCGCTGCCGGATCCTTGAGCATGTATTCGATCAACGGCGTCTGCGTCATGCCGGGCGCGACCGCGTTGACCCGGATGCCGAGCGGCCCGAGCTCGGGCGACATCGATTTCGTGATCCCGGAGATCGCGAATTTCGAGGCGACGTAGGGCAACCGGTTGGCGACGCCCATCAGGCCGGCGCCCGACGATATGTTGACGATCGCGCGCGGTCCGGTGTCGTCGCGCACCGCCTGCGCGAACGCTTGGCACATGTTGACCGTACCGCTCAAATTGACCGCCATCACGGTGTCGAAGCGTTCGGGGTCGACATCGAGGACGTTCGCCACGCCCGTGATACCCGCGCAGTTCACCAGGCCATTGATGTGGCCAAAGCGGGTGCGCGCCTGTTCTACCAGCGCGAGCGCGGCGGCCTGATCGCGGACGTCCAGCTGCGCGGCCGTCGCCGACGAGGGCGTCTCCAGCGCGGCGATCACCGCTTCGACGGCGGTGAGGTTCGCGTCGACTGCCACCACCTTGGCGCCTTCGTCGACGAGCCTGCGGACGCATGCGGCGCCGATGCCGCTGCCGGCACCCGTGACGATGACGACCCTGTCCTGAAACCGTTTCATGCTCAACTCTCCTGTCGAGGCCCTCATGGGACGCGCCGGTCCGTCGTTAGACGGGGCGCGCGCCGGTCTGCGGGACCGTTCACCTTGTATTCTCGTAGATGATGTCGGGAAATCCCGTCAAACGGACCGAACGTCGGGTTATAATACTCCGTTATTACCAGTGTCGCGCGGGCGTTGACCACGTTCCCGGCTCCCTAGATGTTGCGTCGGATATTCGCCTTTCCGGGACGATCGGCCGAGGGTTTGACAAAAAGCGCGCCGATGATGCCCGTGTGTGATCAACGTGGAGTGGGGCAGGCGACACCACTGCAAAAAGGCTCTCCCGAACCTCGGAGAGAACGACATACCCATACGCTACGAGATGCGATCGCCCCCGATATCCGTCGGGGAGTTCCGACAATCGCGCCGTTCCCGGATACCGCGCCCATGAGGCCCCCGGTGAATGCAAGTGCCCGGCTGGACGCGCTTTCCCCCGGACGGTTTCATCGTCGCGTCCCGTGGCTCACGAACTTGGCATGTTCTTCGATTCGATCGATAACACCCTGTCCGGCGCGGTTCTCGCCGCCATGCTCGAGACGGGCTTCTCGACGCTCCATCTCAATTCGCTGTTTCCGTCGGCGACCTCCGTGGGTCTTGCAGTTGGGGCTGCGTTTGCAGGCTGCCTCCGCGACCGGTTCGGGTATGCGACGAAGCGCTAAGCACGTCCCAAAGTGCCCTCCGGAGACCATGATTGCTTAAAGCTGGCATTCGCCGGATTCCACCTGTTCATGCAAGCCGAAGACTTACTCGACCACCGGATGCGGCGAGCTCATCAGCTCGTTGAAATCGGTTCATGCGGCGCAATGCGGCCTTGAGGCTTTCTCGCAGGGCGAAGGGCCCACGGCGCCCTTCCGGATCGCATCTACACCAGGAGCAGCTCGCAGGATGACCAGCCTTTTCGACCCAGTCACCGTTGGCGCCATCGACTGCGCCAACCGCATCTTCATGGCCCCTCTTACCCGGCAGCGCGCGACCCGTGGCCATGTGCCCACGCCGCTCATGGCGGATTATTACGCGCAACGCGCATCCGCCGGCCTTATCATCGCTGAGGCGGCGGGCGTTAGCCGGGAGGGCTGGAGCTGGGCAACCGGACCAGCGTTGTGGACCGCCGAACAGACCGAAGGGTGGAGGCAGGTGACCGAGGCCATCCACGCTCAGGGCGGCCGCGTCATCGCCCAGATTCTCCACATGGGGCGGCTGGTCCATTCGAGCATGACGGGCCTTCAGCCGGTTTCCAGTTCGGCGACAATCGCGCAGCAACAGATCCATACGGACGCGGGCAAGGTGGATCCCGAACCCGCGCGTGCGATGACGCGCGACGACATCTCGCGGATCGTCGAGGATCACGCGATCGCGGCGCGCAATGCGATGGCGGCGGAATTCGACGGAGTGCAGATCCATGCCGCCAACGGGTATCTGATCGACGAATTCCTGCGCGATAATTCGAACTTCCGCACCGACGAATATGGTGGGGTACCGGAGAACCGCATCCGCTTCCTGCGTGAGGTCACCGAAGCCGTGAGCGTTGAAATCGGCGCGGAGCGGACGGCGGTGCGCCTTTCTCCCAACGGCGACGTTCAGGGTTGCTTCGACAGCGATCCGGAGCGGGTGTTCGTACCAGCTGCGGCGATGCTTGACGCGCTGGGCATCGCCTTTCTGGAGATCCGGGAACTGCGGGCAGAGGGCACCTTCCGCACGAGCGATCAACCGCCGATCCACGATGCGATCCGGAAAGTCTTCCGGCGTCCGCTCGTCCTCAACCAGGATTATGGCCGGACGGACGCGATTGAGGCTGTTTCGAGTGGACTGGCCGACGCGGTCGCCTTCGGACGCCCTTTCATCGCCAATCCAGACCTGCCGCGTCGTCTGCGGGAGCAACAGACCTTGGCGAAGGACGAAGTAGCCACATGGTACAGTGGTGGCGCCAACGGCTATACCGACTATCCCGCACTCGATGACGGCGCCGTCGTATCGTAAGTCGCCGCAACGTCGCTCGCCCTGAATGTGGATAGGCGCCGAGGTGGGACTTCACGTGAGCCGGGCCAAATCACGACCATTCCGTCGCAACTGGTAATTGCGGGTGGCCTGATCGGTGCCGACCGGGAGACCGCCAGGGAGTATTGCCCTAAAAACACGTCCCTGGCTGGCACGTGTAGCGCATTCGTGGCGAACGCCCCACGTCACGCCACGGCCGGTATCTTGTCGATCAGCTTGTCGAGCGTAATCGGATAGCTGCGGACGCGGACACCTGTCGCGTTGTAGACTGCATTGGCGAGTGCCGCGGCGGCCCCGGAAATGCCGAGTTCGCCGACGCCCTTGGTCTTCATCGGTGAATTCATTGGGTCGACTTTGTCCAATAAGACGACGTCCTGATGCGGGATATACGCGTGGACCGCCAGAACTTTGCGCGCATTAATTGACAAGCCTGCGAACGCCGGCAGCGCCGCTGCCGGCGTTCGTGACGATGACGACCCTGTGGTGGAACTGTTTTCGTTTCTCGCTCTGCTGCTCGGGCCCTTATGCGGTGCGCCGGTCTGTGACTGGACATCGGGGCATTCCGGTCCGCGGGGCTGTTTGCAGTGCCACCGTCGTAGATGAGGGAAGGAATTTCCGTCGACGGCAGCGAGCGCCGCCTTACAGTGCGAGGTTATTAACCGCCGGGCGACCGCGTACTCCGGCCGGCATACCTAGAAGCGGTACCGTACCGATAGGCCATACACGCGGGGTGGATTGTCGTAGGAGGTGATGTAGCCGAGCGGTGCCGACGCTGTGGAGAAGGCGATCACCTTCTTATCCAGCAGATTGCGGACGAAACCGCCAATCGTCAGGTTCGTGCCGGTTGGCGAGAGGTTTGCCGACAGGTTGATCAGCGTGTAACCTTTCTGCCCGACAATATTGTCCGGATCGAACTTGTAGTTGCCATTGTAGTTAGCGGTCGCGTTCAGGCCCAACCGCCCGACCGCCAGCTCCTTCGAATAATCCAGCGCGAGGTTGCTGTTGAAGCGCTGCGAAAGGGGAAGCCGGTTTCCCGCGGCATCGCCGAAGCGGGTGCCTATGCCGCCCGTCGCCACGGGAAAACTGATGATGGCGTTCGGGTAGCTGGTGAATTCCGCATGGAGCAGCTCGAATCCGCCGTTCAACCGCAGCCCCGGTGCCAGGGATGCCTCAAAGTCCGCGTCCAGACCGTATAGTTCGGCCCCCGCGCCGTTGGCCAGTGTCGCGACGGCGTTAATCAGCTGGGTAACCTGCAAATTGCGGTATTTGTAGTAGAAGGCCGCCAGGTTAAGCCGGAGCCTGTTGTTGAACAGCTGCGTCTTCAGCCCGCCTTCATAGGCATCTAGGCTTTCGGGCTGATAGGATGGATTGGCTAGGTTTGTGATGTTGAACCCGCCGCTTTTGAAACCGCGGTTGTAGGAGACATATCCGAGGATCCCGTCGCCGAACCTGTGGTCGAGCGCGGCGCGCCATGTCAGTTTCCGCGCCGTGATCCCGCGGTTCGTGATTGGCGGCAGGATTTCGGGCACGAACTCGCCGTTGGCCCGGGTTCCGAACGTCCGCCCGTCCAGCTCCCGCTTCTCGTACGTCCAACGCAAGCCGAGCGTGGCGCGCGTCCGGGGCAAGATTTCGTAGGTAGCTTGGGCAAAAGGCGCGATTGAGTTGACGGTTTCCTCACTCACGATTTCACGTCGGATGAACGACGTGGGAAGCGGCACGAACAGCGGCCCACCATAGGTTCTGGTGACCGGCTTCAACCCGTTCTCGTAGCGGAAGAGGTAAAGGCCGAGCGCCCAGGTCAACCGCGACTCCGTTGCCGGCGAAGTGAGCTGAAGTTCCTCGGAAAACTGCTTCGCCTGGTTGTGGCTGGTGTCGAGCTTGTAGCCAAGCTCGGAGGTCATGTCGGTATCGGTGTAGTAGCCGGTGCGAAAGCGGCGGAAGGCGGTCGTGCTCTGCAGCCGGCCGAACCCTAGATCATGTTCGACGTTCAGGCTGACGCCGCCGCCGCGATAAAGGTTCAGCGTCTCGTCATTGTTGTAGCTATCATAAACACCCGGCGGCTTGCGGTACGGCGCCAGCGGACTGACGGTGGTCCCCGGGAAAGCCTGGAGATACGGCCCCAGATTGTCCTCGCGATCGGTGTAGTCGGCGATCAGCGTGATATCGGTCGCTGCATCGGGCTGGAACAGCAGCTTCGCCCGACCGGACGCAATGTGGTGAATCTTAAACGTGTCCCGCCCCGTAGTCAGGTTCTTGCCCCATCCATTGCCCTGCGTTGCGTAGTTGCCGGACACGCTAAAAGCGAGCGTGTCGGACAGCGGCCCCGTGAGATAGGCGCCGATCCGGGTGGTCGCATAATTGTCGATGCTCGCCGTGACCTCGCCACCGGCTGTGCGCGACGGCGCGCGCGTCGTAATCTGGATGACGCCTGCGGTCGCGTTTCGGCCAAACAAGGTGCCCTGCGGCCCCTTCAGAACGGCGACCTGATCAATGTCATTGAGATCGCGCTTCGCGTCGCTCATGTTCGCGTAATAGACACCGTCGATATACAGCGCGACGGCGTTCTCGACATTGGCGGTGGAAGAGCCGACGCCTCGGATAAAGGGCTGGAACTGTGGTCCGGTGACTTTGATGCTGACGCCGGGAATGGCAAGTTTCAAGTCCTCGGTATTGACGACACCCGATGCGGCGAGCTGACTTCCAAGTACCGCGGTGATCGCGATCGGCACGTCCTGGACGTTTTGTGCGCGCTTCTGTGCGGTCACGACGATATCGGCGACTTCGTTGCTTGACTGCGTGGCAGCGGCGGTAGCCTGCGCCGTGGCATCCCCCCGACTGGCGGCGGTCGCCGGGTCCGCCTCCGCCGCGGTTTCGGCCGCGGTCGAACCGGTCGGCTGGGTGATCTGTGCCGACGCGGCTGCTGGAAAGAACGTCGCCAGTACTATGGCTACAAAGCCTGATGAACGGCTGTAGTATTGAGTTGAACGCATTATATCCCCTCCTTTTTTGGCCCGGATAGACTTTCAAAGGTTCATGAATTCACTGATTTCAGCGTAATTTCATGAGTTTTACAGAGGCGATCGTGTCGGCATAGTAGTGCCGACGTGAAATCACCATTTTGAAAATGTCCAGGTCTGTTGCTCCTAGGCGTAAGGAGCTACTTCAAAAGCGTCACAAGCGAAATATGGCTTGGACGATGCTTATAACCAGAGATTATACCAGCGCCCGGTAGATCCATGGCTCATTCCAGAGGCAGAAAACGGTCGTGTCAGGACGGCCTCGTCGCAGGTGGCGTTGTATTCATTTGCCGCTCCAAGGGTATAAGATGTTATTATAGGTCATGGGTCGCCCGCGTTGACCACCCACCCGGCTGCCGACAGGATCGCTTCGTTCCGGCAAAAGGGTGCCCGCCGCCCCGATCGCGTTCCAGTGGAGCAGGCGTCCAGCCTAGTTCGACACGATACGCAGTCCGGGCGGCGCGATGCCATCGCCATGGAACACGACGAGAGGGCGTACTGCGCAAAAGCAGCCGTCGGCTCTCAGGACAGGAGAAGGATTTTGCCCGTGTGCCGACCCCCGCTTTCAAACTGTATCCTGGCGGACGCGAGTGATGCCCGATCGTTCCTTCGGTTGCGGATCGACGTCGCATGACCCCGCGTGTCAATGCAGCCGCACGGCTGGATGCCATGGCGATTGGGCCGTTCCATCGACGGGTGATCTGGCTGCTCGGCCTCGGCATGGTGTTCGACTCGTTCGACAACACGTTGTCGGGCACTGTCCTTGCGTCTATGCTAAAATCGGGGTTTTCCACGCTGCAGCTAAATTCCTGGTTCCTATCGGCGACGTTCGTCGGACTGGCTATTGGCGCGGGCTTCGCCGGCTGGCTAAGCGACCGTTATGGCCGTGCCTTCGCGTTCCAGTTTAATCTGCTGCTGTTCGGCAGCTTAGCGCTGTTGTCCGCGCTCGCCCCGTCGATGCCCTGGCTGATCGCCATCCGAGGGCTGATGAGCGTGGGAATGGGCGCGGAATATGTAATGTGTTACGGCCTGATTGCCGAATTGATGCCGGCCGCGACGCGCGGCCGCTACCTCGGCATCCTTGGCATATTCGCCGGGGCGGGGGTTGCGATCACCGCGCTTATCAGCGTTGTGGTCGTGCCGATGCTCGGCTGGCGAACGATGTTCGCGATCGGCGGCGTTGGCACGCTGTTCGTCTGGTGGATGCGACGCAGCATGCCGGAATCGCCCCGCTGGCTTGAAGCAGTGGGGCGCCACGAAGAGGCGGAAGCGATCTTGCGCCGCATCGAGGCAGACCTGCCACTTCGAGCCGTAGCACCATCGCCGCCCGGCGCCACCATGTTCGCAGGTGTGGCACATGATGCCGCTGCGAAACGAGTTACGATCGCGATACTCTTCTCAAGATCTGTCATTCGGTACACGCTGCTGGCCGCAACGTTGAACGTGGTCGCGCTTTCCGGACTGTACAGCATCGCGGGATGGATGCCGACCTTCTTCGTGAGCCAGGGCATGGACATCTCGAAATCGCTATGGCTGAACGCCGCGATCATGGCCGGTTCCATCGCGGGCCCACTTCCCTATGCACTGCTCGCGACCCGGGTGACGCGGCGGCAGGCGATGGCGCTGGCAGGCATCGCCTGCGCCACATTGGCTGCGCTGTTCCCGTTCATGTCGGCCTCGGTCGCGATCGCGCTGTGTGGTTTCTTCTTGGTCGCAACGGTGAACTCCTTTCTAAACCTGAGCCTCGGCACCACACCCGAATTCTTCCCGACGGAGTATCGCTTCCGCGGCGCCGGCGTCGCGCAGACCGTTGGTCGGATCGGGCTGATCTTGTCGCCCTTCGTCGTGTTGTGGCTGTTCAGGTCGTTCGGTGTCGCCGGGGTCATGGGCGTCGTGGCCGTCATGTACCTGGTTGTGACACTCTTGCTTCTTGGCCAGGGTCGATTTGCGAACCGATCGGCGGTGTGGGCCTAATTTTCTGGTTAAGACGGGTCGCTCCAGCCCTCCAGATGCAGCACCTTCTACGTGGTGCTCAAGGGCAGCAGATAAGGCGTTCATCGTCGGGTGCGATCATGATCAATCCCTGAGAGCTGTCTTTCGTTGATAAACGCCGCGTACGTAAAATTACTTTCGTGTCGTGACTCCTGAATGTGGATATACCGATCAAATCGCCCATGAGATGCGGCTGATCGGCGAGCTTGGCTATGCGCCGTACTTCCTCACCGTCTACGCGATCGTGCGGGAAGCACGCCGGCGCGGGATTCTTTGTCAGGGGCGAGGCTCGGCCGCCAACTCATGCGTCTGTTTCGTGCTGAGCGTGACCTCGATCGATCCGGTGAAGCACGAGCTGCTGTTCGAGAGGTTCGTCTCAGGGGAGCGGCGCGAGCCTCCGGATATCGACGTCGACTTCGAGCATGAGCGCCGCGAAGAGATCATCCAGTGGATCTACGAGACCTATGGTCGCAATCACTCCGCGCTAACGGCGGTCGTCACGCGCTACAGGGCGCGTGGCGCGGTGCGCGACGTTGGCAAGGCGCTTGCCGCGCGCCGCGATCGAGAAGCTGGCTGACGGCGACGCGTTCCACAGCTTCGGCGTCGATCGCCGCCAGGGGCTTTGGAAGGTGAGGGGCCTAGGTGACGCACCACTACCACTGTTCGCCGCGGCCGACCGCGTGGCCGAGACGTTCAGCGCAGAAGGCATCGAGCCGGACGTTGAGTTGCCGCCGTTGACTGACGGCCGTGAGGTCATCGAGGACTACCGTGCGCTGCAGCTGTCGCTCCGCGCCCACCCGCTGACATTCGTGAGCGACGAGCTGGCCAGACGCGGCGTCACCAAATGCGCTGACCTCGCCAACATCCGCGACGGCCGTCACGTCGAGGTCGCGGGCATTGTTCTGGTTCGTCAGAAGCCAGGATCCGCCAAGGGCGTGCTGTTCATCACAATTGAGGACGAGACCGGGATTGCCAACGGCATCCTGTGGCCTGATCGGTTCGAGGCACAGCGCCGCACGATCATGTCCGCCTCGATGGTCGGCATGAAGGGGCGGGTTCAGAAGGAAGGCGAGATCATTCATGTGATCTGCGACCGGATCATCGATCACGGCGACCTGCTCGATCGTGTCGGTGACATGTCGTTCCCGCATCGGACTGGCCGCGGTGATGCTGGCCAGCATCCCGGCTCACCCGATCGCGGTGACAAGGGCTGGAAGCCTGAGGCGCGTAACCAATACTGGCCGCCACACGCGGACGGCATGGATCCGGAGGAGGTCGTTCGGTTCAAGTCGCACGACTTCCATTGATTCCGTGTCCAAGCTGCCAAGGCATCAGCGCGTCGTGATCGCACTGTCAGTGCATATCTTGCGTTGCGGGGTTACGCGCTGCTCGGACGCGCGCGTTGACGTACCGGAGATCCGATTAGCGCTTCGTTGTCTGCTGCCGCATTGCCCCGAGAAATGGCCGCTGACGATGTTCTGGGACGCGGCAGGGCAACACAATGAAATCGGACGCGCTCAAGGCGTAACCGCCGCGTTCAATGGGATCGTCCGCCAGCTGCGCCGCGCAGGCTGTTATGAAGAGGTGTCTGAACCGTGAGTATGAGACTACCGCGAGCGGCCGTTGCGCGCGTTCCGGAAGGCACGCGGATCGTCAGCGTCGAACGCATGTCGAGGGCCTTCACCAAATACCATCTGGACGACGGACGTGCGCTTCACCGGTTCAAGGCCGAGGAGCCGCATGCTACACCGCACGACCATCCCGGCGTTCGAGACCGAAGTCCTCGAGGGTGCAGCAGCATCGAGCTTCTCACGGTCGTTCCCGACCTCGGCAATCAGGTCACGCGCCTGCTGCGCACTTAACCCATGCTTCTGAGCAAAATACTCGACCTCGTAAGGTTCGCTACCCGAAACACGGCTGCGATCACGGCCGTCTGTCTTGCTCTTGTCATCTGCCATTTTCACGTCCTTACAACTCCGGGATTTTGAAGCGTTTGGGCCACAAGACGTTCCCCAAAAATCTCGGAAAATAGCTCTGTTAAGTCGTCTACTAAACCACCGTGGCGGGTGACACGATGGCGCTTCTCGTCAGGCAAAATCGAGTTCTACAGCGGTCAAATCCTGTCCCCGCAACCAACGGTATCACAACAGGCCCGTCTCGTAAGAGACGGGCCTGTTGTGCGTTTGGCGCGCACGCTTCCTCCGCGAACGCC